>ENA-OSET01000501-OSET01000501.1-sediment-metagenome-genome-assembly--contig:-NODE-501-length-44086-cov-4.369447_pt1 | contig 44086 bp, 38 predicted proteins | sample MGYA00237882_ERZ534229 | MGnify/ENA primary metagenome ERZ534229 (study PRJEB26408, sample SAMN06266212) | sediment metagenome | isolation source: Hudson Canyon methane seep mesocosm | place: USA:Hudson...
AGGCAGTTTCCATATTTTGGCAAGCGCCAACAAATCTAACTTTATTATCTAATTCGTGATGCTTTATAAAGCGGTCGAGTTGTTCTCTATATAATGGCTTATCGGAGTCATCGCCAACAAAAAGGCAAATATAATTATCAATATTAAGTGATGCGATGGCCTCAATTAATACCATGTGGCCTTTTAAGCGAGTTATTCTTCCGGGAAGCATAATAACGGTATGGCCCGCGGGTATGCTCCAGGCTTTTCTCAAGGCCTGTGTGGCGATTTCTGATACTTGGTTGGGGTCGTATTTATTCGTGTCAATTCCTCTGGGAATCGTGTGGATTGACTTTACGTTGTCAGGGTAAATATTCTCAATGTGCCGTGCGATAAAGTTAGATACCGCGATCGTTTTTTCGCTCCGCAGCATGATGGCATTGTACCATCGCTTAATTTTGTTGTGGTGGCCATAAGCGCCATGAAAACTGGTTATAAATCTTTTTCTATACGAACCTTTGGTGGCCCAATAGCAGCTCCATGCTGGTGCTCGGGAGCGCGCGTGAATAATATCAATACGCTTTTCCTTAAGCAGTTGTTTCAGCGTGCGTGCATTCTTCCACATTATGACGGGGTTTTTACTATGAACTGGGAGCGCAATATGACAAGCACCCAGAGCTTCCAGTTTTTTAACAAGTGGACCTCCCTTTGAAATGACGATCGCTTTATGACCTTCGTTGATGATAGCTTGTGCTATGTCGATAGTACCGACTTCAACACCACCTGAAACCAAACTGGGTAAAACTTGTAAAATGTTCATCTTAGATGCTGGCATCGCGGGAGACTCGTAGATGTGTGTACTTTTTTAGTAGCCACAATGCGGCGCGCTCTGCTTCCCAGAAAGTTGAAGGCAAGAGTTCGTCCATATGTCCCGCCGCTAGCATATTAATATTACCTATATTTTTGTTTTGTACTAATTCTTGAACTTGTTTTACTACCTTACTTGGTCGAATGCGATTGTTTGGCGCTAGGCTGAAGATTGATGTTTGGCACCCTGACGTTAATGACTCGTACAGCATGGATACGCTGTCTGGCGTTATCCAGGCTTGGCTGCATTGCTCAAGGCTTGAAATCAAGTTTAGTGCAGCGTCTTGGTGGTAGTCATGGAGTTCTAAATTTTGAATGTTCAGGTCAGCAACTTTGTTAAGAAAGGTGTCGGGGGTTCTCGGTGAGCTGCTCAAATGCCATGCCTTTTTCGAAAAGGTGTTGCACACAATGCCAATTTCTTTCAGTAAGATATCGTCATCCCATTCATAGTGTTTAGATGGACCGCCTAAAAGAACAAGGTGTTTTTCCTTGTTTATCTTTTCAGTTTTGCTCGGTTCAATCTTGTTGATTGCGCCATATGTATTGAGAGTGCGATCGTTTTCTTCCAGTTCATCGTGTTTGGGGCAAATAACAAAGTCAAACATTCTCAAAGGAAAGCTGGGTTTCATCATGACAACGCTTATTGCTGAATATTGTTTTGCCAGCTTCAATAAAGGCCGGTGCGTGCCATGCCCAGCGCCTAATACCATGTCGGGTCTCTCTTCCCCATGCTCCATAGGTGTTTTGCCAAACATGCTTTTTATCGTCGTGTTGACTTCTTTTGAATCAATCCACCTGATCGTTGTTTCCGCATGAGCAATCAAGCGCTGAGTAAGGCCTTGTAGCTGGCTGAGGTGGCCGGGCTTGTCATCGTGAATGACCCAAATATGGATAGCTTTACGGGCATCATGTTTTTGCATGTAGTTTGATTGGGGCATATTGGATTATACTGCGCCTTTCTAGAATAGTAGAGCCGCTATGTTTCGCCTAGTTTACACAATTCTGTTCGCACTATGTATGCCTTTTGTTTATCTAAAACTACTTTGGCGAGGTTATCGAGCGCCAGAGTATAGATCTCGTAAGCGTGAACGGTTAGGCTTGTTTAAGGCCCCCTCCCTGAGAAAAAGTATCTGGATTCATGCCGTGTCCGTCGGCGAGGTGTTAGCTGCAGAGCCGATAGTAAGGGAAATAAAAAAGCGCTATCCAGAACGAGATATAGTGCTTACAAGCATGACGCCAACAAGTTCTGAGCAGATCAAAAAGAGGTTTGGTAGTGAGGTGTTTCATGTCTATGCGCCGTATGATCTGCCATTTATGGTGCGTTCTTTCTTAAAGCGGGTAAAGCCTGAATTCTTGATCATCATGGAAACAGAGCTTTGGCCAAATATGATTCATCAAGTGTCAAAAAATAACTGCCCTGTGGTGATTGCTAATGCTCGTTTGTCCGAAAGGTCTGCTAAGGGATATCGTCGACTGAAACCCGCTGTAGGGTGGATGTTAAATGAGTTGTCTTTAGTGCTATGTCAAAACAGAAATGACGCACTTCGCTTCGATTCCCTTGGAATATCTGAAGAAAAAATACACGTTACTGGGAGCGTGAAATTTGATATGGATATCGATGAGTCTAATTTGGAGCTTGGCAGGGTACTGAGAAAGGACTTATTGCCGGATCAACTTGTTTGGATCGCGGCCAGCACGCATGAGGGTGAGGATGAGCTGGTGTTACAGGTGCACAAAAAACTAAGAGCAACTTACCCGAGTGCAGTTCTTATATTGGTTCCTCGTCATCCAGAGAGATTCGAAACCGCTTATAATCAATCTGTACAGGCAGGATTCCGTGTCTATCGGCGGACTCAGGAGAAACGTATTCCTACAGATGCTGAAGTATTTGTGGGAGATGTAATGGGCGAACTGTTGGCGCTTTATGGCGCATCAAACGTTGCATTTTTAGGCGGGTCATTGGTTGAAGTGGGCGGGCATAACCCTATTGAACCCGGAGCATTGGGCTTGCCAGTTATAGCGGGGCCGCATATCTTTAACTTTGAAGCTATTTGCCAACAGCTTGTGGAAACCGGTGGCATGGAAGTTGTTGATGATGAATACGGCTTGTTAGAGGTATTGAATTTTTTGTTTTCCAACCGACTTGAGGCGCAAAGTCGAGGACAAAAAATGCAGAAAGAAATTGAGCAGAGCAAAGGTGCAGTTAATCGTGTCGTTGAGCACCTTGCACCCTTGTTGGAAGAAAACTAACATTGAGGTTTTTCCTTCCTTAGTTAAGTTATCGTCCTAATTGAGCCAAGCGTTTAGCACTTCTAGGTCCTTACGGTTTAATATGCCAGCAGCTTGTTTTATTCGAAGGCTGCTTTCAATAAAATCAAATCGCGCGATCGCATGATCCCTTAGAGATGTGAAATAGTTACGTTCAGCATCGAGTACTTCTACGATATTTCGTGTGCCCACATTGTAGCCTTCTTTGGTGGCTTCGAGAGCGCTTTTTCTAGACACAATATTTTGCCCTAATGATTCAATAGTCTGTATGTTTGTCTTTAGGTTGAGGTATTCAGTTCGTGCTGAAATTTGAGCTTTTCTTTGAGTTGATGACAAGTTATGCCTAGCTTGTTCGACTAGGTGACGCGCTTGCCTAACTCGTGCTTGCGTTGCTCCTCCAGAATAAAGTGGAATATCCAAATTGATAGAAATGGAACTTTGCTCTTCTTCAGGGTTGCTGAAACCTGCGACAGAAGTCGTAAAATTGTCGAACTTATTGACGCCGTAGTTGGCATCTAGGTTCAATCTAGGTAAGTGTTGAGCTTTGTTAGACTTCATGTCAGCGTTTAATTTCTTCAGCGCAAAATGCGCTATTTTTATATCTAAGTTTAACTCTAGCGCTGACTCGACCCACTGCTCCGATGTGTAATTATCATCCATTACAATAGGAAAGTTAGGCTTCAATGTGCTTAAGTCACTGATGACTTGCCCGGTAATTCTCGAGAGGTTTTCTTTCGCAATGATCAGATTCCCTTCTGAACGTATACGGTTGGTTTTGGATGAGTCGAAAGTGGCTTGAGCTTCGTGCACATCTGTTATCGCGATTAAGCCAACTTCAAACTGCTCTTTTGCCTGCTCGTATTGACGCTTAACTGCGGCTTCTTGTGACTTGTCCGACTTGAGGTTTTCCTGTTCGCGCAAGACATTAAAGTAAGCGGTGGATACGTTTAAAATTAAATTTTGCTGAGCAGATAAATACTCGGCTTCTGCTCGATACGAATTATTTTCTGCTGAACTAAGGTTGTACCAAGAGGGCAAATTAAGTAAAGGCTGAGAAATTGAGACGGAATAGGTATCTGTTTTGTAGGTGTCGTCTCCTTTTAGTTCACTATTTGAGTTTGTGCGACTAGAGCCTACGCTTGCGTTCAGTGTTGGAAATACGGCAGCTAATGCAATACTTTCACCTTCACGTTCAGCCAAATAGGCAGAGCGAGCCGAAAAAATTTCGGCATCGTAATTTTCAGCGTGCTTATATAGGCTAAGAATATCTGAACTGCCTGCGTTTGCGCTTGAAATTGCTAGACTCAAAAGACCAGAAAAAATCGTTTTAAATGTACGCTTCATGTAGTTCTCAATTCCTTTATTAATGACGGGCTTGTCACGATATGTGAAAAATAGAGGGTGCTCGACCTGCCCATTATGGACAATATGGACCCATAACTCTAGACTGGAACACAGTTTATACAGCTAATATATCAACGTTCATGTAGGAACTTCGAAACAGTCGAAACTATGGCAATTATTCAGCAAGAATTTGGCAAAAATGATCTTGAACTACTTGAACGAGAATCGTGCTACGACGGTTTTTTTAAGCTCGATAAGTTTCATTTTAGGCACAAACGATTCGATGGAACATGGAGTCGTACGGTAACCCGTGAAATTTTTGTTCGTGGCAACGCGACGTGTGTGCTCCCTTATGATCCCGTTGAAAACAAAGTTGTTTTGCTTGAGCAGTTTAGGATAGGTGCGGTTCTGGAGAATCAGACTCCTTGGTTGCTTGAGCTGGTCGCTGGGATCAACGAAGAAGGCGAGGAACCCGAGAGCGTTGCTCGTAGAGAGGCTGTTGAAGAAGCAAATCTGGCACTAGGGCAGCTCAAAAAAATATGTGAATATTTGGTTTCTGCGGGAGGCACTACTGAGAAAATTTTTCTTTATTGCGCTTTTGTTGATAGCCGTCATGCCAGTGGTGTACATGGTTTGCTTGAAGAGGATGAAGATATAAAAGTGCATACGGTCTCTGTTGATGACGCGTTGACTATGGTGCAGAGTGGAGAAATTAACAATGCTGCTGCTATCATTGCATTGCAGTGGCTCGCATTGAACAAAAAAAGCCTCGATCAAGATTGGCGGAACGCAGTCAATAGCTAATAACCTTTAACCCAACATAGTGAACTAATATGCGAAAAAAATATGTGCCCGATCTCATTCAATTAGGCGCGTTATATGAAGGAAACTATTGTCGTCTAATGAAGCTGATTCGGATGATGGGCGACCGTGAGACGATGGAGTTCGATTTGCATACAGGGCGGCATTACGTTGGTCGGGTGACTGTTATATTGCTTGAATCGTGTAAATATACTGATACGTTTTTGCTAGAACAAACTGCTGCTGTTGGAAAATGGGTGAATAATCCAAAATTAAACGTTCGCTTGTATCATGATGCGTTGGTTGCAGAGGTCATCGGGCGACATGGGCGACAGGTGGTCCGAGGCGTAAATAAATATCCCAATACTAAAATGCATCTACCCGACGAGAAGACACAAATAAATACCTTCTTATCAGAATGGCTGAATTATTGTATTTCATTCGGTTGTTGCGACACGAGTCCACTAAAGCTTAGAAATTTGTGAGTACCTTATCAAAACGAGACGGATAATAAAGATAGTATGTATCTTGTCTCAGGGAAGAGAAATAGTAAAAAATGGAATATTCGCTACCCAAATTCAAATAATTAGCTAACTTTATAGCTGGTGATAAAAAATAAGTTAAGAAAGCGCCAATAGAGCGTTTAGTTTGGGAAGTCTAGCTTAGCCTGGTCCACGATAAAAAACAGTAATCAGGAGCCTCATCTGGATTAGATGAAGGTAGAAAGTGTGAAACACGGATTGTGAATATTTAAGAGCCGAAAGTAAGTACCATGCCCAATCAAAAACGCGCCGGAGGGGCGACTATAAACCTCCTTCAATTTACTGACTGTCATTTAATGAAACATGCAGATGGCGAACTCTTGGGAGTAAATACTCGAGAAAGCCTTTCCGCTGTTACTCAGTTAGCAAAAAGTAATATCGAATCCGGTATTCATAAAAATCCTGATCTTATTTTGGCGACGGGCGACCTTGCACAAGATGGTTCACCTGAAGCATACCGTTATTTCAAAGAGCATATAGACGAATTTTCATGCCCTGTTAGTTGGTTTCCCGGAAATCACGATGACTTGTCTGCGATGGAAGAGGTCGTTGGTAGTGGAAAGGAGCTGGCAAAGGTCGTCAAGATTGGCGCTTGGCAGTTTGTTTTGCTTAATTCTCTGGTCCCAGGTTCTGTTCATGGTTTCTTGGAAAAAAATGAGCTGTCTACATTAGAGGCTGCTTTAAAAGAAAACCCCCAGCTTCATACCATGGTGTGCTTCCACCACCACCCTGTAGATGTTGATAGCGTATGGATGGATAAAATTGGTCTTCATAATCGCGATGAGTTATTCGAAATCGTAAACCGTTATGCGAATGTGCGTGCGTTGGTTTGGGGGCATATACATCAAGAGCTTGACGATGAAATTGGCGACCTAGCTATTATGGCTACGCCCTCTACTTGTGTACAGTTTTTGCCGGAGTCTGATGACTTCGCTGTAGATTCTAGTGTACCAGGATATCGATGGTTCTCTCTTCATCCAAACGGGACTATTGATACTGGTGTTATTCGCGCGCTTGATTATGAATTTGAATTAGATTTGGCGAGCAATGGTTATTGAAAAAGCTGATCTATTTACACGGGTTCAATAGTTCTCCAGAATCTCTAAAAGCAAAAATGACTGCAGATTTTATTCGAGAGACCTCTGCGCCCTTCGAGCTAATAATTCCAGCTCTACCGAGTTCTCCGATTGCAGCTATCGAACTTGTGATTAGCTTGATTAAATCTCTGAGAGCTGAAGATCTAGCTGGGTTTATCGGTAGTTCTTTGGGTGGTTATTTTAGTCTTTATCTTCAGCAGCTAGCTTGTCTAAATTTCACACCAAGAGTGGTTTTGATTAATCCTGCTATCAGACCTCATGACGTGTTGGTTGACTATTTGGGTGAAAACGTAAACCCTTATACGGGAGAAAAATACGTGGTTGAGTTGTCGCACATGGATGACTTGAGATCCTTGTCCGTTCCCGTGATAGCGGATGGGCGCAATACCTTTCTTCTGACTCAAACTGGCGATGAAGTGCTGGATTTTCAGCAGGCATCAACGACTTTAAGCGATGCTAAAATGTGGGTTCAATTTGGTGGAGATCATTCCTTTCAGCATTACGATTTAGTGCTCCCCTCAATAATAAACTTTCTCGAATAGACTGTAATAGTTGCTATATGTGAACAATATACATATTATGCTGCGCGCCCGGAACAAGGTCGATATTTAATGGTTTTCCCTTTTTATTCGGGTAGAATGCGCGACTTAGCGAATTAAATTATTAGTCAATAAACCAAGTACGGAGATCAGTTTGAACGCTAAAACAGCCCTATATGAAGTGCACCAACGTTCTGACGCAAAACTTGTGGATTTTGGTGGGTGGGATATGCCGCTTCACTATGGTTCTCAAATTGAAGAACATCATACGGTGAGAACGTCATCTGGAATGTTCGATGTATCTCATATGACGATTGTAGATATTCAAGGAAATCAAGCTAGGGAATATCTAAGGTATTTGCTAGCGAATGATATAGATAAATTATCAACCATAGGAAAAGCGCTTTATACCGGTTTACTCGATGAAAATGGTGGTCTTATAGATGACCTCATCGTGTATCGCATGCCCATTGGTTACCGAGCCGTGGTGAACTGTGGTACCCGCGAGAAAGACTTAGCATGGATGAATAAACAGTCGGCCGAATTTGATGTGTGTTTGACCGAACGCCCAGATTTGGCAATGGTTGCCGTGCAGGGTCCAGACGCTATTTCAAAGGTTAAGCAGGCTAGACCAAGTCAATCTGAATTGATTGATAGTTTAAGTGTTTTTCAGGGTTTGGAAGATAGCAACTGGATGTATTGTCGAACAGGTTATACTGGTGAAGATGGTTTGGAAGTGCTTGTGCCAAATGCAGAAGTGGTTGAATTTTGGGAAGCACTCAGTAATGTAGGTGTTAAACCATGTGGCCTTGGTGCTCGCGACACGCTTCGTTTAGAAGCCGGTATGAATTTATACGGTTCGGACATGGATGAATCAGTGACGCCTTTGCAGTCAAATATGGCATGGACAGTGTCTTTTGGTGATCGAGATTTCATTGGTAAAGCACGACTAGAAGCCCAGAAGCTTGAAGGTGTGCCAGATAAACTGGTTGGTCTGGTATTAGAAGCCCGAGGGGTTTTGAGAGGGCATCAAAAGGTTATTGTTACGGCTGAAGACGGAACAGAATCTTATGGCGAAATAACAAGTGGGACATTTTCCCCTACATTAGGTTATTCTGTCGCGTTGGCTAGGGTGCCAATAGATACGAAGGCAGAATGTAAGGTAGAAATGCGAGGAAAACAGATTCCTGTTGCCGTAGTGAAACCTCCATTCGTTAGAAATGGTGAAAAAGTTTACAAATAGATATGATACGTATTACTTGCGTTGTGCCATATAGAAGAACGGTGCAAACGAATAAAATGTATGAATATTGTCAAGATTTGAGATTGAGGAAAAAGAAATGAGTACTATCCCAGGAGAATTGAGATATCTATCGAGTCACGAATGGGTCCGTTTAGAGGAAGACGGAACGACTGTGACGATTGGCGTTACCGATCATGCGCAGGACTTGCTAGGTGACGTCGTATTCGTTGAACTACCTGAGGTGGATTCCACAATTGCCGCAGGAGATGAAGCTGGGGTAGTTGAATCTGTTAAAGCTGCATCTGATATTTTTGCGCCAGTTGGTGGCGTAGTATTAGAAATAAATGATGCGCTTGAAGACTCACCCGAATTGGTTAATAGTGATCCGTATGATGATGGTTGGTTCTTTAAGCTGAAAATATCTGATGTAGATGAGCTAGAAAGTTTGTTGACGGCAGAAACATATTCAGAGCTTTGTGAAGCAGAAGAGCATTAATTAGATAGCGTTAAGCTTAGTAAATATATTAGGCCTTTGGTTACCATTAATCTGGAAGCCAGAGGTTTCGTTTTTTGTACACGTACAATTTGTGTGAAATCGTACGACTTTAAGAGGGCCGAAAATGCCTTTTATTCCCCACACTGACAAAGATATTCAAAAAATGTTGAGCACGATAGGTGTTCAATCAATAGACGAATTGTTTAGCGAAATACCTTCTCAGCTCCGTTCAAAGCCTCTTGATGCAGTACCTGAGGGCCTAAGCGAAATGGAAATGATGCGTTTGATGCAAGAGCGGGCTGAACAAGATGCGGGCGCATTGTGCTTTATTGGTGCAGGGGCATATGAACACCATATTCCAGCGGCCGTATGGGATGTTGCGTCGCGTGGGGAGTTTTTGACGGCTTATACGCCCTATCAGGCTGAGGCAAGTCAAGGGACCTTGCAACTTGTATACGAGTTTCAAACTATGATGTGCGAACTCACCGGCTTAGACGTCTCAAATGCATCTTTGTATGACGGTGCATCGGGTTTGGCCGAAGCGGTTTTGATGTCTATAAGAGCAAACAGAAAATCCAAGAGTAAAAAGGTGCTAGTCGCAGGGAGTCTTCACCCCACCTACAAAAAGGTGGTAGAAGATATTGTAAGTAATCAGGGCATTGAGTTGGATGAATTGTCTGTAGATTACGCCTCTATGAGTATTGATCACGCATCTCTGAATGAGTTCGAAGGAAATGACTACGCAGCAGTTGTTATTCCTCAGCCTAATTTCATGGGAACGCTCGAAGATGTGAATACCCTAACTAATTGGGCTCACGACAATGGCTTTTTGGTGATCGGCGTTGTAAATCCAGTTTCGTTGGCGTTAATCGCACCGCCTGGAGAATGGGGCGAAGCCGGCGCAGATATCGCCGTTGGTGAAGGTCAGCCTTTAGGTATACCGCTGGCTTCAGGGGGGCCTTATTTCGGGTTTATTTGCTGTAAAAGTAAACTAGTCAGGCAGCTTCCGGGGCGCATAATAGGTAGAACGGTAGATCTGGAAGGAAAAGAAGGGTTTACGTTGACGTTACAGGCAAGAGAACAGCATATTCGTCGTTCTAAAGCGACTTCAAATATATGTACTAATCAGGGCTTAGCTGTGACAGCCGCGACAATCTTCATGACAATGGTGGGTTTTGAGGGCTTATCACGAGTTGCAAAAGCCTGTCATGCTAACGCGTTTGCATTGACCGAAAAGCTTAAAAATATTCCTGGAGTCAAATTACGTTCACCTGCTGCTTTCTTTCATGAGTTTGTGATTGAAATAGATGCAGGTTCAAAACAAGTGCTTGAATTCATGGCTGAAGAAGGAATATTGGCCGGTTTTGATGTCTCGACTTGTTCACCAGAGCTTAGTAACTGCGTATTGGTCTGTGTGACCGAAGTTAAAACCAACGCGGACTTAGAATTGTTTGTAGCGAGTTTATCTCGTGCGATAGAAGATAGAGGAGAGGTCTGATGCTGATATTTGAAAAAGGTTGTACTGGTCGATTTGCAACATCCCAAGCACCGAAAGTAGCAGCCGAAGTAACCGGTATTTCAGACGATTTCTTACGAAAATCTCCAGCTAAATTGCCCCAAGTGTCTGAATTGCAAGCCGTGAGGCACTTTACGAACCTTTCGCGCAAAAATTTCTCTATTGATACTCAATTCTACCCGCTTGGTTCTTGTACCATGAAGTACAACCCGCGTGGTGCTCATCGAGCTGCGAGCCTGCCTGGTTTTTTATCTCGTCATCCTTTGGCGCCGGAATCACACAGCCAGGGCTACTTAGCATGCGTTTATGACCTTCAGCAAGTGCTCAAAGAGGTTACAGGTATGTCAGGTGTTTCTTTGTGCCCCATGGCCGGTGCGCAAGGAGAATTTGCGGGCGTCGCGATGATAAAAGCTTATCACGAAGCTAGAGAAGACTTTGACAGATGCGAAATTATTGTGCCAGAAGCGGCACACGGGACTAACCCTGCCACGGCTGTAATGTGTGGTTATAAGGTCCGAGAGATTCCAGTGAAGTCGTGTGGTGACATTGATCTAGATGCACTTAAATTGGCTGTTGGTCCGCAAACAGCGGGTATCATGATGACGAACCCTTCGACATGCGGGGTTTTCGAACGCCAGATCGAAGAGATCGCTAAAACCGTTCATGATGCAGGGGGCTTGCTCTATTATGATGGCGCTAACCTGAATGCGATTTTGGGCAAAGTTCGCCCTGGAGATATGGGGTTTGATGTTCTGCATATGAACCTTCACAAAACTTTCGCGACGCCACATGGTGGCGGTGGGCCTGGGTCTGGTCCTGTCGCTGTTGGTGATCGCTTACTTCCATATCTTCCAACGCCTATTGTTGGATGTGACGAGTCTGAATCAAGCGTTAAGCGGTACCATTGGGTCGAAGAAGCCGATATGCCAAACTCAATTGGCCGGCTAAGTGCGTTTATGGGTAATGCCGGTATTATCCTTAGGGCATATATTTACGCGACCCTTTTAGGGCGAGAAGGCTTGCACAGGGTTGGAGAATTTTCGACTCTAAATGCCAACTATATGGCTAAACTTATGTCGAATGCAGGGTTTGACCTGGCTTATAAAGATAGATTAGCGACACATGAATTTATTATTACCATGAGTCGACAATCGAAGGAAATGGGGGTGACTGCGATGGACTTTGCTAAGCGTTTACTCGATTTTGGCTATCATGCACCCACGACATACTTTCCTTTGCTGGTCCCAGAGTGTCTCTTGATAGAACCGACTGAAACAGAATCTATTGATGAGATCGAAGGTTATGTTGCAGCGATGGTCGCAATACAAAAAGAGGCAGAAGCTTCAGCAGACTCGCTTAAGGGAGCGCCGTTTAATCAAAGTGTTCGAAGGCTGGATGATGTGAAGGCAGCCCGAGAGTTAGACGTAGCCTATAGCGCAGAATAACTCTGGTTCTCAGTAGACATTGACACCCATGTTATGAAAAAGATCTCGTAGGTCGTCAATGTCTTCAGAGCTTAGCCCTAGATGCTCGAGAATATCCACCTTGCTGTTCAGCCATTCTTTGTCTTCTTCTTGTAACCCAAGAACTTTGTAGTTACCACAAATGTGCTCAGCAACTTTCAGAATTGCCAGTAGGGTCTTTTGCTGCTGATTTCTAGTATCTTTTATGCTAAATACCTGTTCAGTATTGTGATGTTCAGCGATAACCTGGCATATGTCGTCAGGAAGATTCCAGGATTTAGCCGTGTAATATCCGACCACGCAATGGTTGGTATTGAACTGTTCATTTTCTAAGTCAATAACTCGCTCATAATCACCAGAATAGGCCTTTTCCATTAACGAAAGATAGTTGTCAAATTTGCTCATCATGAGCGGAATGCCAGTATTGTGGAATAAACCTAAAGTATAGGCTTCGTCTGGAGTAGGGTAACCGACATTCTTGGCGATAGTTGCGCAGACCATGGCGATGTCATTTGCAGTGTCCCAGAACTTCGTTAATTCTACGATGGTCTCATCTGAAAGCGAGCCTTTTATTGCAATGCCGTTCAAAATATTGACAACGGTATTTATCCCCAGCAAAGAGACGGCTTGTTCGATAGATGTAATCTTGCTGACTAAGCCATAAAAAGGCGAATTCACGAACTTTAGCATTGTGCCTGATAGCCCTACATCCTTCGATATCAAGCTTGCAATCCTACTTAATTCTGGATCGGGCATGGCCTGCTCCATCTGCAAATCCACCAATATTTGAGGTTGTGGCGGAACATAAATGCCCTGAAGTATTTTTTTTACTTGTGTTTCACTCAGGTCTTTTGACATTGTTCAATGGCTCCATACTAAATCTATTCAATTGATTTAAGTGTAGGAGCAATTAAGGAAAGTGCTAAGGCCATTTTGTGAAAAAAACGAGCAGTTTTATTTACTCTTGGTATACTCCGCCTCATTCAAATTGAGGGTAAAAAAATGACTGATCAAGTGCTGCGACTGAACAAAGGTGCTGAGAAGAGACTTAAGCAAGGACACTTGTGGATTTACAGCAACGAAATTGATACCAAGCAAAGTCCTCTGAAGTCATTTTCGCCGGGCGAACAGGTGATTGTCGAAAATCATGTAGAAAAGAAAATAGGGCGCGCGTTCATGTCGCCTGCTTCACTTATCGCAGGAAGGCTGATTAGTCGAGATCATAAACAACTAATGGATCAGTCGTTAATAACGCACAGGCTAAAAATAGCGCTATCTTTGAGAAAGTCAGCATTTGATAAACCTTTCTACCGCTTGGTATTTGGTGATAGTGATATGTTGCCGGGTTTGGTGATTGATCGGTTTGGTGACGTCATAGTTGTCCAAATCTCTAGTGTAGGAATGGAAAACCTTAAAGACGAAATCGTGGCATCACTAAAAAAAGTATGCAAACCCACAACCGTGTTGTTTAAAAACAATGGAAAAATGCGAGCACCTGAAAATTTGGAGTCTTATGTTCAGGTCGAACATGGTGAGGAACTCGAAGAAGCCGAGTTGGAAGAAAATGGTGTCCGGTTCGTGGCCCCTATTGTCAAAGGGCAAAAAACAGGTTGGTTTTATGATCATCGTATGAATCGAGCCAGACTCAAGAATTACGTTCAAGGAAAAACAGTACTCGATTTGTATAGTTATATTGGCGGGTGGGGTATTCAAGCTGCAGTATTTGGTGCAGATTCCGTTACCTGCGTTGATAGCTCTAAACTTGCTCTAGATTATGTTCAAAAAAATGCCGAGTTAAACGAGGTGTCTGAAAAAATAACTTGTTTGGAAGGGGATGTGTTTGACGCATGTCGTCAGCTAAAGGAAGAAGGTAAAAAGTTCGACGTGGTAATTGTTGACCCTCCAGCCTTTATTCCTAGAAGAAAGGATCAAAAAGCAGGAGAAATAGCCTATCAAAGGCTTAATCAGCTGGCTATGCGCTTACTGGAAAAGGATGGGCTGCTGGTTTCAGCTTCGTGTTCAATGCATATGTCAAAAAGCGCATTGATCAAAGCGGTTTCGTTAGGTGGGCAAACGCTTGAAAAGCGACTGCAAATTATTGAACAGGGCGGACAAGGGCCTGACCATCCAATCGTGCCGGCGATACCAGAAACCGATTATCTCAAGTCACTTTTTGTAAGAGTATTACCTGCATAGAGTCACATTTTTAGGGGATACTTGGCGTATCTGTCATACTTTTTAGCGACATAAGAACCTTATGTCGTAACTCGTATATTTCTAACGAGTTGTGAGCTAAATTGCCAGGGTTGTCCTCCAATATTTGTTTCAATTTTGGCAGTGAGAACGCTTCTATTTCAATGGTTCGTTTGAGGAGTTTCGACATGTCTATTTCTGATAAGTTGCCCAAAGTTGTTCGATAAAACCCTGTTTCGCCTACCCAAGATTGATATAGAAAATTGACATCAGCTAAAATTAGCTCTCCGAGTAATGCAATATATTGAAGTCGCCTGACTTGAGGCGCGTTATTTTTCTCGCTGTCTACAGTACTTTTTAGCGCAAAACTATCTAATGCCCTCTTCGACTCTAATTTGCCACCTTGGAGTAAGTAATCCAAAGCGTGAAAGCCAATTGCGACGTACGCTTTGTCGCTAAATTGGTGCTCAGAGTTTAAGAATTCCCCGGTGAGCGCTTGCTCGGAATGTACTAACCCGCTAGATGAGTAACCATCAACTGAATCAATATATCCAGGTAAAATTGGGTACTGATCGAGTCGAATACTATTTGTATGTACGACTTCCGGACTTAGATGCTGTAAGTCCAGTTCAGGGTCGAGGATGTTTGCATGGGTTAATGCATTGCGAAAGATGTAGCTTGCGAGATAATCTTTATGGGTGTTGTTCAGCTGTTTCTTGCAGGCTTGTAGCGAGGCTTCGGTGGGGTGGGTAGTAAATACGGAAATATGCTTTGCCAGTGCGATTGTCGAGTTTCTTAACGTCGAAAAAATAATGTCCGATTTGGTGATAAATGCTCTGTGTAAGGCATGACTTTCTGAAGGAGAGTCGCCTTTATTCTGGCTAACGGGTGAGGAGGATACTTTTTGGGTGTTACGAGTATTCGGTTTGTCATCTGTGCAGGAGGTTAGTGTGCATAGAAAAAAAATAGCTAAAAATAACCCTGTTCTTCTACGCGAAAATCGTCCAAGCATTTATCTAGTTCCGAAGAGATATGATAGGCCATTCGGCATTCTGGCAATAACGACTTAACTCTGCATCAGGGTCAACCGCTACCGGATGCTCAACTATCTTAAGTAGTGGTAAGTCATTGTGAGAGTCACTGTAAAAATAAGAGCCTTCTAGTGAGTGGTTATGTTGTTCGATCCAAGTATTAAGGCGGGTAATTTTACCGTCTCTAAAACTTGGTACACCACTGACTCTCCCTGTATAACCGTCATTGTTTTTCTCGGGTTCTGTCGCGATCAAATCGTCTACCTTAAGGTCGTCTGCAATTATTTCAGTTACGAACCGATTGGTCGCAGTGATGATGAGAATAAAATCACCACGAGATTTGTGCTCCTGAATAAGTTGTCGGCCCTTAGGTAAAATGATCGGACTAATGATTTGCTCGAAAAAGTCTTTTCTCCATGTCATCAGGTCTTCGATAGGGTTTTGCGCAAGAGGCTTTAGTGCAAAATGGAGATACTCATTGATGTCTAGGCAGCCGCTCTGGTAGTCGGCCAGAAATTTGTCATTTGCAGTCTTGTAGATTGCTTTGTCGACGACCTTTTTTTCAACTAAATACTCACCCCAGGCGTGGTCGCTATCTCCCTCTAGTAATGTGTTATCTAAGTCAAATATTGCAAGTGCCACGACGAGAATCCTCTTAATAAATTACCAATACAGAGCAATTTATTGCTCGTTGCGAGCATAGCAGATATAAAATGAAAATTACGCTATATAGTCTAAAATCTAGATAGATATGAATAAATTACGAGTATCTCAGATTGCTGATTGCGGCAAATTCTGAAAGAATGCTTTGAACATAAAAGAATAAAGGATATTAGAGTGATAGATTCTGACGGATTTAGATTGAATGTCGGAATTATTCTCGCTAACCAATTCAATGAGGTCTTGTGGGCTAGGCGAATAGGTCAAAATTCTTGGCAATTTCCTCAGGGGGGCATCAAAGTCAGTGAAACTCCTGAAGAAGCACTTTATCGAGAGTTGCATGAAGAAATTGGTTTGAGTGCCTCAAATGTTAAAATAGTGGCAAAAACCAAAGGTTGGCTGCGCTATCGCTTACCTAAAAAGATGATTCGTCATAATTCGCTACCTCTGTGTGTTGGACAAAAGCAAAAATGGTATTTATTACGTATGTTAAGTGCGGATTCCATGGTGTCCATGGATAAAAGTGCTCACCCTGAATTTGATCGTTGGCAGTGGGTGAGTTACTGGTATCCTCTAGGGCAAGTTGTTTCTTTTAAGCGAGAAGTGTACCGAAGAGCAATGAAAGAGTTATCTGTTGACTTGTTTAAACTTAGCAATAAGAAAACGGTTTGATTTTGAAGGGATTGGAAAGGATTTAGAATGTTAAGCATGCTTCGCAGTATTGTGCAGGAAGTCAATAATGCCTCAGGCTTGGAAGATGCCTTAGGGATTATTGTCGATCGTGTTAGGCAAGCAATGAAGACGGAAGCATGTTCAATATATTTACTCGATACCGAAGTAAATCGCTATGTTCTGATGGCATCTGAGGGTCTGAATAAGGACTCAATTGGGCGAGTTAGTCTGGGATATTCAGAAGGTTTAGTTGGATTGGTGGGTGTTAGAGAAGAACCGATCAACCTTGAAAATGCTCAAGAACATGAGAGGTATAGGTACTTTCCTGAAACAGGTGAAGAGCGGTATAGGAGCTTTCTAGGTGTTCCTATCATTCACCATAAACAGGTACTTGGTGTTCTGGTTGTGCAGCAGGCTGATAATTGTCGCCGTTTTGATGAGGGAGAAGAGGCATTTCTAGTAACCGTTTCAGCTCAATTAGCGGGTGTGATTGCGCACAGTGAAGCGACCCAATTTATGGAGGGGATGTCTCCTTCAGGTCAAACGACAAAAGATATTACGATTAAAGGTGTCGCCGGAGCGCCGGGCGTGGCGATCGGGACAAGCTTCGTTATTTTTCCTATGGCTGATCTAGACGCCGTGCCTGATAGAAAAACTGAAAATATTGAACAGGACATTGCACTTTTTGAAGAAGCGATTGAAGCGGTTAGAAAAGATATTCAAGAAGTAGGGGATAGGCTTTCAACCAGGCTAAGGCCGGAAGAGCAAGCCTTGTTCGATGTGTATCTGGGTATGTTGGATGACAATGCATTAGCGGGAGAGGTTCGGGCTCAAATCACTAAAGGCAAATGTGCTCAAACCGCATTAAGAGACATTATTGGAGACTATGCTCGTCATTTCGAAATGATGAATGATGCGTACTTGAGCGAGCGTGCCATAGATATCAAAGATCTAGGCCGAAGAATTCTGTCTCACCTCCAGAAAGATGGTCAAATTGAACACGATTTCCCAGATGACACGATTCTCGTCAGTGACGAGCTAACACCAAGCATGCTGGGAGAAGTGCCAACAGAAAAGTTGTTAGGGCTTGTTTCAATTAAGGGTTCTGGCAACTCGCATGTGGCTATTCTAGCAAGAGCAATGGGGATTCCTACTATTATGGGTTTGGTCGATTTGCCTTTGAATCAAGTCGACAGTATGGAACTCATTCTAGACGGGTATAGTGGAGAGTTGTTTGTAAATCCATCTGAGGATTTAAAAAAATATTACCTTCAAATCGTAGAAGAAGAAAAACAATTAGATGCTGGTCTCGAAAAACTCAAAACCTTACCTTGTGAAACGAAAGATGGGCATAGAATCTGTGCCTGGGTTAACACAGGGCTAATGACGGACGTTGTGCGCTCTTTGAACCAAGGTGCTGAAGGGGTCGGACTATATCGCACAGAAGTTCCATTTATGATCAACGAACGCTTTCCCAGTGAGCAAGAGCAGATCGATTGCTACCGAGAGCAGCTAGAAGCGTTTGCGCCTAACTACGTTACTATGAGAACGCTGGACATAGGTGGTGATAAATCACTGCCTTATTTTCCTATTACTGAAGAGAATCCATTCTTGGGCTGGCGTGGCATTCGCGTTACCTTGGATCACCCTGAAATATTCCTGGTACAAATGCGTGCAATGTTGAAGGCAAGTGTCGGCTTGGATAATTTGCGTATCATGCTACCGATGATTTCAAATGTGAATGAGGTCGAAGAAGCCTTACATTTGATCTATCGAGAATACCATGAGATATGTGCTGAGGGTTTTGATGTTGCGATGCCTCAAATTGGGGTGATGATAGAAGTGCCTGGAGCCGTCTATCAAGTTCGTGAATTAGCTGAGCGTGTAGACTTCTTATCGGTGGGCTCAAATGATCTTACACAGTATTTGTTAGCGGTCGACCGCAACAACCCTCGGGTTGCTTCGTTATATCATTCGTTTCATCCAGCGGTGCTTCAAGCATTGCACAAAATAGCTAAAGATGCGTCAGAAATGTCGGTTCAATTAAGTATCTGTGGTGAAATGGCTGGTGATCCTGCTGGAGCGGTCTTGTTGTTGGCTATGGGTTATGATGCTCTGTCTATGAATGCATCTAATCTGTTGAAAGTTAAGTCAGTGATACGCGAAATTGATTTTGAATGGGCGAAGAATTTGCTAGATAGTGTCTTGGAATTTGATTCACCTTTTATCATTCAAAGTACGCTTAATCTCGCATTGAAGGAAGCTGGATTTAGTCGATATTTGCGACCAAGTAAAATCTCGGAAGATAGTTGATGTTAAATGATAACTGGAAGATAGTAAGTGTTAGCTTACATGAAGTTCTCTTATATGTGGGGTTTTTAAATGTCTAAAGTGTCCAAGAGTAATGGTAAGAAACCGGTCTTGGGAATTGCTTTGGGTGGTGGAGGACCCTTGGGGGGAATCTATGAAATCGGCGCTTTACGAGCGTTAGATGAAGCTCTTGAGGGCTTAGATTTCAACGACCTTGCGGTATACGTTGGCGTAAACTCAGGGTCATTCGTAGCAGCTAATCTAGCTAATCAAATGACGCCTGCGCAGATGTGTCGAATTTTTGTTCGTAATGAGTCTGACGTACACCCTTTTCATGCGGACGTATTCTACAAACCTGCTTTTTCAGAATATCTAGACCGTTGTCGCGCGATTCCTCAGATATTGTATAAAGCATGGGCTAATTTTCTCAGCCACCCGAATGATCAATCGATATTAGAATCTTTGACTGGGCTTACTGAAGCGATTCCCGCAGGCATTTTTGATAACGAAGGGTTTCATCAATATGTTTCTAGGTCATATAGTTCTATCGGGCGAACGAACGAATTTGCTTCGTTGAAAAAGAAGTTGAGGGTTATCGCAACAGATATCGAAAGCGGAGAAACAGTAAGATTCGGTTCAACGGAGCAGTCTCATATCTCGATATCTAAAGCAATACAATCGAGTATGGCATCTCCTGGAATATATAAGCCGGTAGAAGCGAACGGCCACTATTATGTCGATGGCACTCTGAACAAAGGGATGCATGTCGCGGTCGCCATTGAAGAGGGGGCAGATATCGTATTTGCTATCAATCCAGTGGTTCCGATCGATGTAAATCAATCAGTGAAAGCCGGAACCATGGATCGAGCTGAATTGACTCACACAGGTATGCCTAATTTGTTGGCGCAATCATATCGAACTATGGTCCATTCAAGATTACAGTCTGGCCTTAGAAATGTATCACGGGATTTCCCGGGAAAAGAAGTTGTACTATTTGAGCCATCAAGAAACGATGCTAGTTTGTTTTTTTCGAGTGTATTTAGTTTTAAGACTAGAAAAAGAATGTGCGAGACAGCGTATCAAATAACGCGTGCAAATATTCGCGACAGGGCGGATGAGCTTTCTAAGCTATTATCCCCTGCAGGTATTCGCATACGGAAAGATATTCTAGAAGATGAGCACAGAACGCTTAGTACTGGCTTGTATGGAGAGGCACTGCCTATGTATGAGTCAGGTATTAAAGTGAAGCGTGACAAAGAGGCGGGAGTGGCAACATTCGATAACTATTTAGAAAGAGTGACTAGCAGAGTCGCCTCAATTTTCTAGTTCGCTGCCTTATGCACCCTATCTTCTTAATAGACTTAACGCTTGCATTAAGATCGAAGAAGATAGGTGCGTACAATTTTAAGACAAAGTGTCACCGCCAATTTCTTATAAAATATACTGACTTAAATCTTCATCATCAGCCAAATCATCAAGTTTTTCAGTTACATAACTTGCTGATATGTTGAATGATTCATTTAAGGTGTCACCCGCATCGAAAGAGATTTGTTCGAGTAGTCTCTCCAGTACAGTATGTAGCCTTCTAGCGCCTATATTTTCCGTTTTTTCGTTCACCTTCCACGCGATATGCGCAATTTTTTCAAGCGCGTCTTCTGTAAATGTTAAGCCGAGATTTTCTGTTCCCATCAGAGCAATGTACTGATCGATTAGAGATGCGTTGGGCTCGGTGAGTATTTTCTGAAAATCTTCCGGGCTCAGGGCTTTTAACTCAACGCGTATAGGTAAGCGGCCTTGTAGCTCAGGGATTAAGTCAGATGGCTTTGAAAGGTGAAAGGCACCTGAAGCAATAAACAACATATGGTCAGTATTGATCGGGCCGAGTTTTGTATTTACAGTGCAACCTTCGATAAGTGGTAGTAAGTCTCGTTGGACTCCCTCACGTGACACATCTGCCGAGGCGCCTTCTGATCGCTTGGCAACTTTGTCTATTTCATCCAGAAATACAATGCCGTTTTGTTCAACGGCTTGGATAGCTTTGGATTTAATGTCGTCTTCGTTGATTAATTTACTGGCTTCTTCATCTTTTAGTCGCTTCAGCGCATCTTTTACATTGAGTTTCTTTGTTTTTTTCTTGTCACCGGACATATTAGAAAAAATGTTCTGTAGCTGGCTGCTCATTTCTTCCATGCCAGGAGGAGCCATAATTTCAACTCCGACAGGCGTAGCACTAATCTCAATGTCAATTTCTTTCTCGTCAAAGTCGCCTTCACGAAGTTTTTTCCGGAAGACCTGCCTTGTAGACGAGTCATTGGTAGTTGGTTCGTCGGATGGCCCCGTTCTAGCTGGTCGAAGTAAGGCGTCTAGAATGCGGTCTTCTGCGGCATCTTCTGCGCGATGAGAGACGGATTTCATTTCTTGTTGCCGGAGCATGTTCAGTGACAAGTCCGCAATGTCTCGAACGATCGACTCAACATCTCTTCCGACGTAGCCTACTTCAGTAAACTTGGTTGCTTCTACTTTCAAAAATGGAGCATCGGCGAGTTTTGCGAGGCGTCTTGCAATTTCGGTCTTGCCCACGCCAGTCGGGCCAATCATCAGAATATTCTTTGGGGAAATTTCATCTCGCATAGAAGGTTCTAGCTGCATTCTTCTCCAGCGGTTTCGCAAAGCAATCGCAACGGCTCTTTTTGCCTCGTCTTGCCCAATTATGTGTTGATTGAGTTCGTGTACTATTTCTCTAGGGGTCATGTTAGACATAATATTTTCTTGGATGAGCTCGCTATGAATCGGATTTCTTGAGGTCTTCGATGGTAAAAGACTCATTCGTAAATACGCAAATATTGGCTGCGATTGTTAAACCTTTGGTGACAATTTCATTCGCTGATAGGTCTGTATTTTCAAGCAAAGCGCGAGCGCTGGCTTGTGCGAATGGTCCACCAGAACCAATAGCTATTAGGCTATCTTCTGGTTCGATAACGTCGCCATTTCCTGTGATGATTAACGAGTTTTTTTCATCTGCAACAGCTAACAAAGCTTCTAGCTTTCTGAGTGCCCGGTCTGTACGCCAATCTTTGGCAAGTTCAACGGCTGCTTTAACCAGGTGACCTTGGTGCTTTTCAAGTTGCGCTTCAAATCTCTCGAATAAAGTGAAAGCATCCGCTGTGCCACCCGCAAACCCTGCGATGACTTTGTCGTGGTATAGGCGGCGTACTTTTTTAGCATTGCCTTTCATTATGGTGTTGCCGAGAGAAACCTGGCCATCACCACCAAGAGAAACTTCACCTTCTCGGCGTACAGAAAGTATGGTTGTCATTTATATCTCCATAGAAATAATATTCATGAGGCCGCCAAAAAATGAATGCCTTCATGATATAGAGCTATGTATATAATGTTGGTTTCAATAATTTCAAGTTTTGCCTAGTGGGCTATTTCTCTTTTTTGACTTTTTTTACGAGTGGTTCGATATTGATCGCGACTAGTTTATCTAACGCGCTATTCATCGTACTTCGGTTAGAATAGGGCCCAGTTAATACACGATGCCATGTCGTACCATTTTTATTGATAGCTGTCTTTATTTTTGCTTTAAGTCCTTGGAAGGCAATCGTTGCCTTTTGTCTTTCTGCATCCTCGATCGACCGAAAGGAACCAGTCTGCACAACATATTGAACGTTTGTTTCAGCGCTTTTTTCGCGGTACTGATATTCTTCAACTATTGGCGGCGTCACTTCGGTTTCGGGGAGAATGTCATAAAAATTAAATCGATTTTCCTTTTTTTCTTCTGCCTTGTTCTTAGCTGGTTTAGTGAGCGCTTTATCTTCTGGAGGATTCGTCTTTGTAGGAGGAATAGACTGAAGAAAGTATAAACCGTAGCCAAAAGCACCCAGTAGTAATAATAAGGTTGTAATTGATTTTGCTCGGCTTTTATTGGGTGTTGTGGTCAATTTGTTTTTCTTGCTGGTGGGTGTTGGCGTTTTCTTATTGCTGTTCTTTTTTGTGGTTTTTTTCTTTTTGCCCGGTTTTCGTGTGGTGGTGGGCTTAGCGAAATCTTGATTCATGGTCGATTACATTTCTTCGGGTGCTTGTACACCCAGTAATTTCAGACCATTCTGTATGACTTGCTTTACGGCCAGATTAAGTGTGATTCGTGAATTGCGTATCTCTGCTTCATCCACCAGCACCTTGCTGGAATTATAATATGCGTGAAAATTACTCGCGAGCTCTCTGAGGTAGTGAGTCAAAATGTGTGGTTCTTGGTTTGTGGCGGCAGTTTCAAGTTGTTGTGGGTAATTTGAAAGCTGTTTAGCAAGCTCTACTTCTTTGTCGTTAGCGTTTTCTGACAGGTAATTCAGACCTTGAGTACTATCTACACTTAAGCTCATTTCTTCTAATTTTCTGAGCATGCTGCAAATTCGAGCGTGAGCATATTGAATGTAATAGACGGGGTTATCTTTGCTTTCGGACTTTGCCAAGTCTAAATCAAAATCCATATGTTGTTCAGCTTTTCGTGTGACGTAGAAGAAGCGGGCTGCGTCATTACCTACTTCTTTTCTTAGTTCACGAAGCGTAACGAAAGAGCCGCTTCGCGTCGACATTTGTACTCTCTCTTTTCCACGATACAAAATGGCAAACTGGACGAGTCGGACTTCGAGTTTTTCAGGGTCAACATTCAACGCTTGCATGGCTGCTTTGACGCGCGGGATATATCCGTGGTGGTCTGCGCCCCATATATTAATGACCTTATCAAAGCCTCGTTCGAATTTATTGAGATGATAGGCAATATCAGAGGCAAAGTAAGTTGTTTCGCCGTTGTCTCTCTTGACCACTCTATCTTTATCATCACCAAACGCGGTAGATCGAAACCATATGGCACCTTTTTCTTCGTATAGGTGCCCGTTTTCGTCCAGTTGCTGTAGTGCTTTATCGATATCATTAGTTAACGATGCTTCAGAAAACCATTCTTGGTAATTTATGCCAAAGCCATGTAAATCATCGCGAATATCTTCAACGATCGCGTCAAGCCCTTGTGCGAAAACGATCGCATAGTTGTCCTCGAGAAGTTGCTTTGCTCTTTGAATAACGGCATCAATATACAGCTCCTTGTCGCCGCCCTCGTTCTCATCTTTAGGAAGGTTGGCGAATACAGACTCGGTATTGTGTAGAAAACTATCGCCATGTTGTTGCTTCAGTGCGTCAGCAATTTGATGGATGTATTCGCCCTTATAGCCGTTGACCGGGAAATCTAGTTCATAATAAGTTTCTAAATATCGAAGCCAGACGCTTGCAGCGAGAATATTCATTTGTCGGCCTGCATCGTTGACATAGTATTCTCGCGATACGTCGTAACCAACTGCTTCTAATAAGTCTGAAACACTTGCTCCGTAAGCGGCGCCACGGCCATGACCTACGTGTAGCGGTCCGGTTGGGTTGGCTGACACAAATTCAACCTGAATTTTTTTACCTTGTCCGACCTTTGAGCGACCAAACTCATGCTCTTTTGCCAAGATTGTATTGATTACTGAAAAATTGCTAGAGCTCGATACGAAGAAGTTAATGAATCCCGGGCCCGCAATTTCTACTTTTTCTAAGTTTTCGTGCTTGGTGTCAATTAGTTTTTCTACGATCAGTTCAGCGAGTTTTCGTGGTGGCATCTTCGCTTGCTTCGACAAAACGAGAGCAATGTTCGACGCAAAATCTCCATGACTCTTGTCTTTTGTTGCATCAATATTGATTTTATAGGTGATGCCCTCAGGCAATACGCTCTCAGCGCTGAGGTTTGTGACAACGGCTTTAACAAGCTCAGAGATAAGATCTTTCATGTGATTCCAGTGTTGATAATCGTATAGGGGGGAACAAATGCGCGTATTATCTATGATTCTGTGGTTTTTTAAAACTATTTGAGCTCTAGGAGTTAAATATAATCTATTGGGTCAACATCGATTTGTAGTTTGGTTTTCCCTGTTCGATACGAACTCCAGTTGTGGGCTATAAGAGATATGACATGGCTTCGACTCGCGGTGTCAGAAACGAAAACATGTAGATAGCTTCGAAACATTCCTGCTTTTCTAGCTATGCTGGCCTCTATCGGACCCGAAATTTGAAAGTTATTATTGTTTGAGTTGGGTTGCTGGGATAGTTGCGAACTGAGTTCTTGTAGCGCGCTATTCGCTTCGCTTTGTATGTTCGAGTCGGCTCTGATTGAAATCATTTTGGAAAACGGAGGCAGTTCACATAATTCACGATCTTTAAGTTCGGTACGGGCAATGCTTTCGTAGTCGTTTGCAATGATTGGCGCGAATAGGGGGTGCTCTGCTTTTCTGGTTTGAATCAGAACTGTTCCTGGTTTACCGCCTCGGCCTGTTCGGCCGGCTACTTGCAGTAGTTGTTGTGCACTTTTTTCGATGGCCCTAAAATCTGAGCTAAAAAAACTGGAGTCAGCGTCTATGACCGCTACGAGCGTGACATTGTGGAAGTCATGACCCTTTGCGAGCATTTGTGTGCCAATTAAAAGACAAGGGTCGCCTTGATTAATTTCTTCTATGACGTTCTTCATGTCCGATTGTTTTCGAATCGTATCTCTGTCAATTCGCCAGATTTTTGTGTCGGGGAAATGATGCCTTAGCCCTGCTTCAATTCTCTCTGTTCCTGAGCCGATAGGGCTAAGCTGAGTGTAGTGACAGTTTTCGCATTCCTTAGGAAACGCTTTTTTGAAGTTGCAATGATGGCAGTGAAGGTGTGGTGGTGCGCTATGCACCGTCAACCTAGAGTCACAGTGATTGCACTGAGAAATCCATCCGCATGAATTACACATGAGCGTGGGTGCAAATCCACGCCTGTTTTGGAAAATGATGACTTGGTTGCCTGCTGAGAGTTCTTCGCCGATTTTTCCCAGTAAGGGTCTAGAGCAGCCATTTTCTAACGCTCTACTTCTAATATCGATTAAGTGGACTTTAGGGAATACGCCTAACCCGGCACGATGGTCCAGTTTGATTAGGTGATATTTTCCGCTATTTGCATTGTGAAGCGATTCTAAACAGGGTGTAGCTGTGCCAAGTATGATAGGGCAGTTTTCAAGCTGTGCTTTTTTTACTGCCAGGTCTCGAGCTGAATATTTGAAACCATCAATTTGTTTGTATGAGCTGTCATGTTCTTCATCAACAACGATGAGTCCCAAGTTTTTGAATGGGGTGAAAATAGCAGATCGGGTGCCTATGATTACTTTGGCTACCCCACTTTCCGATAGCTGCCATGAAGAAAGCCTTTCCTTCGTACTCATTCCTGAATGAGCCAAGCCAATAGGGGTGTCTAAGTTTGATTGGAATCTTGCCAAGGTTTGCGGGCTAAGGTTAATCTCAGGAATTAGAATTAGTGCTTGCTGGCCTTTGTTGAGGACTTTCTTGACGCATTCTATATATACTTCTGTTTTGCCGCTGCCTGTCACACCTTGAAGTAAAGATACTTTGAACGGAGATGGGGGTAAGAAAACTTCGCTAATCGCATTTACTTGTTCTGGGTTCAAACTGACTGAGTTTTTTTCTATATTTTTGCTGATTTCTGACTCTGCTGTGAGAGGGTCAAAGGATTTAGAGTCTAGATAACCAGATTTTTCTAGTGCATTTAGTTGAGCTTTTGAGAATCCCATAGATTTTAACGCGTCAAGCCATATTCCATGATGGTGGCCAGAAATCGCTTCCAAAATAGCGATTTGTTTAGTTGCATTTTTTTTGCCTGCAAACGGTTTAGTAGTTCGATACCATTTTGATGTGGATAGTGTCTGTTGTGATCTGTTTTTTTCACTAATGTGTTTTCGTAGCAGGCTTGGAAGTGCTGTATGAATGCATTCGCCAATGGGGTGCCCGTAATAGTAGGAGGCCCAGGAGAGTAATTCCAGTTGACGTTCAGATAGCGCGGGAATTTCTTTATAGCGGAGGCAAATATGTTTTAGTGTGAAGGTTTCTTGTTGATTGAGTTTGCTTTTGGTGACGGGTGACGATACTTCGATAATGATGCCAATAAGCTTTCTACCAGCAAAAGGAACAAGCACCCTCTGCCCTTTTTTGTAATTGGCAATTTGGTCGCCTTCAGCTGGTAAATAATCAAAGGTCTTAAATAGGGGAACCGGGACTGCAACTGAAATCACCATTAAATTCGTCTTTTCTCAAATGCCTAGGTTTTAACGATTAACTAGCGCGAATATACATTATTTAGAGTGAACTTGTTAAACTGCACTACATTAGAGTCGAACAATAAATAGGGCTGAATGTAATCGGTGCTTGCTTATTGTCATTAATTTGGTAATATTCGCCGTCTTAAAAATCGGCGATCGCTTGTGTCTTGTTTTTAGTTCAGGCAATTAGTTACGATGCGCTATATGTGCGGTGCTTCTCTAGAGTTTCAAGTATGACGGAACCATTGAAGTGGCGGCATGGTAAAATTGAGGTGTACTATGAAAAATGATATTCATCCTGATTATCAGGATATGGAAGCAAAATGTAGCTGTGGTAACGTATTCAAAACACGTTCTACTCTATGCAAAGACATCACGTTGGATGTTTGTTCTGCATGTCACCCGTTCTATACTGGTAAGCAAAAAGTAATGGACAGTGGTGGACGAATTGATAAGTTTAAGAAGCGTTTTGGCAGCCGTATCGGTAGTTAAGCACTATTTAAATATACAGAATTTCAAAAGAGCGCTTGTCGCTCTTTTTCTGTCTATATGCACTGAAAAGCGAGAAATAAACTGGAGCTCAATATTTGGCTTTTGTTCCTTGGGAGTGGAGGATGCCGAAATAAGCTTCGGAGGTGATTTAGCCATAGTCATCTATAATACCTAGGGCAGTAGCGCCTTTTCATTCCAAGTCAAACGGTAGACCTAAACATGTCAGATGAGTTAAAAAAAGCAGCGCTCAATTACCACGAGTTTCCTAAGCCAGGTAAAATTAGTGTTGAAATCACTAAGCCAACTGAAACAGCTAAGGATCTCTCTTTGGCTTATAGTCCAGGCGTAGCTGAGCCGGTACGTGAAATCGCTGCTGACCCCCAAAATGCTTACAAGTACACAGCAAAGGGAAATTTGGTAGCTGTTATATCGAATGGCTCCGCGATACTCGGTTTGGGTGATTTAGGTCCTTTGGCAAGCAAGCCTGTGATGGAAGGAAAGGGCGTTCTATTCAAACGATTTGCGGGCATTGATGTATTTGATATCGAGGTAGACTCAGAGAGCCCCCAGGCCTTTATTGATACAACAAAGCGTATTGCAGTGACATTTGGTGGCATTAACTTGGAAGATATTAAAGCGCCAGAGTGTTTTGAAATCGAAAGAGTTTTGATAGAAAAGTGTGACATACCTGTATTTCACGATGATCAGCATGGTACAGCTATCGTCACCGTCGCAGCGATGATCAATGCGCTCGAGATTCAAGGTAAAAAATTAGAAGACGCTAAAATAGTGTGCTTGGGTGCTGGAGCTGCAGCTGTGGCCTGCATGAAATTATTGATTTCATGTGGCGCCAAGCAAGAAAATATTTTTATGTTAGATCGGGTGGGGGTCATTCACTCTGGTCGAGAAGATTTGAATCAATACAAGGCGATGTTCGCGAGTGAGACTGACAAGCGTACGCTAGAAGACGCTTGTGCGGGTGCCGATGTGTTTGTTGGGCTATCAGGGGCAGACCTCTTTCCTGTGGAAGCATTGGTATCAATGGCGCCGAATCCGGTCGTTTTTGCGTGTGCCAATCCGGACCCCGAAATTGCTGTTGAATTGGCTCACGCTGCCCGTGACGACTTGCTCATGGCGACAGGGAGATCTGATTATCCAAACCAAGTTAACAATGTACTTTGCTTTCCGTTTATTTTTCGTGGCGCGCTTGATGTCCGCGCTAGTGTGATAAATGAGGAAATGAAAATCGCCGCAGTGCATGCTATTAAGGATTTAGCAAAAGAAGCTGTGCCTCAATATGTAATTGATGCATATGGTTGCTCGGCGCTTAGCTACGGAAAAGAGTATATTATTCCTAAGCCTCTTGATGAGCGTTTACTCGGAAATGTTGCGGCTGCAGTTGCTAAAGCGGCCGTAGATACCGGGGTGGCACGGCTTGAATACCCTGCGCATTATCCATTGGTGTCGGTTGACGACGTAATCTAGCTTCGACCTTATTCAAGCAGCTTGCTAAAATATATCCTCAGGTGAGATGCTTTTCTCCGGTATGACTTTTCGGGGGTTTGTTGGCCTAGCTGAGATGCTTTTGGTCGGAGCAAGTTCCTCTCTATAGGTTTCAAACATGGCGTTCTGTGTGCCTGGTTTGGCTAATTGCCCGGTTGTTTTATCTATTCTGACGGTGACTAGACCGTCTGGTTGTGCCATGTGCGAAGGTGGCATATCTTTGAGTGCTACTGACATGTAATCATTCCAAATTGGGAGCGCAGCTTTTGCTCCATATTCCCTTCGGCCAAGCGAGGTGGGGTTGTCAAAGCCGACCCATACACTGGTTTCGATTTCAGTGTTAAAGCCCGAAAACCAAGCATCTACCTGATCATTTGTTGTCCCTGTTTTACCCGCAAGGTCTGTGCGCTTCAACTTTAGCGCGCGACGGCCGGTTCCTTTCTTAATGACGTCTTTGAGCATCGAATGCAAAATAAAAATAGAACGCTCGTCTGCTATTCTGTTGGCGGGAATTGGTTTAGTATCTTCTGATGAATTCGGCTTCTGTTGATTTGTATCTGTGCAGTACAGGCATACTTCAGGGTATGACGTTTGTAAAATAACATTGCCTTCATTGTCCTCAATATAATCAATTAAATGTGGGGTTATATGATGGCCGCCATTTGCTATCATGGAATATCCTGCAGCAATTTTCATGGGTGTGACGGCGGCACTGCCTAGTGCCAGAGATAGGTCGCGGGGGAGTTCGTTTTTCTTAAACCCAAACTTCTCAACCGTTTTAAGTGTGTTTCTAATCCCTGTTTTGTTTAACAGTCTAATCGACACTAAGTTTCTGGAGTTGTACAAGGCCTGTCTTATACGAGTCGGTCCATAGAATTTCCCGCTAGAGTTCTCCGGACGCCATGCCGTTTCTAGATTGTTGTCCTCGAAGACGATAGGGGAGTCATTAATAAGGGTCGATGCTGTCGCTCCGTTTTCAAGTGCGGCCAAATAAACAAATGCTTTGAAGTTTGACCCAGCCTGCCGCTTGGCTTGAACGGCTCTATTGTAGTGACTCATCGTGAAGTCATACCCGCCTACTAAGGCTTTGATCTTTCCATTTTTTGGCTCTATCGAAACAAGTGCACCTTGAACTTCAGGAGTTTGTACAAGTTTCCATAGGGTCCCTTTTGTAGGGTCAACGTCTAGGGGCTGCGTTTCAGTCTCTAGAGGCGCTACTTCAATAATATCGCCAGGTTTGAAAATGTCGCTTAACTTAGTAGGCTTTGAGCCTCTTCTATTTATGGTCTCTAGGGGTCTTGCCCAAGAAGCGTTATCTATCGATAGTTGTATTGAACGCCCGTCTACAAGTGTTAGTTCTGCTACCTCGCCACCTGCTTCAATCGAGTTAACGTAAGCAGCTCTATGGTGTCTAGGAACTTTTGTGTCTCTTAGTAATTGAAATATCAACTCTCTATCGTTTAAGTCTTCAGATACAAGAGAGGATATGGGTCCTCTGTATCCATGACGAAGATCATAGCTTTCTAAGCCTTTCTTGACTGCAAGGCTTGCCGTGCGTTGGAGTTCGCTATCTACAGTTAAGTAAACCCTCATTCCAGATGTATAAGCCGAAGATCCATATTTTTTTATTATTTCTTGCCTGGCCATTTCGGCTACATATGGTGCATAAAGCTCCGATGTTCCCCCGTGATAAGAAGCAGTGATTGGGGAGTTTATCGCTAATGAGTGTTCTTCAGAGTTAATTAACTCGAGCTCTTTCATTCTGTTCAGAATCCAGTCTCGTCTTATGGTTGCTCTTGTGGGGTTGACGATAGGGTTATATTTGGAGGGCGCCTTCGGAAGTCCTGCAATCATAGCCATTTGAGCTAAGTTAAGTGACTGAATGTCCTTGCCATAATAAACGCGAGCTGCGGCTTGTACTCCATACGCTCTGTTTCCAAGATAAATCTTATTTAAGTACAGTTCGAGAATTTCGTTTTTTGAGAGATTCTGTTCTATTTGTAGTGCGAGAAAAATTTCATTGAATTTACGTATAAATGTTCTTTCTCTAGACAGAAAGAAATTTTTGGCAACTTGCATAGTGATAGTGCTGCCGCCGGATTTGATTCTTCCGGTAGAAATTAATTGTGTCGTTGCTCTAGCAAGACCCTTTATGTCAATGCCGATATGCTCGAAAAAACGGTTGTCTTCGGCAGCGATGAAGGCATTAATTAATTGAGTAGGCGCAAGGTGAATGTCAATAGGGGTTCTTCTCTTCTCACCAAATTCAGCAATCTTTTTGTTGTCTTCGGAATAAATTCGTAATGGTGTTTGTAATTGTGTGGTCTTTAATTCCTTCGCATTTGGGAGGGTTGGAGTAAGGTACAGATAAAAAGATGCGAGTAAAAAACCAGCGCCACAAAGTAAACTTGTGACAAAGCACCCAAAAAAGCTTGATAGTCTCACAAAACGAGGCATGTTTTTCCTAGCAAGTTAGAAATATACAGCTATTATCTAAGAAATAGCTTTAATTTAAGAGTCGTAGGATTATACGACTTTTTATAGTGTTTTTAGTAAATAAATGTACGATAAGACGAGAATAATAGAATTAATTCATCGTCTTATTTTAAAGTGACAACCATTATTTAATGGGTTCTAGTGTGTTTGGATTATTAGGAAAGAAAAAAGACGTTCTGCTGGGTATAGATATCAGCTCTTCATCTGTGAAGCTTTTAGAGCTGTCTCGAAATGGTGAAAAATATCGTGTAGAAAGTTATGCGGTAGAGCCGTTGCCCGGTAACTGTGTTGTTGAGAAAAATATTAACGACGCAGAACTAGTTGGTGAAATCGTGGGCAAAGTAGTGAGTCGGTCGCGTACAAGCAATAGGCTTGCTGCAGCAGCCGTCGCAGGATCTGCTGTAATTACAAAAACTATTCAAATGGCCGCGGGTCTTAACGACCATGAACTAGAGAGTCAAATCGAAGTCGAGGCTGATCAGTATATTCCTTATCCTTTGGATGAAGTCTCTATCGATTTTGAGGTATTGGGTGATTCTGAATCAGCTCATGATCAAGTAGATGTCTTATTGGCCGCATGTAGAAAAGAAAATGTAGAGCTGAGAGAGGATGCACTTGAGATTGGTGGCTTGAGTTCAAAAGTCATCGACATTGAGGCTTATGCAATAGAGCGAGCGTTTGGCTTGATCGACAATCAAATAGGTGTCGAGGGCGAAGATCAGACAATCGCGATTGTCGATGTCGGGTCTACCATGACGACACTGAGTGTTTTAGCTGAATCTAAAACGATCTATACGCGTGAGCAACTTTTTGGTGGTCGTCAACTTACCGAAGAAATACAACGTCGCTATGGTTTATCAGTAGAAGAGGCTGGTTTAGCTAAAAAACAAGGTGGACTACCTGACGATTACGAACGAGAAGTATTAGGGCCGTTTAAAGATGCGGTTGTTCAGCAAGTCGCCAGATCTTTACAGTTTTTCTTTTCTTCAAGTCAATACAATGAAGTAGATTATGTCGTTCTGGCTGGAGGTGTTGCATCAGTTGGTGGCTTGGTCGACTTGGTTGAGGAACGAACAGGGATCAAGACAATTATTGCCAATCCATTTGTCGATATGACCCTAAGTTCAAAGGTTAATGCCTCTGCTCTGAGTAACGATGCACCATCGTTAATGATTGCCTGTGGTTTAGCGATGAGGAGTTTTGACTAATGCCAACTATTAACCTTCGCCCCTGGCGTGAAGAACTACGAGCAGAAAAACAAAAGCAGTTTATTACATCATTAGCAGGGGTTCTTGTTGTCGCCTGTGGTTTGGTTTTTCTCTGGCAAGACTTTGTCGGTTCTCAGTTCGAGTACCAATCTTCTCGGAATAATTACATAAAGAATTCCATGCAAGAGCTGGATAAAAAAATAAAAGAGATAAAAGAACTAAAGACAGAAAAGAAAAAATTGCTTGATAGAATGAAGGTGATTCAGGACCTACAAGGTACTCGCCCCGTTATTGTGAGAGTGATGGATGAGCTTGTTAGAACGTTACCTGATGGCCTTTATTACCAAAGTCTAACCCGCTCAAATGAGATGTTGACGATAAAAGGTAGAGCGGAATCCAATAACCGGATTTCAGGTTTGATGAGAAATTTTGAAAGCTCAGTTTGGTTTGCAAACCCCAATTTAAAGGATGTTAGTGCGGTGAAAGGCGAGGAATCGTTGAATAAGTTCGATTTAAGTGTCAAGCAAGTTACGCCTGAAGTGTTGGCTGACGAAGCTGGTAAAGGAGCTAAATAGTGGCTTTTTCTGACTCAATTGAAAGCCTAAAGGGCTTTGATATAAATGATGTGGATTTCAATAATGCGGGTTCTTGGCCAGGACCAGTAAAGATTATAGTTCTCTTGGTTATATTCTTGGCATTGGTCATGGGTGGGTACTGGTTCTTATTAAAAGACCAATACGTGTCTCTAGATTCAGTAATAGCCGAAGAGATAACGCTTAAGCAGCAATATGAAAGTCGGGCATTCAAGGTGGCAAACTTAGATGCTTTTCGCACTCAAATGGAAGAGATGGAAAAGTCTTTCGGGGCTCTGCTAAAGCAATTGCCTGCCAAAACTGAAGTTCCCGGGTTATTAGAGGATATTACTAATACAGGGTTAGGAAGTGGTTTAACGATTAGGTCGATTCAATTAAAGCCCGAAATAGCGAAAGAGTTTTTTGTAGAGCTGCCGATGGAAATCCAGGTGTCGGGTACTTACCATGATATCGCGTCGTTTGTTAGCGGTGTTGCGAGCCTCCCAAGAATTGTGACCCTTCATGACATGTCTATCAGCTCGGGTAAGAAATCAAAGGATGGTAAACCTAATTCCGGTATGCTTAGTATGAAAGTGTCAGCAAAAACATACAGATACAATGACGATGTGAATAAGAAAAAGCGTAAAAAGAAAGGGAAGAAAAAATGAAAATTAACCCTATTCTTGTCCTAACGATACTAGTGCCACTACTTATTTCAGGTTGTGGCGGGAACGACGGATTCTCAGACATAGATCGATTCATGAAAGAAATCGACTCTAAGCCGCGAGGGCGAATTAAAGCATTGCCGGAAGTGCAGGTATATAGGGCGTTTGCTTATAGTGCTGCCAGTAGGCGTTCACCCTTTTTACCACCTCAAGATGTGGTAATCAATGAAGTCGAAATTCAGAAAGATCAGAGCAACGTCAAACCAAATTTGGACAGAGTCCCCGAGATTCTCGAGACGTACTCATTGGGTCAGTTGAAAATGGTCGGGACGCTATCAAGAGACGGTGTCGATACGTTATGGGCATTAATATCTGATCATGAAGGTAGTATTCACATGGCAACTACAGGCCAGTATATGGGCAAGAACCATGGCAAAATTATGGCTATTGACTCAGGAAGATTGGATATGATTGAAATTGTTCCTAATGGTTATGGTGGTTGGCTCGAAAGGCCTCGTACGATAGCTTTGGATGATCTGTGAGTATTTGACGAGGCAATTAGGAATGATTTTATTAGCTAGCCACTATCAATCTAAAATTAAGAAATATAGACGTTTAAGGTTATCCGCAATGTTTGTTCAACGAAAAAAGTTTTTTGGATTTATTGTCATTAGCATGCTGTTGTCTGCGGCTAAAGGTTATTCTACGACGCTTGAGAGTGTGAGTTTTGCCTCTCTACCGGGAGATCGAACTGAGATTACATTAGGGTTTGATCAACCTCCGTCAGATGTAAAAGGGTACACAATAGAGCAGCCTGCTCGAATCGCCTTGGACCTTCCGGGTATTTCTAATGCGTTGTCAGAGAAATATCATAATTTGGGCCTTGGAAATGCGAAACGAATGACCGTTATCGGTGTAAAAGACCGTACTCGCGTCATTCTAGATCTGGTTGAGTTGGTGCCATACAAAACACAGGTTGTGGGTAACAAGCTAGTTGTTTTGGTTGGAAATGAATCAATGGGTGCTTCAGCCGCTTCGCAAAATATTCAAGCTGAGGACTCTGGACAAAGCGCAGGTTCACCGGAGGTTAGCCAAAGTGCGGCTCAAAGCTTAACGGCAATCGATTTTAGACGTGGTGAGAAAGGCGACGGTCAAATTGTATTAACGTTTTCTTCATCAAATGTTGATATAGATATGACTGAGAAGGCTGGGGAGATTCAGCTACGAATTCCTTCAATTGACTTACCTGTAGAGCTTCGAAGACGTCTTGATGTTATTGATTTTGCGACACCTGTGCAGAGAATCGATGCCGACATTGAAGATGGTGTTACGATTGTCAAAATCAAGCCTAAAGGGAATTACGACTATCTTGCGTATCAAGCAGACAATGTATTTACAGTCAGTGTCGAAGAGCTATCTGAAGAAGAAATAGATAAACGGAAGTCAGAAAAATTTCCTTTTACTGGGGATAAACTGTCTCTGAACTTTCAAAATATTGAAGTAAGAGCAGTGCTTCAATTGATTGCTGACTTCACTAGCCTAAATTTAGTGGCGAGTGACACAGTTGGAGGAAGTATTACCTTACGACTACAGAACGTACCATGGGACCAAGCCTTGGAATTAATTCTGAAGACCAAAGGCCTCGATAAGAGAACCGTTGGGAATGTGTTGTTAGTTGCTCCTGCAGAAGAAATTGCAGCTAGAGAAAAATTGGAGCTTGAAACGAACAAGCAAGTCGCAGCGTTAGCTCCTGTTCGACTAGATGTAGTTCAGATCAATTATGCGAAGGCGTCAGATGTCGTTGACTTGCTCAGACAAGACGAAGAATTAATTTCTGAAAGAGGATTTATTTCATCAGATGAGCGGACTAATACGATAAGCGTACGAGAGACCTCCGATAAGCTGGAGCAAATACGTAAACTAATTACCACATGGGATATACCTGTCAGACAAGTGCTGATCGAAGCGCGAATTGTACGCGCCAGAACCAATATTGCAGAAGAAATGGGTATTCAGTGGGGCGGTGGCGGAATCGAGACTAGCGGCAACAACCTGTTCTCGATTGGTGGTTCTACCAGTACTTTATCTGAACTAACAGATATAGCCAATGGAACTGGGTCTGGTGTATCGTTTCCTGGTGCACTTGCCGTTGACTTGGGTGTGACTCGATCAAATACTTCATCATTAGCTATTGGGTTTGGAAATGATAATTACCTGCTTGATATGGAATTGTCTGCTTTTGAATCTGACGGTAAAGGAGAAATCGTAGCACAACCAAAAATAGTGACGGCTGATAGACAGACTGCAACGATAAAGTCTGGTGAGGAAATTCCTTATCAAGAAGCATCTTCTTCAGGTGCAACATCGGTATCGTTCAAAGAAGCTGTGTTATCACTTGAGGTGACGCCTCAAATAACACCAGATGATAAGGTTATTATGGACCTTAAAATTAACCAGGATAACCGAGGTGAGGTTACCGCGGGTATTCCGAGTATAACCACAAATGAGGTGATTACTCAGGTCCTTGTTGGAAATGGAGAGACTATAGTTCTTGGTGGTATATTTCAGTCAGAACGTTCTACCACCGTTACTAAGACGCCATTCCTAGGTGACATTCCCTACTTGGGAGCTTTGTTTACAAAGACAGAAGAGGTTGACCAAAGAGCAGAGTTGCTAATATTTATTACGCCTAAATTGTTAAAAGATGGTGTTGTCGACCAGTAAATATTGCAAAATACCGCACTGATGTTTGCGAGGCTGCTTTATGCAGCCTTTTTTATTATTTGAACATGACTTCATTGACTTGTTGGCAGAGCGATTTGCGGACAAATACAGGTAGAGAAAGGAAGTATAAGCACAGATGAGTATTAACAAAGACCTGATTGTTTTCATAGGGCCAATGGGGGCCGGTAAGACGACGATAGGTAGAATTCTAGCAAAAGAATTGTCTTACCAATTCTATGACTCCGATAAAGAGATAGAACGGAGAACGGGTGCGAATATCCCTTGGATCTTTGATGTCGAAGGCGAGTCCGGTTTTCGTGACAGAGAGTCACAGGTAATATCCGAGCTTTCGGGTTTGAAGCAAGTAATTTTAGCCACGGGTGGTGGCGCGATGGTGCGAGAAGAAAATAGAGACGCTGTTTCGAGAAGCGGCTTTGTTATATATCTAAATACGTCGGTTGACCAGCAATACTGTCGCACACATAAGGACAAGAACCGGCCTCTTCTTCAGGGCGATAAAGATGCACATAGTGTTTTGTCTGACCTTTTTGAGAAGAGAGACCCAACGTATAGAAGTGTGGCAGACTTGGTGTTGGATACGGATAAAAAATCTCTAAAGACGATTGTGAAAGATATTGTTCAGGCAATAGAAAAGAGTGACCCGTTAAATGATTGAATTAAATGTAGACTTAGGCGATAGAAGCTACCCTATTTTTATTGGTGAAAGCTTATTGAGTAAGACTGAATTATACGCGCCTTATATAGCTGGCGAAAAGGTCATGATTGTGACTAATGACACCGTTGGTCCGTTATACGAGGCCCAGGTGCGAGAGGCCCTGTCAGGGTATGTTGTAGACGTAGTTACACTGTCAGATGGAGAACAATATAAGAATTGGCAAACGCTAAATAGCATATTCGATGCGCTTTTGGGTGGGGGACATTCCCGAAAAACCACAATTGTTGCCCTTGGGGGCGGTGTTGTGGGTGACATGGCTGGGTTTGCTGCTGCATCTTACCAGAGAGGAATTGACTTTATTCAGGTACCGACAACCTTACTGTCACAAGTAGACTCTTCAGTTGGGGGTAAGACCGGGATCAATCACCCAATGGGTAAAAACATGATAGGGGCATTTTATCAGCCTAAAGCCGTGGTGATTGATATTTTGACCTTGCAGTCCCTTCCTCAAAATCAGGTTTCAGCGGGTCTTGCAGAAGTAATTAAATATGGACTCATTCAGGATGCTGAATTTTACCAATGGCTTGAGGGTAATATTGCCTCTCTTATGTCTCTTGATCCAAAGTCGCTAGTGTATGCAATTGAACAGTCATGCCACTGTAAGGCAAAAATAGTGGAGGCTGATGAAAGAGAAGGTGGATTGAGAGCTATTTTGAACCTGGGTCATACTTTCGGGCATGCGATTGAAACTTTCGAAGGTTATGGTACTTGGCTTCATGGAGAAGCTGTAGGTGCCGGAATGATGATGGCAGCACACCTTTCAAAGTTAGAAGGTAAGCTAAATAATGAAGACATGGTACGAATTGAGTCTCTTCTAACTGACGCTAATCTGCCGATAGTAGGTCCAGAAGGCATGTTGCCAAATGACTACAAAAGGTTGATGTCGGTCGACAAAAAAGTTGTTGATGGAACCTTAAGGCTAGTATTACTTAATGCCATAGGAGAAGCATATGTTTCATCAGAATTCTCCAGCGCCAACTTGGATGAAGTGCTGAAAACCTGAGCAGTTCAACTGCGCGTCGGTAAAAAATGAAGGTTTGAGCTATGGTCACCGCTAATAACAACAACGTGCTAATAGAACAACTGAAAGAACACTTTGAGCTTCAAAGTGACCCTTTTGCAAGCCTTACTAATGTATTTTATGAGGGCGCGCAAAGAAAGCACGCTATAGAGACCTTGAGACATCTCGCTACGTTTGGCGATATGGTTCTTCTTCTTACAGGAGACAAGGGCGCTGGAAAAACGACTCTAATTAGACAGTTTATACGTTTAGATATTGAAGAGCTCAATGTTTTTTATGTAGATGCGGAACACGACCTTTCAGAAGGTGACGGTCATACCAGTGCGGTAAGCTTTCTTGCAGGCCAGGCAGAGTTACCATTAATCAACAGTGAATCAATTGAACAAATCCTTCAACGCCTAAGTCAGAAATTAGAGCTTGAATTTCAAGAGGGCGGTTCACGAACGTTATTAATTGTGGATAACGCTGAAAGGTTACCTCGTAAGGAGCTTCAGACTTACTTTTCTTTCTTCAAAGACTTGCCTGCTGAGTCTGGTATCGTAATCTTGTTTTCAGGTCTCGGGTCTTTGACTCAGTATGCAAAGCTTGGAACCAACATCGGTCAGGAGGAATGGGTCCACCAAATTCAAATGAAGTCACTATACCGCGCAGAGCAAATAGAGTATTTGCAATTGAGGCTAGAGGCGGTTGGGTATACAGGTCGTTTAAAATTAACAGATAACCAGTTAAAACATTTGACTGACGTTAGCAAAGGGTTGCCCGGTCGAATAAACCGAATATTTAGTAGTGTTGTTCTAGAGCCAGGGTTGTTGAAAATTGAGCAGCCCAAGAGAGTTGGGGCTCCTAAGGCAATTACTTTTGGTGTGATTGGCTTACTATTCTTATCTTTTTTATTGGTATCTTTTCAACACAATTTATTTGTCTTTTCTGAAACTGATTCGAATGATTTAGTTGAAGGTCTGTCAGCGGGGGAGGGGAGTAACGAGGAAGTACCTACTGATACAGCTGATGAAATTGACTACCAGGCATTGGAGCGAGCTAGACGAATAAAAGCACTTGATCTAGCATTGGAAAAAAATAGAGCAGAGATTAAAGAAACCGTTATAGTGGCAGATGAACCTGTCGTTATTGTATTGGAAAACAAAGGAGTATCTCCTGGTATTTCTGTAGAAATAGCAGATGAAGAGGCCATCAAACCTATTCAGGTTGCAGCGATAGATACAGATATCGTTACCGCTAAGACTTCTGTTGACGTTAGTAATGAAAGCTCGCTTCTAGAAAATAGAGAGGCGGTAGGTACTTCCGAGATGAAGGTAGACAAGCCTTACTTCAAAACCAAGAAGTGGATTCAATTTCAAACACAGTCTCGCTATTCTGCGCAAATTCTAGGGAGTTATAGTGAAGAAACTGCCATCAAGTACATTAAAAAATTGGGAGATGTTGGGCAGGTGCTATTTTATCTGAAGACCTTGCACAAGAATCGAGAGTGGTATGTTGTCTTTTACGGTAATTATGCGACAAAAAAAGATGCGCAAAAGGCAATATCGACATCACCTGACAGTATAAAGTCTCAGCGCCCTTGGTTAAGAAGTCTTGGCGGGATTCTCAAGTCATACCCGAAAAACTGAGTAATACAAAAACAGTTTTATATGAAAATTATTGGCTCATAGCATCCCTAGATCAACAAACATCGGAAATCAAAAAACATGTCTAAATCAGTTGTTGTAACTGGGGCCAATAGAGGTATTGGGCTTTCACTTTGTCAATATTATCGTCGCAAAGGGTTTGCTGTTTATGGGGTGTGTCGTGAGCCCTCGGAGCGGTTGAGTTCATTGGGTATTGATATTATTTCAGGCATAGATATATCGACAAGTCAGTCAATGCATGAACTGAAGCTGCAGCTATCGGGAGTCGAGATAGATCTGATCATAAACAATGCAGGAATTTTAAGAGATGAAAACTTAAGGGATTTGAATTTCGAGACCATTACAGAGCAGTTTGAAACGAATGCAGTAGGGCCATTGAGAGTCATAGATGCACTTATTGGAAATCTTGTATTTGGTGGAAAGGTTGCCTTGGTAACTAGTAGAATGGGTTCTTTGGAAGATAATACCAGCGGTGGTCGATACGGATATCGAATGTCAAAGGTTGCTTTGAACATGGCGGGAGTGTCGCTTGCTCACGACCTTAAATCCTTAGGTGTTGCTGTGGCTATTCTGCATCCAGGACTAGTGGGCACAGATATGATAGGCGGGCAGGGAAATATTACTCCAGATACTGCATCTGAGCAGCTAGCTGAAAGAATAGATGCGTTGAATATGGAAAATTCTGGAACGTTTTGGCACGCGAATGGTTCGATTCTTCCTTGGTAGCAATCTGGTTTATTTTCGGTTTAAAAAAATAGTATTGATAAAAACATCCAAAACTTATCATATAGCCAAAAAAGGTACAGTGTTTCTCTAGAGCATTTTTTGTTAGAGTTGTGCCGCCTCGATATAGCAAGCTATCAAGGTGCGCTATATAGAAAATTGGTATAGCGGTGACTACATGATGAGAAAGAACAAACGTTGAGAATATATGCATGACTGAATTAAAAAATGATCGATTTTTACGCGCATTAGCTAGAGAGCCTGTTGATATGACGCCGGTTTGGATGATGCGACAGGCAGGTCGATATTTACCAGAATACCGTGCGACGAGAGCAAAGGCTGGTGACTTCATGAGCCTGTGCAAAAACAAAGAACTTGCTTGTGAAGTGACTATTCAGCCGTTAGAGCGTTTCGACCTAGATGCCGCTATTTTATTTTCAGACATTCTCACCATTCCGGATGCAATGGGTCTCGGGTTGTATTTTGAGGAAGGCGAAGGGCCGCGTTTTAGAAAAATAATTCGAACTGAGTCAGATGTAGAAAAATTAGCCGTTATTGATACAAGCAAGGACTTGTCTTATGTCACCGATGCCGTATCGACAATTCGGTCGGAGTTGAACGGGCGTGTTCCATTAATTGGTTTCTCTGGTAGCCCTTGGACGCTAGCGACGTATATGGTTGAAGGAGGAAGCTCCAAAGACTTTAGGCATATCAAGGCGATGATGTATACGCAACCTGAGGTTATGCATCAGTTGTTGGATAAATTGGCGCATTCTGTTATTGATTATCTAAATGCTCAAATTCTAGCTGGTGCGCAAGCGGTCCAAATCTTTGATACATGGGGAGGAAGCCTCAGTGATGTCGCGTACAAGGAATTCTCACTTGCGTATATGAAAAAAATTGTAAGTGGGTTGATACGTGAGCATGAGGGAAGGTCAGTCCCTGTAATTTTGTTTACCAAAGGCGGCGGTTTATGGTTGCCAGAAATGGCTTCAGTAGGCGCTGATGCTTTGGGATTGGATTGGACAATGGATATTGGAAGGGCGCGAAAATTGGTGGGTTCTCAAGTAGCGCTTCAGGGAAATATGGATCCGTCTGTGTTGTACTCTTCAGCAAATAGTATTCGAAGCGAAGTGGACAGAATTTTGGCGTCCTTTGGTCCAGGTAATGGCCATGTTTTCAACTTGGGTCACGGCATTCATCAATTTGTCGATCCAGATCATGCCGGTGTATTTGTTGAGGCAGTACACGAATTAAGTCAAAAATATCATGGTTAAATAGCGCCGCGTCTCAAAAAAATAGCGCTAGACATATAACAAGTCACATTTGAGACATGCCGGCATTTAACCTCGCCCGTACTTTTAATACAATCAGCCAGTTGAACTTCAAAAGATTCAAGGGACGTAACATGAGACAAGTGACTCGCTCACTGGCTGAATTTGTATTTATATTCGCTTTTCTTTCCATATTGCTCGGTTGTGAAAGCGATCAAGAATTTAATGTTGATGATAAAACTACCGATATCACATTAGAGAATGCGGAACTCATTGCCCTCGGTGTCATCCAGTCAGGTATTTTATCGATATTGAATTCCCCTATTAGTGACTTTCTCGACGGCTCAGATATGCCAAATGGGGCCACAAAAGGTGAGGCATATGATTGTGCTTTAGGTGGCATTGCTAAGTATGATTATTCTCGAAGTGCCGGTGCTAACCATAAAAATGGTGATATGGTAAGTGTCGAATATAGTGACTGTACTGATGAGAAAGGCCTTATCCACAATGGTAAGATGGAAGCAACGTATACGAAAATTAAAGGTTTGAATGATCGGTTTATAGAAATAGACACTTTTGAATGTGTTGCCAGTTTACTGGAAGATTTGGGTCTAGATGACCGCTCAAATATCGCATCAAATGATGAACTAAAAGATCTGTATTCTACACTCGCGAACAGCCGCGGTGAACTTCGTAGTGAATTGTATGACCGTTATCAGGTGTACCCAACAAATAGTGACATCAGTTCGGAGCAGATGGCTCTGTATCCTATTGAAGATGAAGTAGACTTTGATGTCAGTGTAGGCGATGTCGATGTCGTATTTTTTATCGGAAATGATGTTCGTTTTGAGCCTAGTGCCGATATGATCATCGTTCAAAGCCGCTTCTTTGAGGAATCATTTGACCCCGAAACAGGGAATACTGTTGGTAAGGTGGTTATTCGTGAGGGGCTACCTAATCTAGATCTAGATGATACAGTTATTTACGTTAACCTATTATCTAACATACCTGGTAATAGTGGGAACATAACGTCTATGGATGGAGGAGATCAAGTGTTTAGTATTACTGAAGGTGATATTGAACAAGTAAATTGTCAAAAATATGAACGGCGATTGGACGCAAAATTAACGAATTTTTCTACTGAAAAGGATGGTTTGACGACGGTATTTGACGGGGATGTCGAGCTTTTTCAGTTCACAGAAAATTTACGCGAACTTGATTCTGGCATCAAATTAAGTGATTACACTACGACGGTTATGCAGCATAAAGATGAAGACAAGTTCGAGATGTCCGACTTTACTGCAATCAAAAAACTAGATGTAGAGGGTGGGTCTTATTCATTGGACGTGCAAGGACTCATAAAGTCTGATGCTCTGTTTGGGCAGGTGCTAGCGGGGTTTGGCCCCATTAAGGGGCATGAGTCCCGGCCCAATCCCGACGAAGGCCGGTATCCTATTGCTGGCCAAGGGGTTGAATTGGTAGGGCTTGCATTCGAAGGCGAAAACAATATTGAGATCACCGTCGATTATGATGGGGACAACTCGGGGAATGGTTTTAGTGATCCCGACGCGACTATTGATACAACATGGGAAGATTTACTAGCAAGAGAGTTCAAAGAAGTCGAATATGATTAGTCGCGAATAGTTTCTCGGTAGAGCTCCTATGCCCAAGTCAAAAATAGCGTTTGTTTGCACTGAATGTGGTTCAGATATGTCTAAGTGGCAGGGTCAGTGTCCTGATTGTAGTCAGTGGAATACCATCAAAGAAATCAAACTAGCCAACAGACCTAGCTCAAAAAATTCAAAAGTCTCCGGTTATGCGGGTACAACCTCAGAAAT
>ENA-OSET01000502-OSET01000502.1-sediment-metagenome-genome-assembly--contig:-NODE-502-length-43858-cov-3.328727_pt1 | contig 43858 bp, 37 predicted proteins | sample MGYA00237882_ERZ534229 | MGnify/ENA primary metagenome ERZ534229 (study PRJEB26408, sample SAMN06266212) | sediment metagenome | isolation source: Hudson Canyon methane seep mesocosm | place: USA:Hudson...
CACCTGATAAAAGGTTCTCACCTAAAGCAAATTCACTCTTGACTGTATAAAGGACATTACCATTATGATCAATTAAGAAAAGGTCATAAATATATTTATAATGTTTAGTCATGGTCACTAAATCATTTTGTCCTCTTTTTGTAATCTGAGACCAACGTTCACTGTTAACATAGTCAACTAGAGGCTGTTTGCTTAATTCCCAATCTGTTTGCAATTGTTCCAGCAATTGACTTGTATGCGGATCATCGGCCTGTTGAGCTGCATCTATAAATCGATAACCAAACCAGTTATGAACAAATTGGCTATCCGCCTGGGCAACCTGGGTCAATTGATCTACAGCTATTTTATATAAGCCATCGGATGCTTGATGATAACTGAAAAAAGCCACCAGACTCATGGGCAGCATTGCCAAAAGCAAGAACCATGTGAGCAGCGTTCTACTAATTGAATGCTGAAAACCAACATGCTGAGTCTTTTTTTTATTGAATGCTTTAATTCTATCCATTAATTACAATCTTGCGCCTGGTTAGTAAAAAATAGTGAGCGATTATAAAGTCTAGTATAGCTAGATTAAAATGACAGGAAAATAATCAGTTTCCTGTTATCCAGATAGGGTATTATCATCAAATAATCAGCTCAGAAGATTCATCCTGTTTATTTTGTCCTGCGGTCAAACGTACAGTTAGCCCTTTTTGTAATTCTTTCATTGCGAACTGATAGCCAACTTCTTCAATCTTTTTAGCCTGTTTATAGGCCGTCAATGGAAAGTCTCCAACGGGGGGTTGTAGATACAAATCAGCTAACCCATTCATGCTTTTTTTTCTTTGTGCAAGCCCACCAATAATACTGACACGACTTAATATTTCTATTAAATTGGAATTGTTTTTAGTATCAATCATGGGGTTAAACTTATTCAATAGCAGTCTCCACCCACTCACCCCACCACAATTATCCGTATTATTTAATAAATCTTCAGTTGCATTAACATCAACAGCAATGATAGTTCCTCCACTATTCATTTCTGCCATCACATCAACGGGTACATTATTGAGTAATGCTCCATCGACTAATAAGTCACCATCAACAACCTGAGGGGGAAATAAGCCGGGAGCGGTATTACTATTTAACACTGCAGCCAGTAAAGAACCGCTATCATGCGTCATAACCATTGCTCGACTGATATTGCATGAAACTGAAAAAAAATGCAGCCAAAGGTCTTCCACTTCCCTGTTAGCAAACATGCGTTTCAAACCCTTAGTCATTTTTTTTCCTGAAAAAAGTGACATGATAGGCAAGGTAAAAGCATCCCCCTGTAGACATAACTGACGCGTTTTATCGATCATTTCATCATGCGACCATTGCATTGCATATTGAGCTGCAATCAATGCTCCCATACTGTTTCCACCCACTAGATCAATAGGAATATTTAATTCCTCAAAAGCACGAATCACACCGATATGAGCAAAGCCCCTAGCACCTCCACCCCCCAATACAAGCCCGATTGCATGCCCCGTCAAAAACCTTGCAACCCGACTAAAATCAGCGTCAACCCCATCTCTAACATGATGATAGTAATCAAAAGTCCGACCCTTCAAACAACTCGCTGATTTATGTGGAATTGCATTTGAAGATCTATGATTTAATAATAATGTTTTTTTTACGCATTTATCTTCTAACTCATTTATTATTAATTTTTCAAAATCAGTTACTTTGTTTTGAGCTTCGGCATCAAGCAGGAATAAAACATGATCCGCCTGCCTTAAACACCTTTGGGTCCAGGCTGTCATTGTGTCATCAATAACATAGACGATATAACGGTGTGCAATTTCCAGCTCAGATATCCACTGAATTAATGAATGATTAAGTTCACTATCAAATGTTGATTGTGAAATATCTTTTTGACTAAAAGCGATATCAACGTTACCGCTCGTCAAACAGGTTGTTAAACCATGCTCACTTAAAGCACTAACAAGCTGTTGAACTGTTATCGCCTTATCTGTAGAAGAAAAGCTCGCAAAAACAAAAGTTTCTGTTGCTTTAAACTGACATTTCTCGGCACCTGATAAATGATTAACCACACTCTTAACAAAGGTCTGGTTAATTTCAACTGGAAAAGACTTTAAGATTTTTTCATAAGACTTTTGAGTTAATCTGGCAACGGTTGAATCTCTTATAGCCAACACATTGGCTGACCTGGGAGACTGGCAGATCAACCCCATTTCACCGACTGATTCCCCCCGACCGACAACATTCAATTTCTCAATCCCCGAATTTGTAGACTGATACACCTGAAACTGACCATCAACAATAATATACAAATCATCCGATTGGTCATGTTGTTTAATCAATAAGGTATTCGATGAGACAGATAGAATATCCAGTTCATTAACCAACTGCCGGACTGTATTCTCGTTCAAGCCTGCAAACAAATGACTCATATGTAATGCCAATATTGTTTGATTCCAGCATAAGCGATTAACTATTCTTAGACTTAATAGCGAACTCTGCTCTGGAAATCTTTTAACAAGATCATTTAATTTTGCTGCTGATAAAAAATAAAGTGAGCTGTCTCTAATGGCTTCTGCCGTGACGGAGCGAATACTTTTACCTTGCAATAAGAACTCGCCAACTAAATGATTGGCTTCTGCATGAGACAAAACATAGCGCTCGTCATCTCTTTTTGTGTACACCTGAACTTGACCCGATAGAATCAAATATAAGCCATCAACCTCATCACCTTGTAGAAAAAGTATTTCTGATGCCTTAACTGTTTTTTTTTCCAAACACTGTTCAATCGTTTTTAAAAATACTTTATCTTCAATCCCTGAAAATAAAACATTATCAAAAATAGATTTTTCGGCCTCGATTTGAGTAAGCATTTAAAATAATAACCTACCTGGCACGTTTCAATGAGTTCCTATCAAAATCTCTGTCAGAAAAACCTTTTCTAAACACATAGTTTTCCCACAATAAAACAGTACTTTTGCCATTTTGATGATTAACCATCAACATTTCATCATTTCGCCAGTATTGATCTAAATATTGTTTATAATCTTTATTTTCCAGGGTTTTTAACAAGGCATCTTTACGGTCATAATAATCCGTTTTTAAAGGAATATAACGTTCCTTATCTACCCAGGTAATTTGCCGAGTATAGCCTGAATGTTTATATTGCGGATAGAGCTCAATAACAAAACAATCTATACCATTAAATACCTCGTCTCTAAGATACTTATACTTATACTTTGTTACTTCAAATGAAGATAAATCCTCAAAAGCAAATTCACTGCCTAAATAAGGCCCAGACTTATTACTGGAAGAAATTCTTTTCACTCGCTTTAAGGCGGGTAAATAAAGCCATTGTTCATCAGGAACCAGAGCATGGGTAAAACTTAAGAAAGCGGTCCCTTTAATATCACGAGGCTTACTAAAAACACTTAAACTTTTATCTCCATCTCCTTCTACTTCCAGAATTTTCATATTTAAAATACGTACGCTTTCGTCGCCATTACGGTTGCGTAAAATCATTTTTAAATCTGACTGACTATCCCCAAAACCAATATCACGGCGATCAACTTCCTGAACAATTTGTAGCCCTCTTTCTTCAGGCGTTAAAGCCAAAACGTGTCCACAAAAAGTAACCAGAAAAGTTAATAGAATAAATTTGTTCATTTTCATCCAAGCTCATTAAATTTTTAAGAAAATAATATAAAAAAGGCTCCTTATAATAACAAGCAAAGACTCCTTTTATCTCTTTCCAACAACCTGTTAATCAGTATAGCAGTATAGATTCAATCTGCTTACCCTCTCTTTTAAACATACACTTTATTAATTTTTAATCTTCTTTCAAGCTCTGCTTTTGTTCATAGCCATATAAAAACACTGGAATATATTGTATTTACCTTGACGCCTTGCAACTAATAAACCTACTATTATCCCATAAACAAAAAATAGGCATTTCATGGGACAAGAAATTTCTTTTTCACATTTTGATAAAGCTGATTTTGATTATTTTTATCAAAAGCTAAAACAAGAAACAGAGCTGCTAAAAAAAATGATTGGACAAAAAGCTTGTTCAACGCGAGCACCTGTTGCCGGTTTTGAAATTGAGGCGTGGATTTTAGACAAAGACATGCAACCAGCTCCAATCAATGAGCATTTTCTTGCTACACTCAAGAACCCTCTAGCATTTGAAGAACTTGCAAAATTTAATATCGAATTAAATAGCACGCCTACCCCCTTGGCAGGCAATGTCTTTAGTCGTATGCACAAGCAATTACAATCTACTTGGGACAGTGCTTATCAACATGCTGAAACACTGGAAAGCAAGTTAATAATGATTGGCACTTTACCTACCTTAAAACAAAGTGAGTTAACGTTAGAAAATATGTCTGACTTAAATCGCTATCGCGCATTAAACGAACAGATCTTACAATCCCGTGGTAAACCAATTAATCTGGATATTACAGGAAATGAACACTTAAAACTGGATCATCACGATGTGATGTTAGAATCAGCAACAACTTCTTTCCAAATTCATATTCAACTCCCCTTAGATATAGCTCATCATTTCTATAACGCCTCAATCATTGCTTCAGCACCCATCGTTGCTCTGTGTGCCAATGCCCCCTATTTATTTGGTAAAGATTTATGGCATGAGTCCCGAATCCCCCTATTTGAACAAGCAATTGAAACAGGTGGCTATGATGGCGCTGCACAGGGTCCATTAAGACGAGTGAGTTTTGGTACGGATTACGCTCGACAATCAATTATGGAGTGCTTCACTGAAAACCTGGATCATTTCCCCATTTTATTACCTGCAAACCTTGATTCTTCAACAGAAGCTTTTGCACATTTAAAACTACACAATGGCACAATCTGGCGTTGGAATAGACCTTTAATCGGATTTGATGAGGATGGCACACCTCATATTAGAGTTGAACACCGCTCACCTGCAGCAGGCCCAACAACAATTGATTCTATGGCTAATGCCGCATTTTATTATGGGTTGGCCAAAAATTTATCAGATGAAATCATGCAGAAAGGCTTAGCCATCCCCTTTTCCCAAGCCAAAGACAACTTTTACCAAGCGGCTCGTTATGGCCTGGATAGTCATATCGTTTGGCTAGATGGTAATAAACACCGGTTACAATCATTATTAAGAAACGAACTCGTGCCAAGAGCCATTCTAGGTTTAAAATCCCTTGGAGTCAGTAGTTGTGATACGGAAGATTTTTTGGATATTATTTTGCAACGCATCAATAAAAAACAAAATGGCTGTTTTTGGCAACGCCAATTTATTGAAACACTCCAGCAAGACATTTCTTCCCCTCATCATTTCAAATTAATGACTCAAAACTATTTAAAAAATCAGCAATCAGGGAAGCCAGTCAGTGAATGGAGCCCTTTTTAATGTCGCTATTAAAACAATCTTACAACTTACCTGATGTTTTATTAACAGCAACGGCTCAATCATTACACAGCCTCATTCCTGAACCCACGTTGTTCCATTTAACGGGTAAAAACAAAAAACCTCTGTTTATCTCTGTACTGCTTCATGGAAATGAAACCACAGGATTACTGGCTCTACAAAAACTGCTGATAAAGTATCGTGAACAGGAGCTACCTCGCTCCTTATCTTTTTATTTTGGAAATACCGAGGCAGCAAGCCAGGGTTTAAGAAGACTCGATAATCAGCCAGACTACAACCGCATATGGCCAGGCACGGATCACTCCACAACTAAAGAAACTCTGATCACCCAGGAAATTGTCAGTATCATGGCAAAACGCAAGGTCTTTGCCAGTATTGACATACATAATAATACGGGCTTAAACCCACATTATGCTTGTATTACTAAACTGGATAACCAATTTTTACAACTTGCGAATATCTTTGGACGACTGGTTGTTTATTTTACTCGCCCCAAAGGCGTTCAATGCGGAGCTTTTGCTGAATTATGTCCAGCCGTTACCTTAGAGTGCGGGAAACCAGGCCAAGACTACGGTGTTGATCATGCTTTTGAATATTTAAATAGCTGCCTGCACCTGTCTGAATTAACCTCCCGTCCAGTTTCATCACAAGATATTGATGTTTATCATACTGTTGCTCAAGTTAAAGTAAATGAAGGTATTAACTTTAGTTTTGAAAACCATCAATCAGACCTTTTACTGGATAAAGATATAGAACGAATGAACTTTACTGAGATTCCTACGGGAACTCAACTGGGACAAGTTTTTGAGCATTCGGCCATGCCGATAACCGCAAAAGCTGAAACAGGTGAATTAGTCACCGAAAAGTTCTTTTCTCTGGTTGATAAGCGTTTACAATTAAATAAAAGCACTATGCCTTCAATGCTGACTCTAGATGAACGAGTGATCAGACAAGATTGTTTATGCTACTTAATGGAAAAAATAAAGTTATGAATTTTTGGGAATCGAAAACATTATCAGAAATGACAACAGAGGAATGGGAGTCCGTTTGTGATGGTTGTGGAAAATGTTGTTTAAACAAGTTAGAAGATGAAGATACCGGGGAGTTGTTTTTTACCAGCATCGTTTGTAATTTAATAGATTTAGACAGTTGTCGTTGCACCCGTTATTCTGAACGAACAACACTTGTTCCTGAATGTATCGATTTAAAACAACATGACTTTAAAGAATATAACTGGCTACCAGCAACCTGTGCTTATCGATTATTAGTTGATGGAAAAGAACTACCTTCATGGCATCCACTGGTATCAGGAACCCAGGAAACCGTTGAAGACTCAGGCGTTTCTATCCGCAGTTATGCAATGAAGGAATCAGAAATTGATGATCTTGAAGATCATATTATTGAGTGGTTAGACTAATGAATTTATAGCCTCTTTTTGTTCCTTCTCAATCAGGTTGATAGCAAAAACCATAATATCAACCTGATTTATATCATTAGAAAGTATGGCTATGAACAAAACACTGACTGAGTTTTAATTAGGTTAAAAAATCCCCTAAATAATTTTCAAAAAAGGACGTGAGGCTTTAGCCTCGCTTGATCCAGGCGAGGCTAAAGCCTCACGTCCAAAAGATAAATTGTAGAAAATGAGCAACCTGTTTTTTGTTCAGAGTCAGGTAATAAAATAAGCCATACAACAATAATTACACGTTAAATAACATAGTTTAATAAAACCAACCTTTTCCCTTGGTATTTACACTATGGCATGCAATATGCTACTATTTAAAAAATGACTTTTTAAGGAAAAAATAAAATGGGATTTCAAAACAAAATAGCTAAAGCTACAGGACTTTTCATATTATTAAGTTCAAGTTTCTTTTCTACTGCAAATGCAACTTCATGTGGTTTGACAGGGAGTTTAGATACAAGCAATGTTACTTTTGATGGCTCAGACTCTGTTAATTGCGGCATGGGGACGTCAAATAACAATTCAAACATTGATATTAATACAACCCAATCAGGTGAGTTTACATTTGGCGGTTCAGACTGGGGGAATGAAATAAAGGACAATTCACCAGGTAATGCTAACTCTGGAACGGGTTCTTTTCTTGGAATTGACTGGACACTGAGTGCTACATCTGGAACAGCAGGTTCCTGGACAATCTCAATTCAAGATGTTCCACCAAGCAATTTACCCGTTACAGTTGACCTTCTTGCTGTTCTTAAAGGTTCCAATAGCTGGGCTGGATACCTTTTTACAGGAAAAACCTTTTCTACTGATGGCGTTACAGCTGGTAGTTTTGAAATAGCCTTTACTAATAATGGTAACCAGGCCCCTAACCTTTCTCATATGTCTTTATATTTAAGAGAAAACGTTTCCGCTGTACCTGTACCCGCTGCTGTTTGGCTATTTTCTTCGGGCCTTATTGGTTTAACAGGCCTTCGCTACAAGAAAAAAACTGTGTAAATGTAAATGCCCATTCTCTTTATAGAGCATGGGCACCCTCTGCTTTCCAAAAATTCAAAAAAACCTGTCGAACTCACGCTGATCTATCGATCAAAGTACTTCCAACAAATTCAAGCTTTCAAGCACAGAAAAGACAACAATTAACATATTTTTTACACGAAAGCTATTTAAAATATGGGTATAATATGAGGATCATTGATATTTAAGTTCACTATGAGGAATCATGAGTATAAAACTATCTAATAGAGTAAACGCTGTTAAACCTTCCCCTACTTTAGCTATTACTGCCAGAGCTGCTGAAATGAGAGCTGCAGGCAAAGATATTATTGGATTAGGCGCTGGAGAACCAGATTTTGATACACCGGAACCGATTAAAAAAGCGGGAATTAAAGCCATTAATGATGGTAAAACCAAATATACTGCAGTTGATGGTATCGCAGAATTAAAACAGGCTATTATCACAAAATTTAAAAATGATAATAGCTTTGATTATCAAGCAAACCAAATTCTGGTGTCATGTGGTGGTAAACAAAGCTTTTTTAACCTGACTCAGGCTTTAATCAATCCAGGCGATGAAGTCATCATTCCTGCACCTTATTGGGTTTCTTATCCTGATATGGTTTTGCTAGCTGATGGTGTACCTGTCGTTGTGGAAACAACACAAGAGCAAGCATTTAAAATTACTGCTGAACAGTTACGTGCTGCAATTACTGACAAAACACGTTTATTTGTCATCAATAGCCCATCCAATCCAACGGGTGTTGCTTATTCATTTGAAGAACTTAAAGCACTAGGCGATGTTCTTAAAGATTACCCTGAGATTATCATTGCCACTGATGATATGTACGAACATATCCTTTGGGAAAGAAATAGCTTTGTAAATATTCTAAATGCTAGTCCTGAGCTGTATGATCGCACCATGGTTTTAAATGGTATATCTAAAGCCTATTCAATGACTGGCTGGCGTATTGGTTATGCAGCTGGACCTGCGGCATTAATCGGTGCAATGCGTAAAATTCAGTCTCAAAGCACATCGAATCCAACTTCAATCTCTCAATATGCTGCAGTAGAAGCAATTTCTGGAGACCAAAGTTGTATTGATACTATGTTAGTTGAATTTAAAAAACGTCATGATATGGTTGTTAAAGAACTTAACACCATTGATGGTATTGAGTGCATGAGTAGCGATGGTACATTTTACGTCTTTCCAAATGTAGAAAAACTGATCAACAAACTTGATGGCATTGATAATGACTTAGACTTTGCTGAGTATTTGATTGAAAAAGCAGGTGTTGCATTAGTGCCTGGTTCAGCATTTGGTTGTCCGGGACATATTAGAATTTCCATTGCGACTAGTATGGAAAATCTGGAGAGTGCATTAAATAGAATCAAACAGGCAATATAAATACTGTCTTGTGTTTTATTGTTGGGGTGCACTTTCGCACCCCATGTCTTTAGCTAAGAAGTTTATATAGGATGAGCTGAGGAACGAAGCGCATCATGTTAATGATTGATGCAACACCTATCGTCAGCACACCCTATAATACCAATTTAACTTAGTTCTATTGTCACCACAGTCCCCAATAAACTTCTATTTATATCGCCTTATCATTTCAGCTAATGGAATCGCTTTAATTTTGCTGGCATGACCTGCACTACCAAAGGCCTGATAACGCGTCTGACAAAGTGCTTGCATGGCATCTCGTGCAGCTTTAGTCACCTTACGCGCATCTAATTCGGCAACATTTTCTGACTGAGCTAAAAATTGGCGCATAGCACCTGTCGAGGCCATACGTAAATCTGTATCAATATTAACTTTACGGACACCATATTTAATTCCTTCTACAATTTCATCGACTGGTACACCATAAGTCTCTGGAATCTCACCACCATATTCATTAATGGTTTTTAACCAGTCCTGAGGTACGGAACTTGATCCATGCATAACAAAATGGGTGTTTGGTAAGCGTTGCTGCAATGTTTTTAAACGACTGATGACCAAGACATCACCCGTAGGCGGCTTACTAAATTTATACGCGCCATGACTGGTTCCAATGGCAACAGCCAAAGCATCAACTTGCGTTTGCTTAACAAACTCAACCGCTTCATCAGGATCAGTCAGCAACTTCTCATGATCCACCGCCTTTTTAGAACTCCCTTCCAATGAACCTAAGCAGCCAATCTCTCCTTCAACAGAGACACCGCAAGCATGAGCCATTTCAACGACTTTAGCAGTCACCTTCACGTTATATTCAAAAGATGAAGGTGTCTTCATATCTTCCAGCAATGACCCATCCATCATCACCGAACTAAAACCAGATTGAATAGCCTGGGCACAAATTTCAGGAGAGGGTCCATGATCACGATGCATAACCACAGGAATATGAGGATATTGTTCAACTGCCGCAAGAATCAAGTGCCTTAAAAACACCTCGCCTGCATATCTGTTTGCACCAGCCGAGCCTTGTATGATAACCGGGCTATCAGATGCATCAGCTGCCTGCATAATGGCTTGCACTTGCTCCATATTACTCGCATTAAACGCTGGAATAGCAAAACTGTGTTCAGCTGCATAATCTAAAAGTTGTCGTAATGACACTAAAGCCATGATTAATACTCCCTAATCTTATTAAATTTTGGGAACTACCTTATCACCAACCTGCACTAATTTAAATCATGACTATTGCTTTTAACGCCAAAAAGAAAAATTCAAATCAAATTTTATTTTCTTACTTCTCCCTACCCAACTTGTTACTTCATCAATCAAAGAATCAAAAGCAATAATTTAACAGCTGTTCAATTGACTTAAAACAAAAGTCAAAAGATACATGACTGAATCACACACCACATAATTTAAGTGTTAGTAATAAATCCAACAAATACTCGGCTTATTTATTGAGGGATTAAAGGAAAACCCTAGTACTTTAAGTTATTTCTGCTACTCTGAACATATACCGTCTGTATATAGCGCCGTATAAAATATAATTCAAACAAAACCTAGCCATTCAACATTATTCTCGTCACTATTTATTGGCTGCTCCAATTTTTTAAAAAACCTCTATTATTTATAGCAGTACAGACAAACTGTTAATTTTTTTGATCAAAGTAATGCTAGAAATTTTTATATTACGAATATCTATCCTAAATTACTAAAACTGCATTTTACTTAACGACCACCTGACTTCTAGAAATGAATGAATATCTAATTTTTCCTGCCGAAAACTGGGTTAATATTTCTGAAATTGATACATCTCAATATAATAACAATGATTCCCCTTTTTCCTTTCTCCTTGTCGATTACCAGGAGTTAGTATCAGAAAATAAAATTTGTACTTACAAACGCACGGTTGAAAAAATAAATGATGCATCACGTATTGAAGATGCCTCTTTATTCTTATTTGAATTACAAGAAAACAATCATCAAATAATATTCCATGCTATCGACATTATCAGAGGTGGTGAACGTTTTAATGCATTAGCCCCAGAAAAGATATCGATCAATCAACGAGAGAAATCGCTTGAGAACCATATTACAAATTGTCGAAAAACTGTCAGCATTTCCATAGATGACCTAAGGGTTGGGGATGTTGTCGACTACAGTGCAACCGATATTATCCATGCAACAGAGCACCCCATAAATGGAAAACATTACCACACAGTTTTTTCGCTAAATTGGAACTGCCCTGTCCATCTACAATCTATTCGCATAGTTAATCATTCCAAAAGAATGATTCATCTGCAACGATGCATGCTGGAAAATGGAAATCTAGTCTCAAAAGTCATTAATGTAAAACCAAAAACAACATTCCTTCAAGAGTATATAGACCTGCCTCAAATGCCTATAGAAAATGAAGCACCTGACTGGCTATGGTCTGATTTTTTACTAGCAACAACTCATACAGAATGGAATGAATTATCATCGGGGTTATACAACAACTACACCGCTCTGGGTGTGTTCGACAATACTATTAAGGTAAAAGAATTACCTGATATAGACCTTAACGATGAGCTGGCTGACAATATAATAAAAATCGTACGCTTTGTGCAAAATGAAATTCGTTACAAAGGGGAAAATCATGGTGTTTTCACTCACACACCCAAAAAACCAGAGCATACTTTAAATAAAAGGTATGGTGACTGCAAAGACAAATCCAATCTGCTGGTCTGCCTGTTAAGGCAACTTAAAGTCGATGCACATTTAACTCTGGTCAATACAGAGTATGGCATAAAAATCAGCCAATTAAGCCCTTCCCCCTTCCATTTTAACCATATGATTGTTCATATCGATTTTAATGGAAAAGATTATTATTTTGACCCCACCATTAAAAAACAAGAAGGTGATTTAGAAAATTGTGCCACTCTTAACTATGGCTTTGGCTTGATTTTGAGCGAAGAAGGCACTTCCCTTCAACAGTTGCCACACGATATAAGTGAAGAAGTCTTTAACCTTCACCATATATTCAACTTTTCTGATTTAGAGAATAGTGGAAGCACTTTGAGTATTCACCGTACCTATTATCGGCACAGAGCTGACAATATGCGATATTTTCTACAATCAACCGAGAACAAAAAGTTGGCCAGTGATTTTCTTAAATATGCAAAAGAAGACACCAGTCTCGATCTATCAATTGAAAAGCAAATGACAACAGTTCATGACGATGTCATATTAAACATCCTAAAAACAGAAGAAATTTACAGCATAAAAAATGTAATGGGATCGGCCGTTGATGATCAACTCCATCTTCTAACCTCAATTTATCTGGAATTCCCAACGACTCTAAATACGGATCATCCCCTTCGCATAGATCTGGACGGGCTTATTAGCCATGACATAGAAATTATATACAAAAATAGCCCCCTACAATCTGAAGAAAATAAAACAATAAAAAACAACTGGTTCAGTTATCAAGATAGCATCTCAAAAGCGGGAAATACCCTTTATCTATCCGCTTCAGCATCACCTAAAAAACAGTACGTAGAAAGCCAGGATATAGACACTTATTTAAACGATGTCGAAGAAATGCGTCTTAGGAGCATTAATAATTTCCCCTATGCCATGACAGATTCTTCAATGCTTAAGAAAATTGGTCACTGGATGATTCTTAGTAGCTGGCTAATTGTTTTTATTATCGTACTAATGACACGGTTATCTTAATTATATTTAAGCACTCTCCCTACTAATCCCTGACATTTAATTAACAAACTTTTAACACTGATACCATGCCATCAATTTACGATTTAAAACCAGCTTTTCAAAATCTGCTTAGACCTTTGAATATCAAACTGGTCAACCAGGGAGTTACCGCCAACCACATCACTATTCTGGCAATGATTATTTCATTTGTTACGGGGGGGCTGATTGTTATTTTCCCTTCTTATAGCTGGCCCTTATTACTTGTTCCCTTGATTTTATTTGTTAGGATGGCACTCAATGCAATTGATGGCATGCTAGCACGTGAGCACAATATGAAATCCTCATTAGGAGCCATACTGAATGAGCTCGGTGATGTATTGTCTGATGTTGCTTTGTATTTACCTTTAGCCCTTGTTGATGGGGTTAATGCTATCGGCTTGGTTCTGGTTGTTATGCTATCAATTATTAGTGAAATGGCAGGGGTCATTGCCATCCAGATAGGAGCAGAACGCCGATATGATGGCCCAATGGGTAAGAGTGATCGAGCATTCTTATTTGGTGTGATATTCCTTGTTCTAGGATTAGGCGTATCCCCATCACCCTGGCTAAGCTATCTACTCATTGTCATCATTATATTATTATGTCTCACCATTTTTAATCGTGTTCGTCGGGCACTTATAGCAACTGAAAAATAAACCAGTAATATTAAGAGTGCCAATCATGACTGCTAACAACAGCTTAAAAAACACAGACTTTATTTCACTGTTGCCATAATCATTCAAATCGGTTTCTATGCATATTTCTTTAGAGCAATTTAATTTAAATAATATCTAGTTTCTGAGCAGGCTCTATTAACAATTGAGAATTAAGAATGCTATCTACAAACATAAATATCAACGTACTCTGGTCACTCGGCGGTTTATATGCCATTTTGTTACTGGCAAGCCTAATCGCATTAATTATAAAAAAGAGTCATCCTGATAAAGACTATACTGAACTGATTCAGCGCATAAATTCGTGGTGGATCATCATCACCCTATTTAGCCTTGCCATGGTGTTAAGCCATACCGTTTCACTGTTCTTTTTCGGCTTGATCAGCTTTCTTGCTTTAAAAGAATATCTATCCATCATCCCTACCCGCAGAGCAGATCGTCGGGTATTATTTTGGGGCTATATTGCCATCCCATTCCAGTATTACTGGGTGTCTTTAGCCTGGTATGGAATGTTTATTATTTTCATTCCCGTGTTTATTTTTTTAATTTTACCAATGCGAATGGTCATTATCGGCGAAACTAAAAATTTTTTACACGCTGTAGGAACCTTGCATTGGGGCTTAATGACACTGGTATTCAGTATCAGTCATCTTGCTTATTTATTGATGTTGCCAGAAATTGATGGGTTTAATGCGGGGGGAGCGGGTCTGGTTTTATTTCTGGTGTTTTTAACTCAATTCAATGATGTTGCTCAGTATGTCTGGGGTAAATTATTTGGTAAACATAAAATAGTCCCAAAAGTTAGCCCGAATAAAACTTGGCAAGGGTTTATTGGAGGTGTTTTAACCACCTGTATCCTTGCTGTATTATTAGCAGAATTCTTAACACCATTATCACAGCCAATGGCAATTGTGGCCGGTTTAATGATCAGTATTGCAGGCTTTATTGGCGATGTAACCATTTCAGCAGTTAAACGCGATCTCGGTGTTAAAGACAGTGGCAGCCTATTACCTGGGCATGGCGGTATTCTGGATCGAATAGACAGTCTTACCTACACCGCGCCATTATTTTTTCACTTCATTTATTATAACTATTATTAATTCATGAAAACCATTAACAAATTTTTACGTTTTCTATTTTTTGCCGTGATTGTGCGAGTGATTGTGCTAATTGTATTAGGTTTAAATATACGTCATCGAGAAAAACTCCCAAAAAAAGGGCCTGCAATCATAGTAGCCAACCATAATAGTCATTTAGACACTCTCGTTTTAATGTCATTATTCCCTATTCGTTTGTTGCCGACTATTCAACCCGTCGCCGCAATGGATTATTTTCTTAGCAACCCTGTTCTTAAATGGTTTGCCATTAAAATTATTGGCATATTACCTCTAAAACGTAAACCTGATCATCGTGGAGAAAATATACTTTTGCCCTGTTATGAAGCACTTTTAAATAACCGTATTTTAATATTCTTCCCTGAAGGGAGTCGTGGTGAGCCAGAAAAACTATCTAACTTTAAACGTGGCCTTGCAAAGATATCAGAACAATTTCCTGATATTCCTATTACTCCAATTCTGCTCCATGGCTTAGGTAAATCTTTGCCTAAAGGTGAAGCCTTACTGGTTCCTTTTTTCTGTGACGTTTTCGTTGGTGATGGCATTAAATGGACAGGTGATCGAAAATCATTTATGGATCAACTGGAACAACGTATGCAGCAACTGGCAACTGAAGGGCAATTTTCCACATGGGATTAAAACAAAACTTCAAAGTAGCCAGTGTTTATTTATCGCTCCCAATTGAAATACTTTAAGGGCTATAATCTACAAGGCATTTTGCACTCAAAGTGCCATCCCAACAATTGAAATATAAAGTCTAAGCTCTTAATGTTAGAGCTTTTCTTGGTCATTAATCTATAAGGCATCGCTATTAATTCATGAATAAAATCCTAGTTGTCGATGATGACCCTCATATTAGAGAATTAATCAGCTTTGCTTTAGAAAAAGCAAACTATACGGTTACTTTAGCCAAGGATGGACGACAAGCACTGGATTGTTTTACCCAGTCCCCTGCTGAGCTAATTGTTTTAGATATTAATATGGCTGAAATGGATGGTTTAGAATGTTGCCGTGAAATTCGTAAAATATCAGAAGTCCCTATTCTATTTCTTTCCTCCCGAGATGAAGAAATAGATCGTATTTTAGGCTTAGAAATTGGCGGTGATGATTATGTTACCAAACCGTTTAGTCCCCGCGAACTAATCGCTCGCATTAAAGCCATTTTAAAGAGATCAAACCCAGTTCAACATCCATTAGTCAATAGATCCGATAGCGAAAATATATTCACTTATGGCTTATTATTGGTAGATATCGCTCAACATATTGTTTCTTGGGATAAGAAAGCGGTTTCGCTTACCGCAATTGAATTTGCCATGGTTTTACATTTAATAAAACAACCTAAACGAGTTTATAGTCGCGAGCAGATTATGAATGCATCCTATCAAGATAACATCCATGTCAGTGACCGAACGATTGATAGTCATATTCGCCATATTAGGCAAAAATTTATCGCTGTAAGTTGCCAATCGATTATCGAAACACAACATGGTGTTGGTTACAAACTAAGCGCATGCCAATAAATGCGACCCCACACTTTAAGCGATTGTTTCGCTTACGCACTCTGCTAATGATTGTGATGCTTTCTGTTTTACTTCTCCCCTTGGCATCATTATATTTTTTTCGATTTTATGAAAATGAGCTCATACAAAAAACAGAATTAGAATTAATCACCCAATCCGCAGTATTCTCAGCCATTTATAGAGAGTTTAAACAACAAAACCAGCTCGAACAGGATGGGCATTACACACCTGTCACTCCACAATTAGAGTTATCAAAACAAGCAATATTACCTCGTCGCTCAGAAGCAAAAGTTGTATTGAATTATCCTGAAAACTTTCTTTTGGGCTGGGAAGCCGGACAAAAAATGCAGAATATTGTACTGAACACTCAGCAAGTGACTTTGGCGGGTATAAGGATACTCGATGAACATGGCATTGTTGTTGCCGGCAGAACAGAATCAGGCATGTCTTTAGCCCATGTCGATGAAGTACAGCAGGCATTATCGGGTCATTACGCATCTGTTTTAAGGGAAAGAGTCTCTGATGAACCCCCACCTCCTCTTGCATCATTAAGCAGAGGCACTGGCATCCGTGTTTTTACTGCATTTCCGATGATTAATCAGGAAAAAGTGATTGGTGTGGTCTATCTTTCTAGAACACCTCCGAATATTGTGAAATATCTGTTTGAAATAAAGCAAAAGGTATTCTTCTTTGCTTTTTTATTACTGGGAATGACTATTCTTATTGTGCTGTTTATTTCATCACGTTTATCTCGTCCCATTAGAGAGCTGATGGATCAGACACAAAAAATGATTCGGGGAGAAGTTGAAACGATTGGGGTCATGCAACATCCCGGGACTTATGAACTAGCCCAACTTTCACATAGTTTTTCTGAAATGTCGCAAATTTTGCGCCAGCGTTCTGAATATATCCAGCAATTTGCATCCCATGTTTCTCATGAATTTAAAACCCCTTTAACATCAATGCAAGGCACCCTTGAATTATTACAAGAGCATATTGATGACATGCCTAAACAACAGCAACAACGGTTTTTAAGTAATTTAACAGGTGATACCGAACGACTTAAAAATTTGGTGAACCGTTTACTAGAACAAGGCCGTGCAGATGCATTACAAAATTCAATAGAAACAACAAATATCGCTCAGGTACTTGAACAATTACAAGTCACTAGCCAATTGACATTAATTTTTGATAAAAAACTGCTGGATATTAATGTCAATATAGCCCCAGCGGCATTTGAAAGTGTCTTATCAAATTTAATCGACAACAGTTTTCAGCATAATTCAACACAGATTAAATTTGAATTAATACAAGAAAAACAACAGATTTATTTGAACATTCAAGATAATGGCTCGGGGATTTCTACAGCTAATCAACAACGTGTTTTTACCCCCTTTTTTACTACACGAAGAGAAAATGGAGGCACAGGATTAGGTCTTGGAATTATTCAATCCACATTAAAAGCCTGGGGTGGAGATATCCAGCTAAAAGACTCAAAACCTGGCGCTTTGTTTATTATTCATCTTAAGGAAGCCGTGATCAAATCATGAACTCATTGCTCATGCTTAAGGAACCTCTGATCAAGTCCAATTATTTTTAGCTTGCTATAACTGCCGATATTTTCCACGAAGATCGGCGCAATAGAATGACTATTACTGCTCACTTCATGAAAAATAGCGACAGTTTTTTCTGCGCTAAATTCTAACCAACTTAATCAGAGCTTCCTTAATCAGTGGTTCCCTTAAATGTGCAGATTTTAAGTAGAAAAATGCACAAAAAATACCAGAACTCGCCATATAATTTGCTTACTAAATAATTACCCTTATAGCCACTGTCATATAAATTAAGGGGCGATAATGGATATTTTATTTAGTTTGGTCGGTATAGTATTTTTAATAACAGCATTGGCTGGTTTTATATTTTGTGTGATTTATATGGCACGAAAGATTGGTATTCTTAAAACAACAGAAGAAATAGCAGAAAATCATTTAAATACTGTCAGTAACTATTTTTGCAGTTTCAATATTTTAAAAAAATCTCTGGTTTTCCGTTTTGGGCTTATTGTTTTATTGGTTGCTTTGCTCAATATTCCACTCAATATGGTGTCTGATGTTGTAACGGAACGGAGCCAGTTATATCATCATGTATTAAATGAAATAGCGAGTACCTGGGGGCATAGACAAAAGCTGGAAGGCCCCGTGTTATTAGTACCTTATACCGAGAAATTCACCTCAATAAAAGTATTAACAGACCAAGATGGTAATGAACGCAAGGTTAATAAAACCTCGTTTCAACACAGAACAGCGATTGTTTTACCTGAACAATTAAATGTTGATGTCAGCCTTCTTAGTCAAACACGTAAACGAGGCTTGTATGAATCATTAGTGTACACCTCTGATATTAATATTACGGGACATTTTAAGCGACCTGATATTTCTGCATTATCAAACAATATTGATAAAATTCACTGGGATCGTGCCTGGTTTTCCATTGGTCTTTCCGATACCCAGGCAATAAACAAGGTCTCTCAATTACATTGGGCTGCAGGAATATCAGAAGCACAACAGTTAGATTTTGAGCCAGGTACCCAAATAATAAAATCTATTGCACATGGCTTTCATGCAGCAATAAACTTATTGCCTGAAGCAGAGCAACAAGATTACCAGTTTTCATTAGATATTAATGTGAATGGTAGTGAAGGCTTTTTCTTTAGCCCCATTGGTAAAACGACTAATGTAGCCTTAAAGTCTGACTGGTTACATCCAAGTTTCCAAGGCAATGTATTACCTAATAAACATAACATTGATGAAAATGGCTTTACCGCCAACTGGTCCATTCCTCATTTAGCCAGAAACTATCCACAACTTTGGACTCTGGAAACCGAAAGCTTTAATATTGGCAGTTTTAGTGCAGGCGTCAATTTATTTGAATCTGTTTCCTTATACTCAAAAATAACACGAGCAATAAAATACGGCTCATTATTTTTTATCTTAACTTACATTACCTTTTTGATTTTTGAGATGGGAATTGGTAAGCGATTGCATATAGTGCAATATGGCATGATTGGAATTGCACTTTCTATGTTTTACTTAACGTTACTCTCAATGGCAGAGCAAATGGGATTTTTTATGGCCTATATTTCAGCTGCTGTGATCATTATTGTTTTAATCAGCTTATATGCCTATGCAGCCATTCGTAGCTTAATACGTGCAGGTATTATTGCTGCATTATTATCGGGTTTATATTTCATGCTGTATTCACTGCTTAAACTTGAAGATCATGCCTTAATGGGTGGTACAACTTTATTGTTAGTTATTTTGGCAGTCATGATGTATATGACACGTAATATAGGCAAAACGGAAGATAAACATTTAGCCTCTTAAAAGCACTAAATGTGGATATTTCCCATAGCGCCAAGGATGGCACTTAGTAGAATATTACAGTGATTGAAGAGGATAAGGTCTCACTGTAGCTGTTTGCCTTCATCAATCATTTTTATATCACTGTAATACAAAAAAATCATTACAATCAGCAATTCGTTTTGCTTCGGCTGAATGTAAAAACGCAGCATTGGGTTGGATACCCACACGCCCCAGATCTAATCTATCTGCATCCCAACAAGTATTTATTGTGACGCATTCAGGTCTTTTCCCATAAGTATGCCCTTTGCAAGCATCTGTAAGTTGTTTAAATTGAATATCAGTAAGTTCAATTATTTCCCTATGCTCTTCAGCAAATTGAGCCCCTCGAAGGCCATGTTTTTTATCCTCATGTTCATTTTCACGCATACAATCATGAAAGTGAGCAAAATAGGAAATGACTTTTTTATCAGCCGCATTAAAGTTAGCTAAATAATGACCATTTTTTTCCACTGTTTGCCAATGATTAATGCCATGAACAGGACTATTAAAAAATGCAGAATGCTCTTGCAGTAAAGCTAAAATTTCAGGTTTAATCATAATAAACAACTTTCTAAGTAATATAGGTTAAATTTACTTATTGTTATCGCAAGCCCACATAAGAACGTCATCTTGGCATGGATGCCGAGATCCAGGTCCAAGGATAGGATGATTGTATAAACAAGTATATGATAATAATTCAGATCGCACATCCCTATAGTCTAGATAACATACATTCAAACAATGACTTACCCACCAAACAATGTGGAAGTTATTCAATGCTAATCGACAAAGTCAGAACAAATAACTGCATGAAGTGCCAGGAGAAAAGAGCAGATCATCATGTAGTAAAGCTTGGGGGCCATATTTATGTTCTGTAATAGAAAATGTGACGCTACATTTTGTATTTTTGGTAAATAATCGAGAAATATTAGCTTCAAATTCATTTCTTTCATAATCACCACCTTGCTTTTCATCATCAGCAGATAAATGAGAGATGGCGAGATTTAGTCGGTTTTTTCCTGGTCGATATTCAAGCTTAATTTTATATAACACCCCATTTCCCTCATGATCAAGTAATTCTCGGCTAGTACCTGTCTGTTCCTTTGCTGGCTCATCATCCACTTCATAATAATATCTAGCACCAGCGATTAATGCAGAGCCAATAAAGGGACCATATGAAGTATTTATATATTTATCAAGCTGCAAACCAACATGAGCCACATAGGCATTATCATTAATTTGTGGGCCATTCATTTGGACTCTAAGACCAGAAACAAAATTGAGTACTAAACTTTTTTTAATTTCGTAAACTGGAACCAGTGCTTCTAGCTTTGCATCAATAGAATAAGGATCTCTTGTACTGTCATACTTCTCAGCATCTTCTTCTAGCTTGAAACCAAAATCAACAAGCAAGTAATATGGTCTAAGGTTTAAAAAATCTTTTTCTCGTCCTTGGTCATAAATATAATTGAAATTAAATGTTAGCGCATGAGGGGTTCCCCCATCATAAATATCATCGTTCCCCACATCATAAAATTCATCACCAATTCCAAATTTAACCTCGTGTCTTATAGCCGTTTCATTTTCTAATTGTTTGCTTGCAGGGTCTGCATAGAGAGGGTTTATTGATAAAATAATTAAGCATATAAATAAAAACTTTCTCATCATATTTTCCAGTTGATCGATAATCAAATTGACGGACAGTACACTATTGAAAATAAGATCAACCTATACGGATAAGATTCAATATTTTATTTGTATCAAGTGAAATAAATGTAAAAAACAGAAGGCTCTTTGCCTATTGTTATTGTTTATAAGATTCAAAAAAAAGGTGCCATACCTTTAAGATATGACACCTTTATAACCACATGTGAATTACAACAACATAAAAAAACACATCCTTGTTATCCCTATCCCTGCGTTACAACATAATGAAACCTATTCGAAGCTTACTGAACCAACGTTGGCTGAGTTTCCTTTACCTATAGCAATTGCCGCGTTGCCTTTGTTCAATGATTTATTCAAAATAATACTTTTATTCACTTTAGAATCTCTAATTGATACTGAACCTACGTTAGCCACGTTGCCTTTACCAATCGCAATCGCTGCATTACCTTTGTTTAAAGATTTGTTCAAAATAATGCTTTTGTTAATTTTTGAACCTTTAACTGCTACAGAACCCACGTTAGCCGCATTTCCCTTACCGATGGCTATTGCTGCATTGCCTTTATTTAATGATTTATTAAGGATGATGCTTTTATTGACTTTAGAATCCGCCATTGCGTTAAATGAAAGAACTGATGCGATTGCGAAGACTGCTACTGAAGTTAAAGTTTTCATGATATTTGACCTTTATAGTTTAAGAAATAATGTTTTTTTAAAAACGTAGGTCCATGATACAAACTTGATAAAAACATTGCTGTGAGCTGATTACCTTGGTTTTGTGACTTATTCACCATTAAAAAGCAAAAGCCATGGCTTTATAGGCAACAGTCACTTCTGTCTTTCGTCTTTCGTCTTTCGTCTTTATAATAGGCGGGATAAATTATTTAACATTTGAAGTAAAAATAGGAAATATCAATATGTCAGTAAAAAAAATGGTTGACCTCGATCTGTCTGGTAAACGTGTTTTAATTCGCCAAGACTTAAACGTACCCGTTAAAGATGGCAAAGTAACTAGTGACCTTCGTATTCAGGCAAGTGTTCCAACCATTGAGAAAGCACTTGATGCTGGCGCTGCAGTTATGGTCATGTCTCACTTAGGTCGCCCGACAGAAGGTGAATTTGATGAAGCATCAAGTTTAAAACCTGTTGCAGAACAACTATCAACATTACTTGGTAAACCCGTTCGTCTGGAAAAAGACTGGTTAGACGGTATATCTATAGCAGCAGGTGAAGTTGTTTTATGTGAAAACGTCCGCTTTAATATCGGTGAAAAGAAAAATAATGATGCTCTAGGTCAAAAAATGGCGGCATTATGTGATATTTTTGTAATGGATGCCTTTGGTACTGCGCACAGAGCTCAAGCTTCTACCCATAGTGTTGCCAAATTTGCAGATATTGCTTGTGCCGGCCCACTTTTAGCCAATGAACTAGATGCATTAGGTAAGGCTTTAAATCAACCAGCACAACCCCTTGTTGCTATTGTTGGTGGCTCTAAGGTTTCAACTAAATTGACAGTTTTAGAGTCATTATCTACTAAAGTGGATCAATTAATTGTTGGTGGTGGTATTGCTAATACATTTATTGCAGCAGCGGGTTATTCTGTTGGTAATTCTCTTTACGAAGAAGATTTAATTGATGAAGCTAATCGTCTAATAGCAGCAGCTAAAAAAGCAGGTTCTGATATTCCAGTCCCTACAGATGTCGTTTGTGCCAAAGAATTTTCTGACACAGCTGAAGCAACGATCAAAAACGTTGCCGATGTTGCTGATGATGATTTAATTCTGGATATAGGACCAGAAACATCTAAAAAATATGCAGAAATGCTTAAAACTGCGGGTACTATCGTTTGGAATGGCCCAGTAGGCGTTTTTGAAATTGATCAATTTGGCAATGGAACCAAGTCTATGTCTGAGGCAATTGCTGATAGCTCTGCTTTTTCTATTGCGGGCGGTGGTGATACTTTAGCAGCAATTGATAAATATAATATTAAAGATAAAGTCTCATACACTTCAACGGGTGGCGGTGCTTTTCTTGAATTTTTAGAAGGTAAAGTATTACCCGCTGTTGCTATTTTGGAAGAACGTAACAAATAATCATTGTTATAGCACGGTTAACTGAGTTGCAGGGATGACAGAGACTTTGAAAGCTTTCTGTCATCCCTCCTTAAGGAACCTCTGATCAAGTCCAATTATTTTTAGCTTGCTAAATTCTAATCGACTTAATCAGAGGTTCCTTAATGCCTTTACACACCAATCCTGCACAAATCACCTTCCAAACCGATTCACTTCCCCCCTCTCTAAGTAAATAATTGAAATTGCTTAAATATCAATTTGTTTATATAATGATCAGTTCTCTTTTATATAAGCAGCTCATTTTGCAAATATAAATCTAACGAGATCAATTCAAATTTAATAAGGTTTTATTATAATGGCTCGAGTTACCGTTGAAGATTGTTTAGAAAATGTTGAAAATCGTTTTAAACTGGTTTTATTAGCTAGTAAAAGAGCGCGTCAGCTATCAAAAGGAGCTGATGAATTCATCCCTCGTGGTAAGGATAAAGATACCGTTGTAGCTTTACGTGAAATAGCTGAAGGTCATGTTACAGAAGAAAATATCGACCTTTTACATAACGTAGGCGACCGTTATGCTAACGAACGCCCAGATGCAATTCCTGATGATATAAGCTAACAATAATGCCTGAGGTAGCTGTTTCTAATTTTTCACCAGAAGTTGACTCTCCGGAGGATAAACTTCTCAGGCGATTACAATCAATTGTTAATGGCTACCTAGATAATGAACAAGTAGATGCTATTGTCCGCGCCTTTCATTTCGGTGCGGACGCCCATTCAGGGCAATTTCGTAAAAGTGGCGAAGCATACATTTGCCACCCCCTTTCTGTTGCTATTACCCTTGCTGAAATGCACATGGATGCTCGGGGCATCATCGCGGCTATTTTACATGATGTTATTGAAGATACAGCTGTTGAAAAAGAGCAAATAACTGAGGAATTTAGTGAAGAAGTTGCAGACCTGGTTGATGCTGTTACTAAATTAACCAAACTTGATAATAAATCACGTGCTGAAGCTCAAGCCGAAAATGTCAGAAAAATGCTACTGGCAATGGCTAAAGATTTACGCGTCATCATTGTTAAATTGGCCGACCGCTTGCATAACATGCAAACTCTCGGCGCCATGCCTATCGAAAAAAAGCGTCGCATTGCCAAAGAAACACAAGAGATTTATGTGCCTTTAGCTAATCGTCTTAGCATGAATAGCATAAGACACCAGCTAGAAGGCCTGTGTTTTGAATCAATTCATCCTCATCGCTACACAGCAATTAAACAAGCCGTTAAAAAAGCCAGAGGGAACAGACGAGAAATTGTTAACACCATTGAAAGTTCAATTAAAACCAGGCTCAATCAAACAGGGCTTATCTTTGATGTTATTGGTAGAGAAAAGAATATAGCGAGTATTTATAAAAAAATGCAACGCCAAAAGATTTCTTTCTCCAAGGTTTTTGATGTCTATGCATTCCGTATTTATTGTGACCAGGTTGATGACTGTTATCGGATCTTAGGTTGCGTGCACAATTTGTACAAACCCATACCAGGTAAATTTAAAGATTATATTGCCCTACCCAAAGCCAATGGCTACCAATCATTACATACCATTTTAATTGGCCCCTATGGTGTACCTATTGAAATTCAGATCAGAACCCATGAAATGCACCGCATGGCAGAATCTGGCATTGCCGCTCACTGGCTATATAAATCAAATGACACATCGGGTGAGAGCGTCCGCGCCAGAGCAACGGAATGGTTAAGAGATCTTCTGGAAATACAGAAGACTGCGGGTGATTCACTGGAATTCATCGACAACTTGAAAGTAGACTTATTCCCTCAGGAAGTTTTTGTTTTCACTCCCCAAGGTAACATTATTAAATTACCTAGAGGCGCAACAATTGTAGACTTTGCCTATGCAGTTCATACCGACATCGGTAACGCTTGTGTCTCTGCCAGAATTGATAACAAATTGATTCCTCTGCAAACGCAACTTGAAAACGGAATGACAGTTGAAGTCATTACTGCATCCTGGGCCAGACCAAATCCTCTTTGGCTGAATTATATTATTACGGCCAAAGCCCGTAGCAGTATTAGAAATTACCTTAAAAATTTCAAACAACAAGATGCCATCAATTTAGGTCAGCGTTTGCTAGAGAAAGAACTTAAAGGTTTGAACTTGAGCTTACAAGATATTTCCGAATCACGCATTTCCCAACTATTAGAAGTTGTAAAAATGCACTCTATAGATGAATTAATGGAAGAAATCGGTTTGGGTAACAAAATGCCCATGCTAATTGCTAAACAGTTATCCCAAGAAGACATTAATGCCGCCATTAAATTAGAAGATACCACAACTGATCACGCGCCTTTAATCATTAAAGGAACTGAAGGCATGGTAATCAATTTAGCCAAGTGCTGCAGACCCATTCCTGGCGATCATATTATTGGTTTTTTTAACCCGGGAAAAGGCATTGTGATTCATCATCACGAATGCCGAAATAGTAATGAAGTTAGAAAAAAACAAACCAGCTGGATTGATGTTGAATGGAGTCATGATGTTTCCGGAGAGTTTAGTGCAGAACTTAGAATAGAACTGCTCAACCAACGCGGCACGCTGGCAACGATTGCTTCAACCATCTCCAGTCTGGATGCCAACATAGAAAGTGTCACTATCGCTGACCAGGATGATAAGGTTTCCATTGATTTAATCACCTTATCTGTAAAGGACCGAGTACATCTGGCCAATATAATCCGCAAGTTAAAAAAACTATTTATCGTATTAAAAATTACTCGCGTTAAAGCCTAGAAACAGCAGCTATTTTTATATAAACTAAGCTAACTAGTGTTACAAAACATCAAATTTTCGACTATCATTTTGTCCAGCTAAGATCAATCCACCTCACCAGCAACATCGTATCCAGGACTATCTTAAAACCCAACTAAAAGATAACACTAGAGTATAATTAAATTAAATACCAACACCGCAGAAAGTGGATTACATTCTAATGACAAAAACAATTATTGAAACAAACAATGCGCCTCAAGCGATTGGCACTTATTCTCAGGCAGTAAAAATTAATGATACTGTTTATCTTTCAGGACAAATCCCCCTAGTCCCTGAAACCATGGAAATTGCAGAAGGTGACATTTCCGACCATATCAGACAAGTTTTTGACAACCTCAAAGCTGTGGCAGAAGCTGCGGGAGGCGATTTTTTTGATATCGTTAAACTGAATGTATTTTTGACAGACCTCTCTCACTTTCCCATCGTTAATGAAATTATGAGTGAGTATTTTACTCAACCCTACCCCGCTCGTGCAGCTGTTGGTGTTGCAGCATTACCTAAAGGTGTTGGTATTGAAATGGATGCGGTGATGGTTCTTAGGGACTCTTACCCCAGTTAAATAATAATGGAAGTACTGGCACAAGCAGTTTCCTCATTAACAGGTATTGGCCCCCAATCTGCTATTCGCCTGGAAAAACTGGGGATCTTTAGCATTCAAGATCTGCTTTTTCACCTGCCGCATCGTTATCAGGACCGCACAAAAATATATCCGATAAACAGCCTATCACCTGGCATGTCGGTTTTAATCTGCGGTACTGTGGAGTTTACTGATGTATTAATGACTGGTCGACGTAGCTTGATCTGCCGAATCAGTGACCATTCAGGCTATATCACTCTTAAGTTTTTCCATTTCACTGCCAAACAAAAATCAGATCTCTGCCCGGGCACATTAGTCAGCTGTTTTGGAGAAGTTCGCTACGGCTATCAAGGCTGGGAAATTGTTCATCCTGAATACAAAATCATTTTATCAACAGAAAATATCACTGAACCCTGTCTAAGCCCTATCTACCCATTGACAGAGGGTTTACGTCAGGGCACCTTAAGAAAAGCAATAAAACAGGCATTATCATTATATTTACAAGCACCTCAACAGCTGACCGACTGGCTACCTCAACAAATTTTAGATCACTATCATTACCCCTCTTTGAATGATGCTTTGCAGTCATTACATCAGCCTGAACCACAAATAACAGCAGAACATCTACAACAAGGTAGCTTAGCAGCATTAAAGCGACTTGCCTTTGAAGAGTTATTAGCCCACCACCTTATTTTATTAAAAAACAAGAGTGCAGTTAAAAAGTGGCAAGCCCCCGTATTAGAAGCAAACCCTGCACAATCAAAACAGTTCATTTCATCTCTGCCCTTTACATTAACAGGTGCTCAAAACCGTGTTATAGATGAAATCATTACTGACTGCCAATCAAATCACCCGATGCTCAGGCTGGTTCAAGGTGACGTAGGTTCGGGAAAAACAATTGTTGCGGCTTATGCAGCTCTACTTGCCTTATCAAGCAAACATCAAGTTGCTATTATGGCGCCAACAGAATTACTCTCCGAACAACACAACCGCAACTTTAAACAATGGTTTAAAGATTCTAAAACCCATATAGCCTATTTAACCGGCCAACTTAAAGGCAAAGCCCGAAAAGAAACTTTAGCCAAAATAGAAGATGGTTCGGCAGGCATTATTATTGGTACCCATGCCTTATTTCAGGAATCAGTCAGCTTTAAACAACTGGGACTCATTATTATTGATGAACAACATCGCTTCGGCGTTCATCAACGCCTCGCTTTAAGGGAAAAAGGACAAACAGAGTCTAGTCGCCCCCACCAACTAGTGATGACCGCAACACCTATTCCTAGAACATTAGCCATGCTGCAATATTCTGACCTGGATATTTCTATTATTGATGAATTACCTCCAGGAAGAAAACCCGTACTTACTCGTGTGATCCCAGCAGAGCGACGAGAACAAATCATTGAAAAAATTAATAACTGGACTGCAAATAAAAACCAGACTTACTGGGTTTGCACCTTAATAGAAGAGTCGGATGTATTACAATGTGAAGCAGCTGAGAAAACTAGCGAATATTTAACCCAATTACTACCAAATGTCCGTGTCGCACTCGTTCATGGTCGAATGAAAGCGGCTGAAAAGTATAGTATCATGCAAGCCTTTAAAAACCATGACTACGATTTATTGGTTGCAACCACCGTTATCGAAGTCGGCGTTGATGTCCCTAACGCCAGCTTGATGGTTATTGAAAATGCCGAACGATTAGGGCTTTCTCAACTCCACCAATTACGCGGCAGAGTCGGTAGAGGCGATCAAGAAAGTTTTTGTCTGTTAATGTATCAAAACCCACTATCAAACACAGGTAAACACAGACTTGGTATCTTACGCGAAAGTAATGACGGTTTTATTATTGCTGAAAAAGATTTAGAATTACGCGGGCCTGGCGATGTCATGGGCACAAGACAGACTGGACTTATGCAATTTAAAATCGCCAATCTTGATCGTGACACCGCCTTGCTAGAACAAGTACAAGAAGCTGCAACAATTATATGTCAGCAATACCCAGATGCCATACAACCGATTATTGACCGCTGGCTAGGTCAGACAACGCTTTATTCCGAGGTATAAACCTAAGTGCACAAAAACAGTTTCTTATTCAGACAAGAGCCCCATTGGAAAAAAAAACATCCAGGCTTAAAGCAAGCACTGCCAGCCGACGTGCATTCATGGGTTTATGAGCAAGGCTCTTTAACACGCCGTTTACGCAAGGTATACGGCCAATCATTTACTGTCGAGATATTATTTCACCGCTGGAAACCAGCATTTATTGGCGAGTGTGACTTACTTAAACTACCTCATCAACAATACAATTTAATCCGTGAAGTATTATTACATGCTGATGGCAAACCCCTTATTCTTGCCAGAACTGTGCTGCCAGAACACACCATAAAAATAGCTAAACGTAATCTGTCACATCTGGGAACTCGCCCACTGGGAGAGGTTATTTTTTCTTACCCAAAATTAGAACGCTTAGATCTTAATATTAGCTGTATTCAATATGCCCAATGGAGACAGGAACTGACGAATAAGGTTAATGTCGAACAACAAGTCTGGGGACGAAGAACTGTCTACGCTATTCAAAGACAAAAAATGCTAGTCAGTGAATTCTTTCTGCCTGGAGCTCTAGAAACCGTAAAAACATAATAAACCCAAGTTTGTAGAGACATAGCATGCTACGTCTCTACCTGAAAAACAACACTCTACGAGATTAATTCCACTTCATACCCCGTAAATTTACGGATATTTATCACTCCAGTATCAAATATTAAATACTGCCCTTTTATGCCTTGTAACACGCCAGATACTTCAGGGTTTTTATCAAAATTGAATGATTTTACCTTCAATGGATAAGATTCAACAGGGAAATTAATATCCACTTCAGTAGCATCAGCTAAAAACTCAACTGAATCCTCTCCAAAACGCTTAATAACATCGGCTATTTCTGATTCACATTGCGCTATTAATTCATCACGTTTTTGTTTTAAGTCGACGGGCTCAACCAGATTTTTCAACATTCGCTGCCAACTGGTTTTATCACTCACATGCTGGGCAATAGCAACCTCTATCAAACCGGAGATATAACGTGATTTCACCTTAAATATAGGCAATGCCTGAATAGCACCTTGATCAATCCAGCGAATAGGAATCTGAGTTCCTCGTGTAATACCAACTTTAACGCCTGACGAGTTTGCTAAATAGACATAATGAGACTGGAAACAAAACTCTTCTCCCCACGATGGCTCCCGACAAGTGCCCGCCTCGAAATGACATGTTTCAGGCTTCATAATACACATATCGCATTGTGCTAACGATGTAAAACAAGGGTAACAATAGCCTTGATTAAAGGTTTTTTTTATTGATCGCTCACAATGAACACAAGTTATTTTTCCTGTAAAAACAAGTTTAACAGACTGCCCAATCAATGGATTAAGATCAATTAACTGATCATTTAGTGGCAATTGATATCTCACTGGATTTACCAGCTCCACCGTCATTTTTCTTAAGTTACCCAGCACGTAACGCTCCAATTTTTACTATAAAACACTCATTCTATCAAATGCAGATATCAGCAACTAAGTTTAAAAAAAAGTGGCATAAATCAAGTTTTTAGAGCATTATTAGGCGAAATAATAATAAATTGGAGGGTTTTTAATGAATATTGATCTATTTGCATCTGTCGGTCCTTACTTTGGTCTTGCAGGGTTAATCATTGCGTACATCATCTACCGAGGTGTTTTATCTCATGATGCTGGCACCGATAAAATGAAAGCTATCTCAGAACTCATTCATGATGGCGCCATGGTTTTTCTAAAAGCCGAATATCAAATTTTAGCTGTTTTTGTCATTATCGTCGCTGCTCTTATCTTTTTCTTAATCGGACATTCCACTGCCTATGCATTTTTAGGTGGTGCCGCCTGCTCAATGTTTGCTGGTTTTTTTGGCATGAAAGCAGCGACACGAGCTAATGTTCGTACCTCTGCCGCTGCAAATAAAGAAGGTATGGGGGCCGCGCTAATGGTTGCATTTGGTGGCGGCTCAGTCATGGGACTGGCTGTTGCATCACTTGGCTTAGCGGGTGTTTCAATAGCCTTTGCCATGATCGATTCTTCAAGCGCTGCAAACTACACTGTATTAAGTGGTTTTGCCATGGGCGCCTCTTCTATTGCCTTATTTGCACGTATTGGTGGCGGTATTTATACCAAAGCAGCTGATGTAGGGGCTGACCTGGTAGGTAAAGTTGAAGCAAATATCCCGGAAGACGACCCTCGTAATCCTGCAACAATTGCAGATAATGTAGGTGATAATGTAGGTGATACTGCGGGAATGGGTGCTGATATTTTTGAATCTTATGTCGGTTCAGTCATAGCAACAATTGCTATTGCAGCAGCAGCAACAAACTTTGTTGATATATCCATGCAAAGCAATGCTTTATTACTTCCAATTGCATTAATAATTGTCGGACTCATCGCTTCAGTTGTTGGTGTTTTTTGTATGCGCTTATTAAAAAACATCAACCCTGCACATGCTCTGGAAGGTGTCACATGGATTTCTGCTCTGTTATTTTTAGGACTTGCTTATCTAGTTATTCAAGCATTTGCCATCCAATTTAATCTGAATGGAGAAATAACCTCTGTTAACGGCCCTTTTTATGCTCTACTAGGCGGTACAGTTGTTGGTATATTCATTGGTCGAGTAACCGATTACTACACCTCTAAAGCACCTGTAGAAGCCATTGCTGAAGCATCTAAATTTGGCCCAGCTACAAATATTATTGCCGGTCTTGGTATTGGTATGCGTTCTACTGTGTTTCCCATTCTAGGTATCTGTATTGCTATTTTTGTTGCTTATCATTTCTCTGGACTCTACGGTATTGGTATCGCTGCTGTCGGTATGTTAGCTACTACAGGTGTTACCATGTCTGTCGATGCATACGGCCCTATTGCTGATAACGCGGGTGGTATCAGTGAAATGGCTGAATTAGGACCAGAAACACGTGCGATTACAGATTCATTAGATGCAATTGGAAATACCACGGCTGCCGTCGGTAAAGGTTTTGCAATCGGCTCAGCGGCGTTAACTGCACTAGCCTTATTTTCAGCTTATGCTGCTGCGGCTCATTTAACAGCTATTGATCTACTAGATCCTTTGGTTGTGATTGGTTTGTTTATTGGTGGTTGTGTCCCTTTTCTTGTTGCAGCCATGACTATGGATTCAGTTGGTAAAGCCGCTCAAGATATGGTTGAAGAAGTTCGCCGACAATTCCGTGATATTCCTGGATTAATGGAAGGTACCACACCTCCAGATTCAGCCCGTTGTATTGAAATTTCAACAAAAGCTTCTTTAAGAGAAATGATTTTACCTGGACTAGTGACAATATCTACTCCAGTACTCGTCGGTTTTCTACTTAACAAAGAAGCTCTTGGTGGCTTATTAGCAGGTTCATTGGTTGCTGGTGTGTTAATGGCCCTATTTATGGCCAACGCTGGTGGCGCCTGGGATAATGCTAAAAAGCTAATTGAAGGCGGCGCTCATGGCGGTAAAGGAACAGATGTACACAAAGCTGCTATCTGTGGTGATACTGTCGGAGACCCTTTCAAAGATACCTCGGGTCCAGCTTTAAATATCGTTGTTAAATTAATGTCAGTTGTTTCACTTGTTATTGCACCTTTGTTGTAAAAAAAGTATTAGAGGGCAAAATATTATTTTGCCCTCTTTTTTAATTGCAATTAATACTCATAAATTACGTACAATTCCACAAAAATAAAAATTGTAGTTATGATATAATTTTTGTCCTAACTCATCTAAATAGGTTGTGTTTCGTGACCAATAGTACTTCTCGTAAATCAGTAATGACCCTTTTCACATCACCTACTTGTGCACTAAGTCACTGTGCTCGGCTTGTTATGCAAGAAAAAGGTGTTACAGCAGATATTGAGTTCTTTGACTCAGCAGAGCCACCAGAAGATTTACTAGAACTAAATCCGACAGGTATTTCTCCAACATTAATTGAACGTGATCTTGTTCTTTATGATTCTCGAATCATCATGGAATATCTGGATGAAAGATTTCCGCACCCTCCTTTACACCAAATGGATCCTGTTTCACGTGCAAATTCACGCATGTTGATTAAACGTATCGATCAAGACTGGTATCAGCTTTTAGATGAAATATTAAATTCAGGCGAGAAAAAATCTGCTAGAGCTAAAAAAATGCTGAAAGAAAGCTTAATTGCAGCAACCCCAGTTTTTGAGTCTCGACCTTATTTTATGAGTGAAGAATACTCTCTAATTGACTGTACTATGGCTCCTTTATTATGGAGGCTACCAAGCTTAGGTATTGACTTAAACTCACTAGGCTCCGCAATTGCCGCCTATGCTAACAGACTGTTTGCTAGAGAAGCTTTTCAATTAAGCATGAGTGAAGAAGAAAAAGACATGGCTCCTGTAAGCAAATGACATCTTTGAAACCTTATTTAATCCGTTCAATTTATGAATGGATTATTGATAATCAGCTTACACCGCATCTTTTAGTTGATGCAGAAAATTCAGATGCTATTCTTCCTGAAGACTATATTGAGGACGGGAAGATTGTATTAAACCTGAGACCTGAGGCTATTCAAGGCCTCACCTTAGGCAATGAAGAAATTCAATTTAATGCACGGTTTTCTGGAACCGCCACGCATATTATGACGCCTACAACAGCGGTTCTTGCTATTTACGCAAAAGAGAATGGCAAGGGAATGATGTTTGACCCAGATGAGTATGATAATGACACTCCTCCTCCTGCAGAAAAAAAACCATCAAAACCTCACCTTAGAGTCGTTAAATAAACAACAAACCAGCTGTCTTCTCAGCTAAACCATTTTCCGGAATTTAATGAATACCACAACCCTATTAACTTAAGGAACCTCTGATCAAGTCCAATTATTTTTAGCTTGCTAAAACTGCCGCTAAATCCTAACCAACTTAATCAGAGGCTCCTTAAAAGGGTTGCTCTATTTAGATGATAGCTGATTTTCTTCAACTTCTCTTACTACTCTAAACCCTAAGTACATCTCAGCTGCACCACCCGCCTGAAAGGCTCTAGCTGATGAAGTGACCTCTGATGGCTTACTAGACCAACTGCCCCCGCGTACGCTTCTCCTAGACCAGACATCGCCTTTATCACTATTCATCTCATCACCTTTATAAGGCGATGAATAAAATGAGCCAGTCCATTCAGCAACATTACCTAACAAATCATAAAGCCCAAAGTCATTTGGCTTAAAGGAACCAACAGGCGCCACATTCGCGTAACTATCATCACATTGATGCACATCCTGAACACCTTTCTTAGCTTGTAGACTAGCATCTGCAATATTTGCGTTCTGACAAGCCAAAGAATCACCTGCCAACTCATCCTCTTTATCCGTCCAGGAACGTGGCGTACTCTTTCCTGAGCGAGCAACATATTCCCATTCTGCTTCTGAAGGCAGACGATAACTATGCCCTGTTTTTTGGCTTAGCCATTTGGTATAAGCCATAGCATCTTCCCAGGAAACATTTATTACTGGAATTTTACCTCTGCCAAAACCAAAATCATCTGGTTTTTGATGCCCAGATTCTTTCACAAAATAATCGTATTCATCAAAAGTAATTTCGTATTTTCCAATTGCAAAACCTTTTGCAATTGATACACTATGTACAGGAAGCTCATCACCCTGGCCTACACCACTACCATCCCCCATATCAAATTTACCCACGGGTATAACAATCATTTCCGGAGAAAATTCTGTATCTCGTATAATCGACCTTTTTACAGCGATAAGCTGTTTTTGAACGACAACCTCTTCCTTAGCTAAGGACTCTATTGGCTGAAGCTCAACATCCAATGTTTTCAAATCCGCTGAATCCAAATCAATTTGCTCTTTCCAGGGGTGATAACCTTGCTTAATGACAGAGACTTCATGCTCCCCAAATTTCACTCTATCCATCCTGTCTGGCGTCATACCAACCATGACACCATCAAGATACCATTCAGCGTCAGCTGGCGTACTTTTAATCGCTAAATAAGCCATGGGCTGTTGTTTAAGAATAAAATTCAACTCAATACTTCTAGATTTTCTTACCAATACTTGCTTTTCTATTGGTTCAAAACCTTCTTTAAGCAATTTAACAACAACATTGCCCTCTTCCAAATCACCTAAAACTAAAGGACTTACCCCTGCAAGCTTTCCATTGACAAAAACTTGCGCTCCCCGGGTATTACTACTGATACTAATATTGTTATTATCAGAGCCTTCTGCAGTTTTTTCCTGAACTGTTTGTGTCAAATCAACTGGAGGCAAAAAATAGAAATCGCCTTCCAATGATGAATGCTCCCAGGCAACCTGAGCATTTCCAGACTGCTGCCTTACAGACCGACGTACTTTTTTAAATACATCTTCAATCTGCATACCTGGCTGTTTGATATAACGTAATAATTCTTGAGTATAAAGTCCATTCCGACCATTACCATCACTTGCTTTTTGTCCAGAAGCCGTAGAATAAGCCACTATTGAACCAACTGGAACCTCCATCTCTGCAAGCTTCTTTGTCTCTTTCCCTATTGAACGGGTTTTATCACCATAAGGATTATCCCTACAAGCATCAAGAATAATAACATTCATATTATTTCTAGCCTGTTTCATCTTTCCTAACAACCGTTGAACCTGTACCGCTTCGTAGGCCGCTTCATCCCGACTCTTAAATTGAGCATCAATAGGATAAATATAATTCACACCTTCAACTTCTGCCGCATGACCCGCATAATAAAATAACCCAACAGTGTCTTTTCCAGAAACTTGTAACCGATCACCAAATTCTCTTATTGCATTATTAAGCTGCTTTACCCCCTGATCCGTCCTTAATATGACATCAAAATCCATAGTTTCCAGAACGGATGCAACATCCATCGCATCATTAACAGAATTATCTAGTTTTGCAGCTTCCACATCGTATTCTGCATTACCAATAACCAAGGCCACACGGGCTTCGGCAAGGACATTTGCAGGGAAAAGCAAAGAGCAAACAAACAATAAAAAATATTTATAACAATTACACTTCATTACATTACACTTCACAAAACTACTGTTAAATATCACGGTGACCAATATTCTTTTTCAAATATCGAAATGCATCAGAGTCTTTTTTTGGATTACGAATAGGACTCATTGTTCGCGCAATTGCTTCAACACGATTAATTCTCTCAACCACATCAGGGTGACTGCTAAACATACAAGTCCATTGTGGAGACTTCCCGAAAAGCTTTAACAACGTACGAAAAAATTGACTAGCTTCCCCAACATCATATCCAGTTTCTTCAAATGCTTTTAGAATAAATGCATCAGCTTGATGCTCCCACATTCTTCCAAAATTCTTTTCAAATATTTCCAAAGAAACTTTCATCATTACTGAAGAACGAATATCTTTCCCCTTGGCTTTAAGCGCATATACTTCATCAAGAATAGCTTGATCACTTGACATACCAAATTGTTTTAAAATCTCATTTGACATTAATCTCCTAATTGCATGCCTATGTTCAATATGTCCAATTTCATGAGCAAGAACACTGGCTAATTCAGCTTCCGATTTACAAAATTTTATCAAGTCCGAATGAACAACCGTCAACCCCCCTCCACAAGTAAATGCATTAACTGATTTTGAATCAGCTATAAATGCTTGCCATTTAAGATCAGGTCTTGTAGCTGCCTTGGTTAAAGGAAGGTAGATCGATTGTAATGCTTTCTGTGCAAGATTATCTTTGTAGTATGTTAAAGCTCCTGATCTGTCAGGGATCCCTCCCTTCCTCAGTTTATAGGTATAATATTTAACAATATCTTTTTCAATTTTAAGAAAATCTGTACCACTATCAACTTCTCTACCACCCCTAATCACTTGCATGCCAGATTGAACTTCATCCAATGACAAAGCTGCCTCCGCAGCAGCACTAGATAATACAGATAAACCAGCTGTCATTGTAAGGAATTTCCTACGATCCATAGTATTTCACCTTTAAGTTTTTAATCAGTCACTAGTTAAAAGTTATATTGATGAACTTCTCGTTTTTTAGGTTTGACGTCATCCATATCCATGGAGCCATCATTTTCATCACAGTCACCATTTAAACAATCTTGTTGCGTATCAACTGTAACCCCCATACCAGCAGCTGGCAACTGCCCTGAAACCAGTTCAGCCAATGCATAACCACCTGGTTGAAAAGCAGTAACTTTAAGATGAGCAATATCAACTGATCCAACATTACTAATTCTTTGCCCCGTATATGGGTCAATAATTGTTTCGCCTTTACCAAAGACTGTTAGAGAATCTCCAATACTTAACACATCTCTACCATGACTTAACATCACTCTGCCATTTGCATTTGATAAAACCTGTAATGGTCTTAGCTGAGTCAAGATGCTTTTATTAACTTTCAACATCAAACCCTCAATCATTTCTGACCATGCTTTTGCTGTAGTTAATTCTCTTTTAAACTTTTTATGAAATTTTATTTCAGTTCTGGCAGCAGTTTCAGCGGTATTAACATCCTGTAAAAAGACATAGGCTTTAAGATAACCTTTACCGGATTTAATTTGATCGACATACTTATCCAGCACCTTCATATATACTTTCTTTTTTTCAGGTGAAGACAATTCACTTCTCACTATCGACATAAAAACCAAATAATCAACACCACGCATAGTCCCTAAAGGTAAACCTGGCTCTCTACCCTGATTTAAATCACTCAACATTTGTTGTGCAAGCATATCTTTAATACGTTGGCTTTGCTGGTCTACTATTTTAATTCCAAGCTTACCATTCAATTGCTGAGCTAAACCTTGCTCTATTTCCTTAACGAGAGAAAACCTTTGGAATTTATCTGGCGCTTTTGGACTAACATCGGTAAATGTAACTGTACCAATTGCCATTCGAATTGGCTGAAAACCTTTTTTCTGCTTTTCAAATTGAGAATTATCAAAAACTGCAAGATCTTCTATTCCAGGAGTTCCTTCACCTTCATATTTTGCAATTGATGTAGTTTCAGAAACTGATTGAATCTTGATCATGCCAATTTTATGGCTGCTTCTTGCAAGATCTTTACCAGTAACAGGATCCTTAGCCATAACACCTAAGTGCTTTAAATCAAGGTTCATACCTACTTTCAAGCCACTTTGTATACCACGATTCAATAGAAGTGTCCCATCAGCATTAACTGCGGCAACCTGAATATCTCCCGATAATGACAATAATGTTTCCGCAACCAGTCTAGATGCCATCCGTCTTAGCACCTCATTAACCTGACTTTCCATGCTCCCTGTTGAGTTAACTCTGGCACGAAAAAAAATTCGTTTCGCTAAAATAATCTCACGAGTCTCTACTTTAATTAAGCGAACTGAAAGACTACTTTGTGCAACATAAGCTCTAGAGTTAAGAGTTGCTGCAACTTCCTGCCCATCTCTAGTTTCAATTAGGTTTGTTTGCCGATCAATATCAAAATCAAAGCCGTCCATTTGACCAACTAAAATAAAGTCTGCTGCTGGATAGCCTTCAATTGTGCTTGCAGGAACTGAAGAATGAACTGCAACTGAGTTACCAAACAGTTCTTTTTCCAATTTATTAACTCCACTATTAATAAATTGGTCAGTACGAGTAGGTTCTGTAATTACCTCGCCCCTTTCATCTTGCAATTCTGCTTTTCTTTCTGACTCTACCAGAGTCCAGGCAGAGATTTGTGCAAATTCATCCGCAACAAATCTATCAATTTTAAACAATTTTAAAGCATAAGGACCTGACTGAGCCTGTCCTGTTAATCGAAATTTTCCTATTGCTATTGTTCCTTCGGCAACTTTTTCTTCAACTGATTTATCCTTATCACCACATGAAACAGCAATAAAAATTATTGTTAATAGAGAGACAAACTTAAAAAAAACATTCATGCAATATACTCCTTGATTGCGTTTAGAAAAGAGGCTTAGCTGCTTTTGCCATGGTTAAATCATCAGTCCACATCCCAATTCGATCCCCTTCTATACTAAACATTATAAATTTTAATGTATATGAAACCAGCTTCTGCCCTTGACGATTACTCTGTCTATTTTCAGTCATAGATATTTTAACAATATAGTCAAAATCCAAAGAACTTGGATCAACCAGTCGAGCCAAGCCTGAATTTAAAACAATCTCTTGAATCTGATCACTCATATCTTCCATTCGAAGGTTATCGTCATAAGTATTATTTTCAATATTACCGATAACTAATTTAGGTCGCTTATCTCCCCAACCTCTAACTTGATGTGAAGTCATCATCTTTGTTGTTACATTTTCTGCAAATGCTTTAAAGTCAGCAAGTGTTAACAAAACTCTCGCATCTAAATGAGTTCTATTCCCTGTATCAACAATTGCAATATTGCCTTGCTGCCCAAAACTCTGTCGATTATTTGAACAACCCTGAAAAACAACAAAAAATAATATCAATCCTATAAATCTAAATACGCGCATATGCATCTCAGCCTTTTAAATGAGTTAATCAATAGTGACATGGTAGCATCTCTATTTTGGTTAAATTCTTCGTTAAAACAGGTGTGACTATCTTTTCTGAGCTTCTCGCCTTTCCAAATCCATAAATGTATCATCGGGCAATCTAACCGTAAAAATAATCATTTTAGCGTCAGGTGTTTTTCCTACAGAAGAAATACTCTGAGTTTGCCCGCTAACCAAAGTTAAACGTTGCCAGACATTGTTATTCCCAACGGCAAAACCCTGCTTATCTTCCCAAGAAAATTTATACTCCAGCGTATATCTGTACTCAGTTATATTCTGAACTCTAACTTGCGCCTGAGTCATTCTTCCAACTTCCTTAAAAATTGGATTCAATAATTTGATATTGCCAACAAGCCCCTCAGATGCAGTAACCAATGTTGCTCTAGGGTGACTATTATCAATAACGGGAGTCACCACAAATCGTTTATCTGCCGTCAACTGCGTAGAGCACCCACTCGCTAAAAATAAAATAGCTAAAGGTAAGACTTGTAATACTTTCTTTGTCATAAGAATCTTTGTTCAAAGGTTGGTACCGCCAACAGAAAGTCTCTGATGAACTGTTCTATTGGCAGTGAGTAAAATTAAAATGAAATACTATCCATCAATCCATAATTTAGCGCTTTTATTAACATACAAAGATTTACCCAAAACTCTTGCATACATAAAACCATTTTCTTCTGGTAGATCAATCACCTTATCAATAAGTCGTCTAAATTTTTTATCGAAAGCAATGAAACGAACTTTTTTAACCGATTTTGGTATCTCTAATCTAGCCGCTAGTAACGATGACGGTAAACTTAACCAGGAGCGCGTATCAACTTCTGTATACTTATCTCGAAGATTCCCCGCTATTTGCCCCCAAACACCTAAGCCTTTAAGTGCCTCCTTTTCAAAAAAAGTTCTTGCAACACTAGCACTTAAATCCAGCAAGTCTTCAGTCCTTCTGTCTTTTTGACTTCTTAAACAAAGCGCATCTACATTGGCAACCACTGACATACGACCATAAACTTTTTTTCCTTTAACAGCTGTTATAGATATTCTATGCGCCAATGCTAATGGATCTGATTCATAAATGGGTATTCTAACAGGCATGGTTCCCGTTGCAGCAGGTACGTTATATAACAATACTTTCTTTTCGGGTGCAAAGCCATCACCTACAACAAAGTGAACAAGACGTTTACTAGATGACAATGGACGCCTTTTCTTCAAAGCTTTAATATTTGCCTTAATAACTTTACTACTCGGGTTAAGAGCTTTAGCTTTTTCATAAGATCTTAAAGCATTCGTTTTTAAATCTGAATTTTTTAAACTATCAAACTCCTGAACAACTCCATTCATGTAGTCTCCAAATGGATTTACATAAGCACTGGGTAGTACAGAACCTTTTTTATCTGCTGAAATGAAATATTTATTCAGGTTTTTTGCCATACCAAGCACGCCCTTAAACCCAGCAGCTTTATCTACAACATTACCTAATACATTTTGCCCAGTGTTTACCACTGCCTCTTGTCGCGCACTAACCTGTTTTTGTTTAATATCTTGTTCAAAAGTATCTAACTTATTTTTACTTTCCTTTAGCTTATTACCAAATTCGTCTCTCAACGAACCCTGCAAATCAATTGCTTTTCGAGCTACGTTATAGGCCTTTCTATCTCCATCAAGCAAATAGGCAATTGATTTAAGGTTTAAGATCAATACTTTTTCAAAGCCTTGAAAATCATATTCACTAAACGTTGCGGAACCAACTACTGAATCACCTAACCAACTTAAAACACTTTTTGATTTTCCTGCAACCACCGACTCATCTTCCCTATCAGCAAAAGCTTTTTCAATAATTGAAAAACTTTTAATCGCATTTTCAGAATCGCCTTCAAGCAAATATAAATCTGCTAATTCGGTCATTCCTAACAAATCCAGGTCAGATTCTGAAGGATCAAATAAATTATTCTTTTTAATACTTAATCGTTGTTGATAGAGACCTTGTAAGTCTCCTAAACTGCCTTGCTTTAAAGCGTTTTTAACAGGCATAAAGTCTTTTGCAAAACCAATATATTGAATACCATTTTTCTCTGGCGCCACAGTACTAGCCAGATTATTTTGTACGCCTGACGCTGATCCAGCTCCTACGGCAGCACCTAACATACTAGCCATCCCTCCAGCTCCAGCAGAAGTGGCTAATGTTGATAATAAATCCCCTGTTCCAGGTTGAACCATTCCTGGTTTGCAAGAAACGAGTACTGCAGGTAAAAGCAATACAGCTAAAGACCGATATAAATGCATATATATATTTTCCTAAAGTTAAAGTTAATTTATTTTTTACGAACAATATCGCCAATCGAAATCTGATCAAGTAACGATTTATCTATTGGTGTAGCGACTAAACTCTTAGGTTTGACTCTAGTAACCTTAAGTACTCCCAACTCCTCCTCTGCACTGCCTAATGATTCACCTGTATAAGGGTCTATCAATGCTTCTCCCGCACTAAAAACAATCAGCTTTTCACCTTTTTTTACTTTACCCATACTGATAAAAATGCTATTCCCCTTAAGTCCAATTACCTGCATTGGAAAAACAGTTTCAATAAGCTCCTGAGCCATTTTTAACGAAATCCTCTTAAACATTCTATCTAGATTAGATGTATGGGGTAGCCCTCCTTTTTTATTGGACAATTTTTGTTTTCCAGAAAAACCGTCTTTTAAAATAAAACTTCGTTCAATAGCACCAGTTGTCGTATCAACAATTTTAATACTTACTAATAATGAACCAGAGTCTTTTGTCCTAAACTTATTTGAAATATTGGGAACAGCTGTACTTTTTCTATAAAAACTAAACCTTTGAACTTCCGTCAACACTTTAAGGTTTACCGCACGAATCTTACCTTTTTCAGCAGCTTGCCCACTAGAAAATTCGGAATCAGAAAATGCCTGTTCATCCATTATTGATTCTAATACTTTTTTATTTCTAGAAATAATTTTAAATTTCCCAGTCAACTGGATAGCATTTTCAATTTCATTTTGAAATGCTGTGGCATTGAATATTTTTCGTAAATAACGAGGGATATCAGTTGTAGTAGTTGGCTTTTGAATTGCAATGTGAGGTCTTTCTTTTTGTGCAATTGCATTATTGCAAAAACCAAACATAAGCATAATGAATATTAGCTGAATTTTAAATTTTACTAGTGCCATCCTTAATTCCATACAGTTTATATTGAGAGCAATGATAGTTGAAAAGACTAACTCTGCCAACTAGATCACAAAAAAAAATCAATTTACATGGAACTTTTTAAGTTTTCTTTGGCACATACAATGCAGATACATTCCCTGTAGCATCTGACCGCTTCGATGAAACTATCTTGGAAACCCCTCGCCTTTCTACTTGATCGATACGAATAATTTCATGCATGGGTATAAATGATCGCTTAACCCCATCAAATTCAAGCATTAATTTTTCTTCGCTCGGATCTAGTACGATTGCACTTTTCTCACCAAAGATAAAACCTTCGACAATTACAAAGCCATACATGTCACCTTGATAAACACTTTTGGCATATAGCTCGTAGATTTGATCTCTATTAACAAATATAACTTTATAAATATCTTTTTCTGACATCACGACTTTCATCCAGTTAAAATAAGCATTTATTATAACCAGACTCATCATAATCAAACCTAAAACTATGTCTTATACTATTTATCTATCAGGAGAAATCCATTCTGACTGGCGACAACAAATCAAACAAGGTATCGTCGACAACCAATTAGATATTGAGGTTCTTACACCAATCACTGACCATGACGATAGCGATAATGTTGGCCCTAAAATTTTAGGTGATGAAACTAATAACTTCTGGAAAGACCATAAATCTGCAAAAATTAATGCATTACGTACTAATAGCTACATCAGTCGGTCTGACATTGTCATCATAAAATTTGGCGACAAATACAAGCAATGGAATGCCGCTTTTGATGCTGGCATTGCTGCCGGCTTAGGTATTCCAACCATCACCATGCATAGTCCAGAATTAACTCACCCTCTTAAAGAAGTTGATGCTGCGGCTCTTGCTGTAACTGAAACCCCTCAGCAAGTTGTTGAAATTTTAAAATATATTACCCAATCGTAGATTTCACCAGCAACTATTAAGCTAACTCTTTAATCACAGAGAACATAAGCTAAATGATCTCTGTGTTTTACCCTTATCTAATCACCCTATTACAGCCTGTCGATGAATTGACTAACTGTATTCAAATCGATCAAAAACATCCTTGTTGATTATTCTGCCTGAAAGATTAGTCTTTATTCGAAACTTACAGAGCCAACGTTAGCTGAGTTGCCTTTGCCTATAGCAATTGCCGCATTGCCTTTGTTTAGTGATTT
>ENA-OSET01000504-OSET01000504.1-sediment-metagenome-genome-assembly--contig:-NODE-504-length-43691-cov-37.907209_pt1 | contig 43691 bp, 33 predicted proteins | sample MGYA00237882_ERZ534229 | MGnify/ENA primary metagenome ERZ534229 (study PRJEB26408, sample SAMN06266212) | sediment metagenome | isolation source: Hudson Canyon methane seep mesocosm | place...
TGTGCTTCATCCGCCTTTGAGTCCTGCACAAACTGACGCAAAGTGATGACATCTTGTAATCCATATGCCATCCACGCGTTAGATGGTTCACCGTCACGGCCTGCACGACCTGTTTCTTGATAATAGGCTTCAATACTTTTAGGCAAACTTAAATGAGCGACAAAACGTACATCAGGTTTATCGATCCCCATTCCAAAAGCAATGGTGGCCACGATAATTACACCTTCTTCACGCAAAAATCGTTGCTGATTTCGCTGCCGAACCTCTTGGGGCAAACCTGCATGATAAGGCAGAGCAAGTCGACCTTGTTCAGCTAACCACTCTGCTGTTGCTTCTACTTTTTTACGTGATAAACAATAAACAATACCTGCATCGTCAGGATGATTATCCTGTAAAAATGTCCACAAACGTTGTTTAGGATTATTACCTTCTGAGATGGCGTAATGAATATTAGGCCTATCAAAACTATTAATAAATACACGCGCATCAGCCAATTGAAGTTGGGCAATGATTTCATCACGTGTTCGTTGATCCGCTGTTGCCGTTAAAGCGACACGAGGGATGGCTGGGTAGCGTTCATGTAATAATTTGAGTTGTTGATAATCAGGCCGAAAATCATGGCCCCATTGCGAAACACAATGCGCCTCGTCAATCGCAAACAAAGCTATTTGACATTGATCTAATAAATGTAAAAACTGCTGATTTAATAATCGTTCTGGGGCAACATAAAGTAATTCTAGATCTTGATTGAGTAATTGTTGCTCTATTTCATAAGCCTCACTAGAACTAAGACTAGAATTAAGATACGCGGCCTTGATGCCTAATTGTTGTAGCGCATCGACCTGATCTTGCATTAAGGCAATAAGAGGTGAAATAACAATCGCCGTTCCATCACGGACTAATGCAGGAATCTGATAACACAGGGATTTACCACCACCTGTAGGCATTAATACTAAGGCATCATTCCCATCAAGTAGCTCTTGAATAATATCTTGCTGATCATGACGAAACTGGTCATAACCAAACGTTGATTGAAGTATTTCTTGGGCGCGTTTCATTTGCACTATTCTACATAAAAAAGGCCTCGAATGAGGCCGTTTAAGATGTCATTATTAAAGATAACAATAACTGCTCAAGGTGTTTAGACTTTTCTTCTAAGGCGCGTCAGGAGGAAAAGATGAATGCCCTGTGCCGTTATTTAGGACATGAAGCCTTTAATCATGAAGAATATTCCTGCCGCCATGACAGCTGCAGAAGGTACGGTAATTATCCACGCTGTAATAATCTTCTTAATGGCGTCACGCTTCACATATAAATTCTTTTTGTCTTCTTTTAACGTTTTCTTCGATTGTTTAAGAGACTCTTCTTCTTCATCAATCAAACGATAAAGTGCTGTTATACGTTCGTAATCTTGTTCTACCTTAGCTTCTTTTTTATCTAAATCTGTTAATTCATTACGTAGTACACCTAAGGTTTTTTTCTCACCTTTGATATCTGCTTTATCTTGAGCGATGTCATCCTCAATCTCAGTTTTCACGGAAGAATCTAGCCACTCACGTAAGAAGCCAACACCAAAAATACCACCAATCGCAATATGTGTTGAACTTACCGGTAAACCTAATTGACTCGCAATAATCACCGTAATCGCCGCTGCCATCGCCACAGAAAAAGCGCGCATTTGATCTAATTCGGTAATTTCACTACCCACCGTTCTAATTAATCTAGGACCATATAATGCCAAACCAATTGCGATACCAAGTGCACCAACAGCCATCACCCAAAGAGGAATGCCTGCTTTAGAAGAAATACCGCCCGTCATGACAGCATCATTAATAGCCGCTAAAGGACCAATGGCATTGGCCACGTCATTAGCACCATGGGCAAAACTCAATAATGCCGCAGCAAAGATTAATGGCACGGTAAACAGTACATTCACACCGCCGCGATCATTTTCTATTGCTCCTAATTTGGCTTTAATTGATTTTTTCATCCAGAAGAAAACCATCACAGCCACAATGCTGCCTAATATTAATGCCGTTTCTAATGTTGGTTTCTTCGTTACTTCGACAGTGAAGAACATAATGTCATTAAAACCATTCACTAACGATGGCCATACCTTTTTCAGACCTTTTAGCACAAGATAGGTCACAAAAGATAAAGACATAATGGCGACATAAACGGGTACCCATTTATAAGATGCTGCGACTTTGTCTTTTTTGAAAATAATTGTTTTTTTAATCGCCAATAAAAAGCCGGCGGCAATCACACCACCAATAACGGGAGAAATAACCCACGAGCTTGCAATTTTACCCATTGTGCCCCAGTCAACAATGTCAAATCCGGCCGCAGCAATACCCGCCCCCATTACACCACCCACAATTGAATGCGTTGTTGAAACAGGTGCCTTAGCCATCGTCGCTAAATTAAGCCAAAGTGCAGCAGCTAATAATGCCGCCATCATTGCCCATAAAAAGCTATCGGTGTCACTGCCAAAAGCATCAATATCAATAATGCCTTTTTTAATAGTTGAAACAACCTCACCACCAGCAATAATGGCTCCGCTCGCTTCAAAAATCATGGCAATAATGATTGCCCCTGTCATCGTTAAGGCTTTAGACCCTACTGCAGGACCAACATTATTAGCAACATCATTAGCACCTATATTCATCGCCATATAACCGCCAAAAACGGCAGCAATAGCTAAAAACACATTATTGGGCACGCCACCGCTGGTAGCAAAACTATAAGCCAAAACGCCAACGAGGAAAAATAATGCAAAGCCAATTCTAGCGAGCTCTGAATGACTCTTTTTCATTGCCTGCTTTTCAAGCTGATTAATTGTTTTAATTTCCATAATGCTCTCGTGAGTGAGGAATAATTTTGGCAATTATTACAATATTGTGACTGTTTGACACAATTAATTATTTTTTACGCTGTATCCTGTAACGATCACTTGTTAGTATTGTCTACTTAAAACACTCTCTTGCGACCGATATTGATCATGAAAAAATATTTTGCACTTTTATTGTTGCTACTTGCTTTTAGCGTTCAAGCGCGACCGGGTTTATTGGATAGTCTTGGCTTGTCTAATGAATTTGATACGCCTCCAGATGTTGATGAAGCCTTTATCTTTTCTGCTCAAGCAAAGGATACCCATACAATCCTCGCCCGTTGGGCGGTCGCTGAAGGTAACTATCTCTATAAAGATAAAATTCGTTTTGAGATTATTGAGCAAGATAGTGTCCAATTACAACCATTTTCACTACCCGCCGGTGAAAATAAAATGGACGAGATATTTGGTTTAACGGAAGTATATCAACATGATATTGATCTAAACTTAAGCATTAATCGCAGTGCTAACATTGCTAACATCACGCTTAAAGCTTATTACCAAGGTTGTTCAGAAACCTTTCATATTTGCTACCCGCCAACTGAAAAAGAAATTCTAATTACTCTACCTGCACTATCAGGCAGTTTAAATGAAGCCATTACCCCAAGCTTGCCCACTACAACAGTTGTTATTCCAGAACAAGATCGCATGGCACAAAGCCTTGCGGAAGACACGCTCATCAAAATATTATTCGGCTATTTTGGTTTAGGTTTATTGCTTGCTTTTACCCCCTGTGTTTTCCCAATGATCCCGATATTGTCCAGCATCATCGTGGGAGAAGGTGAGCGAATAACCACTCATCGCGCATTCATCTTGTCGCTGACTTATATCTTAGCCATGTCAGTAACCTATACCGTGGCAGGTGTAATGACAGGATTATTAGGTGAGAACCTACAAGCCATGTTCCAAAACCCTTGGATCATCGGTAGTTTCAGTGGCCTCTTTGTTGTGTTATCCCTCTCTATGTTTGGCTTATTTGAATTGCAGTTACCTCATTCTCTACAACATCGCTTGCACCAAATCAGTCATCAACAGCAAGGCGGTCATATCGCTGGCGCTGCTTTAATGGGCTTATTATCTGGATTAATTGTCGGTCCATGTTTAGCGCCACCATTAGCAGGCGCACTCATCTTTATCGGTCAGCAGGGCGACCCCATCTTAGGTGGAAGTGCTTTATTTGCACTCAGTATGGGCATGGGCTTGCCTTTATTAGTTATCGGAACATCAGCAGGAACACTTTTACCTAAAGCCGGTGATTGGATGAATACCATCAAATCAATCTTTGGTGTGCTGATGCTGGCATTAGCTATTTGGATGTTGGAACGCATTATTCCAGGCTGGGTAAGCTTATTGCTTTGGGGCGGGCTGCTAATTGTTTCTGCAGTTTATTTAGGCGCTCTCAACTCGCTTAATATTGATGCGAGTGGCTGGGAAAAGCTCTGGAAAGGTTTTGGTCTTATACTTTTAATATATGGTGGCTTATTAATGATAGGGGGTGCCAGCGGTAGCCATAATGTTTGGCAACCACTGCAATCTATTATGTCATCACAAGCAAACACAACTTCTAGCGTGAATACTGGCGTGAAATTTACCAAGGTCAATAATCTAACTGAACTTAATCAGCAGTTATCTCAATCTGAGAAACCTGCCATGCTCGATTTTTATGCTGATTGGTGTGTGGACTGTAAAAGAATGGAAATCACTACATTCCAAGATAGTGCTGTAATAGCAGCATTAAATAACACGCTGCCCCTACAAATAGATATGACTGCCAATTCTACTGAGCATAAAGAGTTGATGAAACAATATGGTGTTTTTGCCCCACCCACCATCTTGTTTTTTGATGCTAATGGTCTGGAATATAAGCAATTTCGTATAGTGGGAAACATATCCGCACAAGATCTTATTCAACACATTTCAAGTCTTCCAGTAACTTCGCCATAATAAAAATATCTTTTCGACGAACTTAGCGACATAACCCATGTTTTTCAGTTAAAAAACTGGACAAAGACTAGTCATTAGTGCAAAATTCCCGACATATTTTCATTGTTCTGGGCGCAAAAATACTTATGTCGAAATTTTTAGTGCTACACGGTCCCAACCTTAATCTTCTAGGAACGCGTGAACCAGAGCATTATGGTGCCGATACACTCGCTGATATTGCACAGCAATTACATGCTAGCGCTGAAGAAAGCGGTCATCAATTAGAAAGTTTCCAAAGCAATGCTGAACATGAACTTGTTGATAAAATTCATGCGGCACGCACTGATACTGATTTCATCATTATTAACCCTGCAGCCTTCACCCACACAAGCGTAGCACTACGTGATGCATTGTCTGCTGTAGAAGTCCCTTTCATTGAAGTTCATCTATCTAACGTTCATGCGCGGGAAGGATTCCGCCATCATTCCTATCTATCAGATATCGCTGTTGGCGTGATCTGTGGTTTAGGAGCCCAAGGTTATCAGCTGGCTCTACAGGCAGCTATCAAACACACTAATTAATAGGATTATCTTTATGGATATTCGTAAAATCAAAAAACTGATCGACTTAATTCAAGAATCCGATGTAGCAGAAATCGAAATTCACGAAGGTGAAGAGTCAGTTCGCATCAGCCGCAATGGTACAAGTCCGGTTATGATGGCAGCGCCTGCAATGCAAGCGGCAGCTCCTGTTGCTGTTTCTGCGGCACCTGCAGTTGAAGCTGCACCTACTCCTGCAGGCCCAAACATGGCTAATGCTGTTAAATCTCCAATGGTAGGAACCTTCTACCGTTCATCTTCACCTGAATCTGCTTCATTTATTGAAGTAGGCCAAACAGTTGCTGAAGGTGATGTTATTTGTATTATCGAAGCAATGAAAATGTTCAATCAAATTGAAGCAGATCGTAGCGGTACAGTGAAAGCTATTTTGGTTGAGAATGGTCATCCTGTTGAGTTTGATGAGCCTTTAGTCATCATCGAATAAACCTTCTGTTTGCACACTATAAAGCAGTGCAATCACGACCCAACAGCGGATATAAATATTATGATCGATAAAATAGTCATCGCCAATCGAGGCGAAATTGCCCTTCGTATTTTAAGAGCTTGTAAAGAGCTTGGCATTAAAACAGTTGCTGTTCACTCTGATGTGGATCGCGACTTAAAACACGTTCTATTAGCAGATGAAACAGTCTGTATCGGCCCGGCACCTTCAGCAGAAAGCTACTTAAATGTACCTGCTTTAATTAGTGCTGCAGAAATTACTGATGCGTCAGCGATTCACCCTGGTTACGGCTTTTTATCTGAAAATGCTGACTTTGCTGAACGTGTTGAACAAAGTGGCTTTATCTTCATCGGCCCTAAATCTGAAACGATTCGCATGATGGGTGATAAAGTTTCTGCCATCAAAGCAATGAATGAAGCTGGCGTACCTTGTGTACCTGGTTCTGATGGTGGATTAGGTGATGACGATGAAACAAATATTCGTATTGCTCGTGAAATTGGCTTTCCATTAATCATCAAAGCGTCAGGTGGTGGTGGTGGTCGAGGTATGCGTGAAGTGCATAGTGAAGCTCACTTATTAAATGCCATTGCATTAACAAAAAGCGAAGCTAAATCATTATTTGGTAACGGCATGGTTTATATGGAAAAATTCCTAACCGATCCGCGCCATATCGAATTTCAAGTGTTAGCTGATACGCATGGTAATGCTGTTCACATCGGTGAGCGCGATTGTTCAATGCAACGTCGTCATCAAAAAGTAGTAGAAGAAGCGCCAGCACCAGGTATCACGCCTGAATTACGTGAAAAAATGGGTAAAATTTGTGCTGATGCGTGCATCCGTATTGGTTACCGTGGTGCAGGTACCTTTGAATTCTTATATCAAGCAGGTGAATTTTACTTCATCGAAATGAATACACGTATTCAAGTTGAACATACCATTTCTGAGCAAATTTCAGGTATTGATTTAGTCGCAGAGCAAATCAAAATTGCGGCGGGCGAGCCTTTATCATTTACACAAGATGATATTGTGCTTGATGGCCACTCAATCGAATGTCGTATCAATGCTGAAGATGCGAGAACCTTTATGCCTAGCCCAGGTAAGATCACGCATTACCATGCGCCAGGCGGAGTTGGTATCCGTATGGATTCTCATGTTTATAGTGGTTATAGCGTGCCACCGAATTATGACTCAATGATTGGTAAATTAATATCTCATGGTCCAAATCGCGAATCAGCTATTGCCCGTATGTTGACTGCATTGAGTGAAATTGGCATTGACGGCATTAAAACGAATGTTGCACTACAACAAGACATTATGAATGATGCTAACTTCCAAGAAGGTGGCACCAACATTCATTATCTTGAAAAGAAACTAGGCCTTTAAGTTGGCCTGGATTCAATTTATTTTTGATAGTACGCCTGATAAAGCAGATGCCTTATCGGATTGTCTATCAGAATGCGGATCTAGTGCGGTTACGTTTCAAGATAATGAAGACCAACCGATCTATGAACCTGAAATTGGCACCACGCCACTTTGGGCAGCAACAAACGTCATTGCTTTATTTGATGCAGAAACAGATACCGACTTAATCATTCAAATGTTAACCGGCATGCTTGCGCCTGAAGCCGTGCCGAAATACCGTATCGAAGCAGTCGAAGATAAAGACTGGGTTCGCGAGTGGATGGATAATTTCCATCCCATGTCTTTTGGTGAAAAATTATGGATATGCCCAAGCTGGCATACACCACCCCAGAAAGATGCCGTTAATATCATGCTTGATCCCGGCTTAGCTTTTGGTACGGGCACGCATCCAACAACAGCCCTATGTTTAAACTGGCTTGATCAAGCAGATGTAGAAGGAAAAACCGTCATTGATTATGGTTGTGGTAGCGGTATATTGGCTATTGCAGCGGCTCTATTAGGTGCTAAAAAAGTAATTGGCGTTGATACTGATCCACAAGCATTAGAAGCAACTCAAGCTAATGCAGAACGCAATGGCGTCACTATTGACACCTACTTACCTGATGATTGCCCAGATGAAGTCTGTGATTTATTACTTGCAAATATTCTTGCTGGACCGCTACAGTCACTTTCTCAACGTTTAGCCGACTTAACTAAACCAGGAGCCCCGATTGTATTGTCTGGAATTTTGGACTCACAGGCTGAAGATGTTAGCCAAAGCTATCAAACATGGTTTGATATGGAGGCCCCTGTATTCAAGGATGAATGGACGCGACTTGTTGGTCAAAAACAGTCATGAATATTAACAATTCATCCTGTTTTGTCATCCTCACGTACACGGGGTTCCATGGACATCTCAATTATCCACTATCGTTGGATTCCCGCCTGCGCGAGAATGACGGAATATGAAAATAGGTCACTACACGCTACCCAATAACCTGTTCTTAGCCCCTATGGCAGGTGTTACAGATCGCCCTTTTAGACAATTATGTCGTCGTTTGGGCGCGGGTATGGTTGTATCTGAAATGATCACGGCCAATAAATCATTATGGGCAAGTAAAAAGTCATTATTACGAGCGAACCATGATGGTGAGCCAGAGCCACGTTCAATTCAGATAGCCGGCACCGACCCTGCCATGATGGCTGAAGCCGCTCAACATAATGTCAATCAAGGCGCTCATATTATTGATATTAATATGGGCTGCCCTGCTAAGAAAGTATGTAATGTGATGGCTGGTTCAGCTTTATTGCAGAATGAAAAATTAGTCTCTGAAATATTAGAATCAGTAGTCAACGCCGTTGATGCGCCTGTCACGCTAAAGATCCGTACCGGCTGGGACATCGATAATCGTAATGGTGTTGCCATTGCTCGTATTGCTGAACAATCAGGCATTCAGGCTTTGGCCGTTCATGGTCGTACTCGCGCTGATGCTTATCGAGGTGAAGCCGAATACGATACCATTGCAGAAATTAAAGCGGCCATTTCTATTCCTGTGATTGCCAATGGTGATATTTCCAGCCCAGAAAAAGCAAAACAAGTGCTTGATTACACGCAAGCTGATGCCGTGATGATTGGCCGTGCCGCACAAGGCAACCCATGGATCTTCAAGCAAATTCATCACTACCTAACTCATGGTGAACATTTAGCAACGCCAGCAGTTGCTGAAGTAGGTCAAACATTGATTGACCACTTGCATACATTGTATGAGTTTTATGGTGATTACACCGGTGTTCGTATGGCACGAAAACATATTGCCTGGTATAGCAAAGGTCTCCGTAACGGCAACCCTTTCCGCCAGCATATGAATACGCTTGAACTGCCACAGCAACAATTAGACTTCACGCAGCAGTTTTTTGCTCAATTAGAAAAGGATATGATTGCAGCATGACCGATAAATTAGATAATACAAACACCGCCTGCTTTAATCTGGGTGTTGCTGAAAAGTCTGTACAAGCACCATTGGCCGACTGTGTTAGTTCAGCATTGAAAGATTATTTTGAACAGCTAGATGGCGTTACAACAGCCAATCTTTATGACATGTTATTAGCCGAAGTTGAAGCACCCTTATTTAAAGCAACGCTTGAACACACCAACGGCAACCAAAGCCGTGCTGCTGAGATCTTAGGACTCAATCGCGGTACCTTACGAAAAAAATTAAAAACCTATGGTCTTTAAGACCAGTAAAATCAGGAACAACTCATGAATAAAGTCCAACGTGCACTATTAAGTGTGTCAGATAAAACCGGCGTATTAGAGCTTGCCCAAGAGCTTACTCGCTTAGGTGTTGAATTATTATCAACAGGTGGCACAGCCAAGTTACTTGCTGATGCAGGTTTACCAGTAAAAGAAGTATCTGAACATACTGGTTTTCCTGAAATGATGGATGGCCGTATTAAGACTCTTCATCCAAAAATTCATGGTGGTTTATTAGCTCGCCGTGGTACTGATGAAGCCATTATGGCAGAACATGATATTGCCCCTATCGACTTAGTTGTGGTGAATTTATATCCCTTCGAAGCAACAATTGCTCGTGATGATTGCACCTTGCCTATGGCAATTGAAAACATTGATATTGGTGGCCCAACAATGCTTCGTGCAGCCGCTAAAAATCATGCTTCAGTAACGGTATTAATTGATCCTTCAGATTACGGCCGTGTACTTGAGCAACTTGAAAAAACAGGCGCTGTTGATGATGCAACACGCTTTGATCTCGCTGTAAAAACATTCGAACATACTGCTCATTATGATGGTGCTATTGCTAATCACTTAGGCAAGATTACAGATGCCTACACTGACAATGCTGGCGAAGATAACTTTCCTCGCACATTTAATACGCAATTTAATAAAGCACAAGATATGCGTTATGGCGAAAACCCACATCAAAAAGCAGCCTTTTATACTGAAGCAGAGCCTGAAGTAGGCACGATTAGCTCAGCAGTACAAATTCAAGGTAAAGAACTGTCATATAACAATATCGCCGATACGGATGCAGCACTTGAATGTGTTAAAGCATTCCCTGAATCACCAGCCTGTGTGATTGTTAAACATGCCAACCCATGTGGCGTTGCGGTAGCTGATGATTTATTAACCGCTTATGATTTAGCCTACCACACCGATACGACATCAGCGTTTGGCGGCATCATCGCCTTTAACCGTGAATTAGATGCTAAAACAGCACAAGCCATTGTTGATCGCCAATTTGTTGAAGTGATTATTGCGCCTTCAATCAGTGATGAAGCAAAACAAGTCGTCAGTGCTAAAAAGAATGTACGTCTACTTTGCTGTGGCGACTTCCCAGCACAACAAGCTGAAGGTTTAGATTACAAACGTGTAACAGGTGGCCTATTAGTACAAGATCGCGATACCTCTTTAGTCACTCAAGACGAATTAAAAGTAGTCACCAAAAAAGCACCAACAGATGATCAAATGCAAGATATGTTATTTGCATGGCGCGTGGCAAAATTTGTTAAATCAAATGCGATTGTCTACGTTAAAAACCAACAAACAGTGGGCATTGGTGCAGGTCAAATGAGCCGTGTTATCAGTAGCCGAATTGCTGGAATTAAAGCAGATGATGCAGGCTTAGCAGTACCGGGTGCCGTGATGGCATCAGATGCCTTCTTCCCATTCCGTGATGGCTTAGACCTTGCGGCAGAAGCTGGTATTAGCGCTGTTATTCAACCTGGTGGCTCAATGCGTGATGATGAGGTGATTGCAGCTGCTGATGAACATGGTATTGCCATGGTATTCACGGGTATGCGTCACTTCCGTCACTAATACCCCGCTAATCAGCTGTTTCAAATGGAGCAAGCCAAGGCAGTCTCACAATTTCAGAAACTGAATCGCACAAGGATTGAGCGATTCAGATCAATGATGCCTATACAGAATCAATTTTTTCTAGAGGCATTACCCTTATTCTTTCAAATAAATTCTGACTCCTTACCTGGCTATATCAGTAATGACACACCTGCTGGTATCGTTGATTATCAGCCCTCCGATACCACACTTGATGCCGCTAAAAAGCTTAGTCACTCATTTCAATATAAACGTCGCGGCCTTCACCACTTTTCTATTCGGGGACTCTATTTTGTCAACAACCGTGATGGCTTTAGCTACCATAATGACAGTGAGTTTGAGTTATGGCTGATTTATGCATCGCCCTTATCTGAAGATCAACTATCCCTACTCCAAAGAAAAACGATCACCATTTGCAAATGGGCCAGCTCACAACTCAACATGTCGATCACTCCACGGTTGCTTGATGACTCAACTCTTGAAAATAATACTTTATCAGCAATAACACGCGACCAGTTTTATCATAGTAGCTTTCATCTAGCAGGATGTACTCCTAGCTGGTGGTCGACACCAAGTAGGAATAACAACCAAGCAAGCACCATAAACACTGAGCAGCATTACAATAAAGATGACTTAGCATTTGGCTCCCTACCCCAGCTTGAAAAGGGCTTATTAGCTCAACAAGCGATTGAGGTTTTATACCGCAGTATGGCAGAAGGTTTTGAGGCAGGCTTAGACCTTGTTTATATCAATACAATATTAGAGAACATTGACTCTTTTACTTGGCTCAGCGAGCAGTTAAAAACTAAACTTTACAATGACATTACCGATCCCACTTTACTCGACTCGAACACCTTAAAATTAGACTTTATCACTGAGCTAGCGGGTAACAATGAGCTTTCCCTAGCTCAACAATCTTTCTATATTGCCTGCAAAGAACATTTATCAAAAACAGTAAAACAAGCCGCTTATCCATGGCGCCGAAACTTTATTGAACAACAGCTTGACTCATGGAGGTGGTCAGACAACACCTCTCAAATTCTCGACCAGCGTGTTGATTCTCATTATCGGCAAAGCCTGCAAGAATCGGAGTTACTAGAAAAACAAATCAGTAGCACGATGAGAACCTTATTTTCTTTTATAAAACAGCATCAAATAGATATTGGTGAACAACAGCATAAGCTGGAAAGTGTATACAAGCAGGTATTTAAAGCAGATATTGATGTCATTCCTCACTTGGCAAACACTTTTGTACCAAAGGCGAGCGAAGAACAACTCTACCTAGCAAGAAGCAATCAAAATGAAGGATGGACTATTGATGATCGCCCTCCGCACTTGGCTATTGAGCCACTCTACCGGCATGTTTCCCTGCTCAATGTTCTCGTATGGGCAATAAATAATCAGTTACTGTCAAAATCAACCAGCTTAAAAGTTGCGGATCAAACTCATCAAGCCTCTCTGGGCCTTGTCCTTGATCTTGTCCAGCAACTTTTACATTCAAGCGTTGCTAATAAGGCACCAAGAATTGAACCTAATCAATCAGGGCCACAAATAATTAAAACGCTTCTATTTGCAAATATAGAACATGAGATTATTGACACCCTTGGTCAACAAGGTATCGGCTTATCTAGCTTGCAAGCTGACCCTCTCAATTATGCAAATAATAGACAAAATTTAATCGCTAGCATTGAAGGGCTTATTTATAGTGACTCTGGACAGTGGCATTACTTTATTCACACAGGTCCCACAGCAATATTAGAAATGCTAAGTACAGTGATACAGTGGAGGCCAAAAGTTAACTCAACACTTAAAACAGCTTGCTGGTGCCCTTCAGACAGTCATGGCAAAAAGATTAGCGACAGAATAGAGTCTATTTACACAGAAGTAATTACTCACTACAACTCCTACCCTAGTAGCGGTGACTACCTCATTGCTATTGCTGAAATATTTTATCGACTACAGTGGCAGGATAATTTATGTGATGTCATACCCCAAGTCAAAGGCAAGTCATTACTACAACTATTATCACTCGATAAAAAAGGCTTTTCCGCCAGCCTCATTGATACAAAACAAGATAAAAAAGCCTTGCTCAACACGATGCTCAAATACCAGCAAGAAAAACAAATCAGTCTATTTCTATTGCCTCAAAAACAACACACAATCCTGTATATTATCGATGAATTTGGATCTGTTTTTAAACAACAGTTTACAGGGCTCACGGAATCAACATTAAGCTCACACTTTCATGCCTTTGTAAGTTCAGCAGATATCAATAGTACCATTACAAAAACCGCACTATATCGACTCTACTACTCTGAAGGTTTAGGGTGGAAAACAGCAAAGATAGTACTCAATAAAAATGCAGAGAAATCTACTTATCTCCCTGTTAGCATTGAAATGAGCTCTTTAGATAAAAATGCTTTCTGCACAATCCACTGCGGCCCCAAAACATTCACAGGCTTAGCAAATGACCCTGCTCTATTCAACCAGGTAAGAGATCTCGTTCTAAGCTTGCGAAATAGCAATAATAATTACCCTTTATACATCTCCCATCTGTCATTTTCCGAACAAAAAAGTAATGCATCTCGACATTACATTATTCAAAAGCAACGATTAGAATACCTATTAAATCAAGACTAACCCTTTCGCTTTCAGCATAGCTCTTTTATCATGTGCTGATAAAACTCATTACTAGAGAATCATCATGATTAAAGTTGGCATTGTTGGCGGCACAGGTTACACCGGTGTTGAACTATTAAGACTCTTAGCACTTCACCCTGAAGTGACCATTAACGTGATCACTTCGCGTAGTGAAGCGGGTATCGCTGTTAGTGACTTATTTCCCAACCTACGGGGTCATGTAGATCTTGCTTTTACCGAGCCTGATGTTGAGAATCTAGCTTCATGTGATGTCGTCTTTTTTGCCACCCCTCACACTGTCGCAATGGCACTTGTTCCTGAGCTTATTTCACGTGGTACACGTGTTATCGATCTTTCTGCAGATTTCCGCCTAAAAGATGCGGCGCAATGGGAACAATGGTACAACATGCCACATACTTGCCCAGAGTTAATCGAACAAGCAGTTTACGGATTACCAGAAGTGAACCGTGAGCAAATAAAAACAGCGCAATTAATTGCTGTTCCGGGCTGTTATCCAACAGCAACCCAACTTGGTTTTTTACCTTTATTAGAAAATAACATCATTGATCCTTCTCATCTTATAGCTGATGCTAAATCCGGTGTCAGTGGTGCGGGGCGCAAAGCCTCTATAGGCGCATTATTAGCAGAATCATCTGAAAGTATGAAAGCCTATGCCGTTGCAGGCCATCGGCATCTACCAGAAATTGAGCAAGGCTTAAATGGAGCCAGTTCTCAGCCTGTAAACCTGACTTTTGTGCCTCACTTAACCCCCATGATTCGTGGTATTCACGCCACACTTTACGGACAACTCAATCAAGAGGTTGATTTACAGTCACTGTTTGAGAAACGTTATGCCGATGAACCTTTTGTGGATGTTCTACCCGTCGGTTCACACCCAGAAACACGTAGTGTACGTGGGTCTAATGTATGTAGAATTGCCGTACATCAACCGCAAGGAAGTAATACCGTTGTTGTATTATCTGTTATCGACAACCTTGTAAAAGGCGCGTCAGGACAAGCAATTCAAAATATGAACATTATGTTTGGCTTTGAAGAAACTGTGGCTATTAACACCATTGCCACACTACCCTAAACGATCTTATGCCTTACTCCAATAAACATATTATTCAGCAGCATCGTCCTTATCGAACCTTGGTTCTAATTATTATTGTCGTAGCCGCAAGCTCTATTATTCAATGGTTCATTCAGAAAAGTAGCAATCAAGCACAACAGTTAAACCTCGTTGAATTACAAAAAGAGAACACTCTTTTATCTAATGAAAATGACGCTTTAACTAAGCGTATTAGAAGCTCTGAAAAGCATCAATCTGACGTAAACATTCAACATGCGACTATTGAACAGTTACGAGTACAGCTTGCAAACAATCAAGAGCAAGTACTCACTCTTAATAAAGAAATTTTATTTTATCAGTCAATCACTCAAGGTAATAGCTCCAGTAAATTACAAATTCGTGAACTCCATTTACGTGCCGATGATATTCGAACAGATATTATTCGCTATCGCCTTGTTGTCACTCAAGGTAAAAAAATAACAAAACCCATTACAGGAATTATCAATATAATTTTAAACTCAGAGAGTAACGGCACCATTCAACATCATGCTTTGAGCGAACATAAATTAAACCTGCGTCATGTGCAGGTACTTGAAGGACAAATAAAAATTAGTGATAATGAAAAACCCGTTACACTCTCTGTTAACTTAATACAAAAAAATAAAATAACCCTATCTAGAACATTTGATTGGCAACTGACCTCCTAAACAACAAATAATAGGTGCTCCATGTTTAAAAAAGATAAGCGTAAAAGTAAGTCCGCAAAACTCGATACTCTTATTGGCCAACACACTCATATTAAAGGTGATATTAGTTTTAGTGGTGGCTTACGCATCGATGGTAGTGTTGCAGGTAATATTAACGCAACAGGAGATCTAGATTCAGTATTAACCCTCAGTGAACAAGGTAACCTTGAAGGAGAAATTAGAGTCCCCAACCTACTGATCAATGGTTCGATACAAGGTAATGTCTATGCCTCTCAGCATGTTGAGTTAGCACCACAAGCAAAAATCCAAGGTAATGTTTACTACAGCATGCTTGAGATGCAAATGGGTGCTGAAGTTAATGGCCAACTTATCCGTATGACAGATGATAATGAGGCTATCCTTGATCTAGAGCATGAATCGTCTGATGATGACGAAGACAACAACCTAAGGCTCACATAAGAGAATAAGAGACCTTTGAACGAGTCGTTATTTATACTGCTCTAGAACCGTGACCACCCTGGCATTAGATGCCTGTAATTCACGCAAATCACTTTCTATATCTTGAGCCTCATTAACCTGAGCTTGGGACAGTTTGCTAATCGCTAATTGATGCATTCCTTCAGCTTCCATCTCTAGTGCGTTTACCCAGCTGGCATTAAAAACAAGTTCTTGCCTCGCTTTTTCAAGCCATGCTCGACAATGAGACTTATTATAATCAACTAAAGTTACTTTATCTGTTGTAGTGTATGCCTGCCGTATAGATTGCTCTATATGCATCCACCAATAATCAAGTAGTACACCTAATAACTCCACTTGTTGTTCTTTAGCCGTTAAATCTCCCGCACCACAAGACATCCATTTCGAGTTAGGAACATAATCATCTACCCACTCAAAGAAATCATCCGCAGGAATAGGTCTAGAAATCCCATAGCCTTGGGCATGATGACAGCCCATCAAAAGCAGTACTAAACCATGAGCAGTCGTCTCAACACCTTCTGCAATAACCGAGCGGTTAAAAGAAGACGATAAACCAATAATTCCATCAACAATACGGTAGTCACTAGGATCATCCAGAATATCTCGTACAAAACTTTGGTCTATTTTTATCGTATTTGCAGGCAAGTTTCTCAAATGCGTTAATGATGAATACCCTGTACCAAAATCATCTAAAGCAATGCTTACCCCAAGCACGTCACGACATGCTCGTATAATACCACTTACAGCTTTAAGATCACCCAAGGCACTACTCTCCAAAATCTCTAACTGCACCTTACTAGACGGCACCTCTGGAAACTCAGCCAAAACTGAATCGAGTTTAGAAAAGAATGTAGGAGCTTGTAAATATTTAGAAGAAATATTAATACTTACTTCAAGGTTTAGGCCTTGCTTTTGCCATTCACTCACTTGTTTTATTGCTTCATATGCAACCCAATCCCCCACCTCAATCTCTAGGTTTGTACCTTCAATAATAGGTAAAAATTCTAGAGGAGGAATCAGCCCTTTTTCTGGGTGAATCCAGCGAATAAGTGCCTCAGCACCGTATACCTTGCCTGTTCTCATATTTACTTTCGGCTGGTAATACAAACATAACTCAAGCTTCTCTAAGGCCGCCTGTATTTCTTGTAGCTTGGTATTCTCTTCTATCACCTGCAGATCTTTGTCTGCATTAAACAAATGAAATCGATTCTTACCTGCCAATTTTGATTGATACATTGCCTGATCTGCATGACGAACCAAAGTATCAATATCACCCTCATCAAGAGGGTATAAGGTCACACCACTCGAAGCCCCAATGTTAATTGTCACATTATCAATCAGGTAAGGTTGCGCCAAAGCATGATGCAGCCGGCCTAATATTTCTTCAACGTGAGAAAATGAATCTATATCATTCAATAGCAGTGCAAATTCATCACCACCTTGTCGAGACACCGTATCTTCATCTCTAATGGTTGCTTTTATTCGTTCTGAAACCTCGATCAGTAATCTATCTCCAACCTCATGTCCGTAGGTATCATTAACAGGTTTAAAGTTGTCTAAATCAAGAAAGCAGACCGCAAGTAATTTTTTATTTCGTTTGCTATGAGCAATTGCCTGACCAAATCGATCAATAAATAAAGCACGATTAGGCAATTGCGTTAACACATCATAATGCGCCATTAACTCTAATGATTTTTGCTGTTGCTTATTTTGAGTAATATCATTAAACAAACCAACATAATGCTTAACAACACCTTTATCATCTTTTATAACCGACATCGTTAACAGTTCAGCATACACCTCACCATTCTTCTTCCTATTCCAAACTTCTCCCTTCCAACGTCCTTCATCTAATAAACGCTGCCACATTTGTTGATAAAATGCTGCCGACTGTTTACCAGAACTAAGTATACTCGGATTTTTCCCAATTACCTCATCACGGCTATAGCCCGTAATATCACAAAAATTGGGGTTAATATCTACAATAATATTATTCACATCAGTAATGACAATACCTTCATTTGCTTCAGCAAAAACTCGCCCGTAAAGTTCCAACTCATCTTTCACTAATTGTAACGCTTGTTTTGACTTGACCAAACGGTGATGTCGGTATAAGAAAAGTAGGAATAGAATAAAAAGAATCCCCCCTGCTTTTATTATCACTCCTTTCTGAATGCCCGTTTCAACCGAAATACCCATCCAGCGAGCCTCAATCAGTGCTCGCTCAGAGGGTTCAATACTATTAAGCCCTTTACTAATTATGGACAAAAGTTCAGGTTTGGACTGATCAATACCAAACCGGTAGGAAGAGCTTCCTGGAGCTTCACCTGCAAATTGTAAATTTAGTAAATTAGCCTTTTTAATCGTATAGTTAGCATAAGCAGCATCACCAATAAAGGCATCTGCTTCACCTGTTGACACTTTAGTGAGTGCTTGGGTTGTATTTTCAACAACAAGCAAGTTGATGTCTGGGTGATTTCTTTTCAGGTTATCATGAGTGAAATAGCCATCTTCAACAGCTACCGTCTTACCTTTTAGTTTTTCAATATCACCTATATAGCCATTACGGGTGGCATTGACGATAACCATCGGATTAATAACATAAGCTGGCGTAAAATCAAGGAACTCATCACGCTCTGGTGTAAAATTCATACAAGCAAACATATCAAGCTCACCGGCTTTTGCCATATCAATTAACTCATGCCATGGCCTATCTTGTACAATTTCAAATTGCACACCTAACCGTTTTTCTAATAGGTGAATATAATCAGCTGCAATTCCCACATATTGACCTTCCTCATTAACCCATTCATAAGGGGCATAAGCAGGATCAATTCCCACTCGAACAACGGGGTTAACTTTTAACCATTCAACTTCACTCTCTGATAATTTTATTGGCGATGCTGTATTAGCAACAAAATTTTGTAGTTGCTCTTCACTTAATGGTTTAGCTAAATCTAATTTAGAGTAAGTCCCTGCAACCCGTCGTAAACGCTCATACTCAATGGTGCCTAGAGGAATAATATCTGGCAAAATAAGCTTCCGGGTTTCTCTTGCTTCATATTGAAGCCCTTCAAGAGTAGACGTACTACCATATTTATTTTTTAATAGCTGAATGAGTTCATCTGGATGGTCTAAGGCGTACTTCCAACCTTTTAAAGAGGCCCGCTTAAATCGAGCAGCACGACCAGAATGTTCTGTAAGCTCATGCTCACTGGTATATAAAATATCACCATAAAAATCAAACCCATAGTTTTGAGGGTTAATAATATTAATCGGGATACCTTCTTTTTGGAGTTGAAATGGCTGATTAGTAATATAGGCAGACATCACATCAATCTCATCATTGATGAGCGCCTGATTATTAAAGGTTTTATCTGCGAGAGTATAATCAGGTTGAGTTAGGCCCGCATCCGCTAAAATAGCCCTCAGAGGAGCATCATCCCCAGTCAAACCATCAAACATAATTCGCTTATCAGCCATTTCATAAGGACTTATAATGCCTGATGATTGTTTTGCAATAAAAACTAAAGGATCATGTTGGAATATGGCTGAAATCGCCTTAATAGGTGAGCCATTAGCATAGTAAGCAAGAATGCCCGAACCGCCAATAGCATACTCAACCTCACCTGAAGCAACCTGCTTAATAACATCAACGTCTGAAGTGAGCGGTCGAATCGTGACATCAAGCCCTTCCTCCTCATAGAAGCCCAGTTCTAGTGCCGCATAGTAACCTGCAAACTGAAATTGGGGTTTCCACTTCAATTGTAGCGTGACAGGCTCTAATGATCCTGTTGATTCCTTCTCTTGAGAAAGAGCAAGCAATGGCAGGCTAAGAAAGGCCATGGATAGAAAAGTTAAAATTATGCGGCTAAAGCTAAATGTCATACTAAATGGATGCTTTGAGGTAGAAGTTTTATGGCTATTGTAGGGCATAGATAGAGTCGCTACAATAACTCAAGCGTATGATTCATGTCATCAATTATTGCTTGGAATGCTAATAAACCTTCTCGTGCAGATTCAATATCATTTTGTTGATATTTAAGTAGCAATTCATTAGCCATACTATGAGCCTGTTTATGGGCCTGTTCAAGTGATTCTAACTTTTCATTTTCAAATAATGGTGCTTGTTTTGCTCGCTTAATCCATGCACCACAATGACAATGTTTGGCATTCATCATGGGCCATTGTTCAACATTTTCTGGTGGAGCTTGAATACTCGCTACAAATTTGTTTTTCCATTGTTCTGTCGTCAGTTGAAATAACATCACCTTACTCTCTTTCTCATTTCGATGTTTATTACCACAATGAAGCCATTCTTTATTGGGTGTGTAATCACTAAGCCATCGAGGAAAGTCATCCGCTGGCATAGGTTTAGCAATCCCATAGCCCTGCGCATGTTCACAGCCCATCACTAATAACATTAAACCATGCTCAGTGGTTTCAACCCCTTCAGCAATCACATCACGGTTAAATGCATCAGCTAAACCTATGACACCGTCTATAATGTTGTAGTCATTAGGATCATCCAACATATCTCGCACAAAACTTTGGTCAATTTTAACCGTGTCAGCCGTCAAGCTTCTTAAATGCGTTAAAGAGGAATAACCAGTACCAAAATCATCCAGTGCGACACTCAGCCCTAGGGCACTTTGACACGTTTGGATAATATGACCAATTGCTTTAAGATCTCCTAAAGCAGAGCTTTCTAATATTTCCAATTGTAGACATTGAGAATCAACAGAGGGATGAGCAGATAAAGCGGCATCAAGCTGTTCAAGAAAATGGGCAGATACAAGGTGATGGGAAGAAATATTAACGCTAACTTCAGGCTTGATATTAAGCGTATGCCAAACTTCAAGTTGTTCTAAAGCCTGATTAATAACCCAACCCCCTATTTTTATTTCCAACTCAGTATCTTCAACAATCGGTAAAAAATTGAGTGGTGGGATAAGCCCTTTTTTAGGATGAATCCAGCGAATTAAAGCTTCAACCCCAAAGACTTCACCCGTTACCATATTAACCTTAGGTTGAAAATACAATTGGAAATCACCATTTTCTAAGGCATGTTCAATCTCTTCTAGTTTATGGTGTTTTTGAATGGTACGCTGATCAGATTCAGGACTAAATAAATGATAACGGTGTTTGCCTTCTAATTTAGCCTGATACATAGCTTGATCAGCATGACGTAACAAGGTGTCAATATCACCATTATCGGAAGGATAGAGAGTGATGCCGCTCGACGCTGTTATTTTATGCGGGACATCATTGATAATGTAAGGTTGAGCAAGTGCATCATGTATTCGGGTTAAGGTCGGTTCACACTGAGAAAATGATTCAATATCATTTAAGAGCAAGGCAAACTCATCCCCCCCTTGGCGAGAGACCGTATCCTCTTCTCTAATGCAGGCTTCAATACGACTCGCAACTTCAACTAATAAATCATCTCCTACTTCATGGCCATAATTATCATTAATCGGTTTAAAATTATCTAAGTCAAGAAAACAAACAGCAAGTTGGTTTTCGGTACGTTTACTATGGGCAATAGCCTGATTAAACCTGTCTATAAATAAGCTTCGATTAGGCAATCCTGTCAGCACATCATAATGAGCCATTAAACTTAACTGTTCTTGCTGCTTCTTACTACTAGTAATATCCATGAATACAGCAATATAATGCGTTACTTCTTCGTCATCGTTTTTGAGTGCCGAAAGGCTCAATACTTCGGCATATATTTCACCACTCTTTTTACGATTCCAAACCTCTCCTTGCCAATGCCCTTGATCGTTGATTTGTTGCCACATAGCTTGATAAAACTCAGGGCTTTGTTTTCCCGAACTGAGCATCCTCGGGTTTTTACCGGTGACATCATCAAGACTATAGCCGGTAATATCACAAAAGGCAGGGTTTACATCAATAATAAAACCATTTTCATCAGTAATAATGATGCCTTCGTGAGTATTGGTAAATACATTTGCTGATAAGCTCACCTTTTCATTTGCTTGGTGCTTCTCGATAGCAATCCCAGCTAATTGGGCTGCAAAAACGATCAGATCAATGTCTTTTTGTTGTGGAATTTTTCTTTCATGGTGATAAATTGCAAAGGTTCCAAGCACACTATTGTTTGAGCCAATAATAGGCTGCGACCAACAAGCTCCTAGACCTGCCTTAGCAGCTAACTCTTTAAATGGCGACCAATAGGGATGCGTTTGAATATCTTCAACAATAACTTGCTGCCCTGTAAATGCAGCGGTACCACAACTACCGACACCATCAGCAATCTCTAAACCATGGATGGCTTCATTATAAAAATCAGGTAAATTAGGTGCGGCACCTGTTAATAAATGTTTCTTTTGCTCATCTAATAAAAGAATACTGCATACAACTTCGGTATTAGCTTCTTCAATCACTTCTATAAGTGATTCAAAAATGGATGTTAGAGGGTTAGATTCAAGTAATAAAGCCAATACTTGGCTACGCATACTTTCTTTGAATTCATTTGATTTTAACGCCTCCTGCAAAGCATATTCTTCGGTCACATCCTGAAATACAAGTACGACCCCATTAATATCACCATCAATAGAATAAATTGGCGCTCCTGAATCTGAAATTTGGAATTGTTCGCCATTTCTAGAAATAAGCATGGTGTGATTGGCTAAGCCGACAATTTTTCCCGTCGCAAGTACTTTTTCTACGGGGTTCTCAGCAAGCGCTAACGTTTGAGCATTAACAATATTAAAAATATCAACTAAGGGCTGATCTATTGCTTCCTCCAACAACCAGCCCGTCAAGCTTTCAGCAATGGGATTTAAATACGTCACATGCCCATGAACATCGGTCACAATAACCGCATCGCCAATGGCGTTAAATGTTATCCGTAAATTTTCTTCTCGATCCTGTAATTCCTGCATTGTTCTTGTACGTTGAATATTATGTCGATAAACTAAAACAGCCGTTAGCAATCCCATAAAACCAACAAGAAGAATCAATAATCCCTGCTCAAAACCAAACTGCTTCAAATCCTTTTTCATTTCTTCTTTTAATGCGACCTCAACCTCGCTAACCGAGCCTAAGAACTCAAGGAAGATCTGATCAAAATCTTGATCTATATCAGACCCAACACCCGAAATGTCTCTATGTTCCCAGCGCTCTTGAGCAATATTATGAAAGCGTTGAATGCTCGCCTTTGTATTCTCTATCTTGAGTCGCATATCTGGATCGCTTAGAGAATAAAAAAAGCCTTCTTCATTCTCTCCTCCATCTAGCATTGCCTGTGCATACCACTCAGCTTGATCAAGATGCTGCCAGATCTCATCAAGGTTAATACTCCGATCACCCGCAATCATCTCTTCAAACCATAGATGACCAATAGTTGCTTCAAACTTTATTTCTACTGAAGCATCAATTAATGCTGCGTAGCGCTGGGCAATATCCCGTCCCGAGAAGAAAGAGAACAGCATAGAAAAGGCAAGGCTAACCGTGACAGTAACAATCAGTAGTATCGACTTATGAACATCCATTTTCATTAACATATTATCCCGACCAAGCAGGGCCAACAATAGTTATAAAGCATTTAATATAATGCAATTCACTCTATATAAACAAGTCTATTTTCAACAGTAATTCTTGACTAAATTACTCAGTCTTGGATAATACTCGGTTAACTATTACATTTTTGGAGTTCACTATGAGTGAAATGCCTAGTCCTGTTAACTTTACCGATGCTGCAGCAAATAAAGTCAGTTCACTAATCGAAGAAGAAGGTAACGATCAGCTTAAATTACGTGTATTCATTACAGGTGGCGGTTGCTCTGGCTTTCAATACGGCTTCACATTTGAAGAAGAAATCAATGAAGATGACACACAAGTTGAAAAAGCTGGGGTTATGCTATTGATTGATCCAACCAGCTATCAGTATCTTGTGGGTGCTGAAATTGACTACAGTGATGGCATTGAAGGTTCACAGTTTGTAATTCGTAACCCAAATGCGACGACAACCTGTGGTTGTGGTTCATCGTTCTCACCTTAATAATTCAGGCATAAATCGTCTTCTTGAGACCTTTGCACGATGAGAAGACGATCAGCAAGAACTAGACTGTAAAGGTTTACTTTCCTATACAGAAGCTAGAAAAAATCTTATCGAGTAAATCTTCATTAGTAAACGTACCTGTTATCTCTCCAAGTGCGTGTTGCGCTTGCCGTAGGTCTTCCGCCAATAACTCGCCGGCGCCCATGCCTGTTAAACAGTTATAGCCTGCTTCTATAGCATCACGAGCACGAGAAAGCGCATCTAAATGTCGTCTTCTAGCAATAAATACCCCTTCATCTTCAGGGTGGTAACCAACAGCATCACAGAGATGTTTTTCCAACAAATCCATTCCTTCACCTGTTTTTGCAGACATCAATAAAACAGTCTCTTCGTCCTGCTGTGTAAGCAATGCAGGCTTACCTTGCTTGTCAATTTTATTGCGGATAATCGTTAATGGAATATGTTGAGGCAAGTCAGCTCGGATCAGCTCATCTTTCGCTGTCATACCTTGGCTATCATCAATTACTAACAAGATAAGATCGGCTTGAGCAATTTCGTTTTGAGTTCGACGAATACCTTCTTGTTCAACAATATCATCTGATTCATGAAGTCCTGCTGTATCAGAGATGCGTAAAGGCAAGCCGCCTAAATGGATCTGTTCTCGCAAAATATCACGTGTTGTTCCTGCAACCTCAGTCACAATTGCAGCATCGTGTCCTGCAAGTTGGTTATGTAAGCTCGACTTACCTGCATTAGGTTGGCCAGCAAGTACGACACTCATACCTTCACGTAATAAACGTCCTTGCTGGGCACTGGCAGTAATACCATCAACAATTTTTAACAAGCCTTGAACTTGTTTATCAACCGCTGCTTCAGCAAGGAAATCAATTTCTTCATCGGCAAAATCAATGGCAGCTTCTACATACATTCTCAACTCAGTTAATTGAGTCAAAAGGTCGTTAACACGATCAGAAAATACACCTTGTAGCGATCGCATTGCACTTCGTGCCGCTTGTTCTGTTGAGCTATCAATTAGATCGGCAACGGCCTCAGCTTGAGCTAAGTCCATTTTATTATTCAGAAAAGCACGTTCGGAAAACTCTCCCGGGCGAGCCATTCGAGCACCTAAACTGACGGCTCGCTGGCATAATCGGTCGAGTACTAAAGGGCTACCATGGCCCTGTAGCTCAATAACATCTTCACCTGTAAATGAAGCGGGATTAGGAAAAAATAAAACCACACCACTATCGATGATCTCATCATCGTGATCACGAAAGTTGGTAAATTTTGCAAAGCGCGGTTCGCCCAACTTTCCACAGATAGCTTCTGCTATCACTACACTTTGTTTTCCAGATAGTCTAACAATCCCAACTCCACCACGCCCTGGCGCAGTGGCTATTGCAACAATCGTTTCCATTACGTCTTAAAGCGCACCTAATTTACGTGTGATATACCATTGCTGTGCAATAGATAAAATATTATTCACAACCCAGTACAGCACTAGACCTGAAGGGAAGAAGGCAAAAAACACGGTGAAAACAATCGGGAAAGCCTTCATTACCATCGCTTGAGCAGGATCTTGTGGTGCAGGATTTAGCTTCTGCTGGAAGAACATACTCAAACCAAATAACACAGGTAAGATAAAGTACGGATCCATTGCTGTTAAGTCTTGCAACCACCACATAAATGGCGCCTGACGTAACTCAATACTTTCTACTAATACCCAATAAAAAGCCAAGAACACTGGCATTTGAACTAAGATAGGCAAACAACCACCTAATGGATTAATCTTTTCAGTACGATATAAATCCATCATCCCTTTATTAAAGGCTTGCTTGTCATCACCATGACGCTCTTTCAATGTCGCTAATTTTGGTGTCAATTTACGCATTGAAGCCATTGATGAATAACTTTTTGCCGACAAGCGATAAAATGCAGCCTTAATCAAAATCGTCAGAAAAACAATTGACCAACCCCAGTTATTTGTTAGCTTATGGATCCATTCCATAATCGTAAATAGTGGCTGAGAAATAATGGTTAAAATCCCATAATCAACGGTTAAGTTTAGGTTTTCAGCAATAGGCTCAAGACGTTTATGCTCTTTTGGCCCTAGGTACATTTGATAATTTGCTTGGCCTACTGAACCATCTGCAATTGTTAAAGTAGGCATTTTCATACCTGCAGTATAATTACGCTCATTAATAGACTTGCCGTAAAAACTATTTTCTTGCTCACTCGCTACTGGCACTAATGCAGCAACAAAGTAATGTTGAATCATCGCCGCCCAGCCAGCAGGATCTGCTCGACTAAACGCAGCATCATCTAGATCGTCAAAATCAATTTTTTCATACTCATTGCCTTTAGTAGAAAAAACGGCACCTGTGTAAGTGTAAATAAAACCTGAATCATCTTGAGGACGGTTACGATTAAATTGTGCATAAGGATAAGCAGTAAAGCGTTCACCACTATTATTTTCAATCTGATAATCAACATCAATTAAATAACTATCGCGCTTGAATCGGTATGTTTTTGTTACTTTCAAACCCTCATCCGTTTGCCAAAATAGCGGCACAACCAATGTGTCTTGCCCATCACTCAATTGATAGTCATGATTCTCTGCACGGTAATGGTCATAGTGTGTCGGTGCCAATGCATCAGAGCGTAATCCAGATTGAACAACAAATGAATGAGATGCTGTTTCTGCTAAAAATTGAACAGGCTCATTAGGCTTTGTTGATTCAATAGGATAAGCCAATAGGTTCAAACCACGAATATCCGCGCCTTGAGTATCAATCATGACGTCAATAAGATCCGTTTTCACATGCACCTGATTACTACGAATAGATTCCATGCTTTGGTCTAGAGCAGGTAAAGAGTCCAATGATTGCGCCACAGGCATATCGGGTAAATCATTTTCTTGTGCCGCAACTACCGGCATATCGGGCAGTGCAGATTCACTTAATGTTGATTCGTTTACAAGCTGTTCAGCAGCCTGTTGCTGAGGTCGCACATAATCATTTTGCCAAGCTTCCCATAATAATAATGAGACGATCAGTAATCCGAAAATAAAAAAGGTTCTTAAATTATCCATTGTCTGTATTTTTCTTTAATTCTGGAACAGGATCTAAACCACCCTCATGCCAAGGGTGACAGTGTGAAAGTCGACGCAATCCAAGCAAAGTACCTTTAAAAGCACCAAAGCGAGCAATTGAATCTATCATATAACGTGAACAGGTAGGTTGAAAGCGACAATTTGCGCCTAATAAGGGACTAACGAGAAGTTGATAAGCTCGAATGAGCCAAATCAGGATTTTTTTTGCCATTGTCCCATCACGGTTAACCAGTGTCGCTCCAATGCTTGCCACAATTCAGCCGAATCACGTTTGGTAATATCAGGTCGTGTTAGCACTACAATATCTATATTGGAAAAATCGGACTGATGCTGTCTGAAAGACTCACGAATAATCCGTTTTAATCGATTGCGGCGATTAGCAAGTTTTATATGCTTTTTTGCTATTGCTAACCCTAAGCGAGGATGCCCCACCGAGTTATCAACCGTTAAGATCGTCAGCCCAGTACCACTTACACGTTTGGCCTGACGAAATACCCGAGAATAATCTCTCGGGTTATTCATTTTCATGGCTCGGCTAAATGCTGCCAAGTCACGTTCCCCTTAAAGTATCTTGAATGAAGATAAATTAAAGCGAAATTATACTGTTAAGCTTGCACGACCTTTTGCACGACGCGCATTAATTATACGACGACCGCCAACAGTTCTCATGCGTGCACGGAAACCGTGAGTACGTTTACGTTTGATATTACTAGGCTGAAAAGTTCTTTTCATTTCACCAACTCCACTATATTAATTCTGGTTTTCACCCGACAAAAAAGATCTCATCTCGGACAAAAGGGCTGGAATTATACTGTTTTAATTGGGATCAAGTCAAACACTAGTTAAGATCTAAAGTTAATCTTGTGGATAAGTTTAATTATCCTGCTACAATTTCAGTATACTACGACAATCATTCAGTCTCTACATATTAAGGAACCGCCGTGTCATCAGCCCTATGGGAAAAATGCCTGTCCCATCTCGAAGATGAGCTTTCAGCCCAACAGCTGAATACATGGTTACGTCCTCTTCAAGCTGTTGAAGACCAAAATAGCTTACGCTTATTGGCCCCCAATCCTTATGTGCAAACATGGGTTCAAGAACAACTCGAAGATAAAATCATTCAGCTTATTGGTGCGCTAAGTCAAGGTAAAATCACAACCGTCATCATTGATGTAGGTACGAATAAGCCGCAGACTCAACGTGTAACGGAGCCCCTTCCACCAAAAGAAGCCCCAGCTCCTGAACCAGCACTCAGCAGCCCGATCAACCCTGATTTCACATTCGATTCCTTTGTTGAGGGTAAGTCTAATCAAATTGCGCGAGCAGCATCATTACATGTCGCCGAATCTCCAGGCACAAGTGGTTATAACCCTTTATTCCTTTATGGTGGCACAGGTTTAGGTAAAACACATTTGATGCTTGCCGTAGCAAATCAAATACTTAAAGACGATCCTAAAGCGCGGGTCATCTACTTATCCTCAGAACGCTTTGTGCAAGACATGATCAGCGCCATGCGTACAAACTCAATGGATAAGTTTAAAGGACATTATCGAAGTGCAGATGCTTTATTGATTGATGACATTCAGTTTTTTGCAAAAAAAGAACGATCACAAGAAGAGTTTTTCTATACCTTTAATAGTCTGCTAGAAGGTCAAAAGCAAATTATCCTAACGTGTGACCGCTTTCCCAAAGAAGTTCAAAATCTCGATGAGCGACTTCAATCTCGCCTAGGCTGGGGCTTAACCATTGCTGTTGAACCACCAGAGTTAGAAACACGCGTTGCCATTTTAATTAAAAAAGCACAGAAAAATCTAATTTCCCTACCAGAAGATGTCGCCTTTTTTATTGCTCAGCGTATTAAATCGAATGTTCGAGATCTAGAAGGTGCACTACAACGTGTTATGGCCTTTGCTCGTTTTACCAACCAACCACTTTCTATTGATATGGCTCAAGAGGCATTGAAAGATCTGCTCGCCTTGCATCAAAAATTAGTTACATTGGATAGCATTCAAAAGATCGTTGCTGAATATTTTAAACTTCGTGTTGCTGAGCTTTTATCCAAGAAAAGAACACGCTCTATTGCGAGACCACGCCAAATTGCCATGGCATTGGCAAAAGAACTCACTAGCCATAGCCTGCCAGAAATTGGCGATGCTTTCGGGGGGCGAGATCACACCACGGTATTACATGCATGCCGTAAGATCGCAGAATTAAAAGAAACAGATACCCGAGTCGCTGAAGACTACCGTAATTTACTTCGAACCCTATCGAGCTAAACTGAGAGATTAACCATGCAATTTACTGTTAGCCAAGAAACGATTGCCCGCCCACTGCAACTAGTATGTAGCATTGTTGAGCGCCGCGCCGCCCTGCCTATTTTATCCACCATTCTTATCCGTGCTCACGGCAATCAACTTTCAATGACCAGTACTGATATGGAGTTGGAAATGATTGCAACCTTGCCCGTTGCCGTTGATCAGGAAGGAAAAACGACTGTTTCAGCTCGAAAATTCCTTGATATTTGCCGCGCCTTACCAAGCAATGCAACAATTAGCTTCAAAGCACAAGATAATAAAGCCGTTGTCCGTGCAGGAAAGAGTCGCTTTTCATTGTCAACGCTGCCTGCAGAAGACTTTCCTGATAGTGAAGGCGCCAATTATGTCGATGAAATTAGCTTGCCACAAGCTGCATTAAAATCCTTATTGGATGAGACTAGCTTTGCTATGGCAAGTCAAGATGTACGTTATTACTTAAATGGTTTATTGCTTGAACGTGAAGAAAGCACCTTACGTGCTGTCGCTACCGATGGTCATCGCCTTGCTCTAGGAAGCCTTGTCACCAGCAATAGCGTTGCAGAGAAAAATAATATTATTATTCCTCGTAAAGCTATTATGGAATTAGGTCGCCTACTTAATGATTCTGATGACAATGTAACCATTGCTTTCAGTAGCCAGCAAATCAAAGTTGAATTGCCCGACTTACACTTTACATCCAAGTTAATTGATGGCCAATTTCCGAATTATGAGCGTGTTTTACCACTCGGTGGCGATAAAATTGTTATTGCTGAACGCGAACAATTAAAACAAGCTTTATCTCGAGCAGCTATTTTATCCAATGATAAACACCGTAGCGTACGCATCAACCTTGAACCAGGCTTGTTCAAAGCAACCGTCACCAACCAAGAGCAAGAAGTTGCTGAAGAAGAAATTGCCGTTGATTATCAAGGTGCAGCATTAGAAATTGCCTTCAATAATGCCTATTTATTGGATCTACTCAATGCTATTCCAGATGACAAAGTAAAAATGATCTTCAGTGATGATAATAGCAGCGTATTAATCACCCCTGCGGATGAAAAACTAGATCGTCAATACGTTGTTATGCCAATGAGGCTGTAACAATGGCTGGAGGCTGGTCTAAAGATGGTGCTATACAAGATCAAATAGATGCCAGCGTAGAAGATGCAATCAATCTAGCACGTAGCCATCTTCCCCAAGGAGAAAGCTTAAGCCATTGCGAAGAGTGCGAGGCATCTATTCCAGAAGCACGTCAACAGGCGATTCCAGGTGTCCGCTATTGCGTAGCATGCCAAAGCTTAATTGATGAAGAAAGCATAAAACTAAATAGCTTTAACCGCAGAGGAAGTAAAGGTAGTCAGCTAAAATAAGCCTATAACTTAGTGTCTCAACTCACCCATAACCACTTTATTTTCAGCTACTTTCTTCACAACATCTAAGTAGTAATCTTTGCGGAACTCCGCAATCACGTGTTTCACATCATCTCGCTCGACTCCATTTCCAAGTAAGACCTCTTCCGTAAGTCGTAGACTTGTTTCCAAGGTATCAGATACTGTTGTCGTTGCTCCATGGGCAATCAAATTAGCACAATGTAGCCTATCTACTGCACGCGCATGAATTGGCATATCAGCATAAAACTGACGAACTTGAAGCACTAAGCGATTTACACTATCAGGTTCTTCAAGTGCAATAACGAGCATTTTGGCCTTATCAGCTCCCGCAGCCTGTAATACTTTTAACTTGCTCGCATCGCCAAAGAAAACGGGAAACCCTTGCTTCCTCGCATTACTCACTCGATCCTGCTTCATATCCAATGCAATATACGGTACACCAGCCTCGCCTAATAAAGCCCCAATTCGAGCTCCAACACGACCAAATCCAGCAACAATCACATGCTCTTCTGAGTCATCAACAAATTGAGTAAAGATCTTATCATCTGCATATTTAGGTGAGTAGAAGCGAAGTAATAATATATTGGCTCCCATTACAACAAATGGAGTCAGCACCATTGATAAGGCGATCACCAGTGTGAGCATTAAGCCTGTTTGCTGCTCCAACACCCCAGAAAGCGTTGCAAATCCAAATAAAACAAAGCCAAACTCACCACTTTGAGATAAAAGTACACCTGTCTGTAATGAAATATCATGACGAGCACCACTGACTCTTGCAAGAAAATACACAACCGATGCTTTTATAGTCATTAATCCTAACGTTAGGGAGATAATTAAGCCCAACTGAGCCCATAACAATCCAAAATCTATGCCCATTCCTACTGTCATAAAGAACAGCCCTAATAATATCCCTCTAAAGGGTAAAATATCAGCCTCAATTTGATGTCGATAATGAGATTCCGCAATCATGACTCCCGCAAGGAAGGCACCTAAAGCCATCGATAAACCAACGGACTCCATTAACCACGCCACGCCCAGTACAAGTAGAACAGCAACAGCAATAAATACTTCAGGATCTTGACTAGCGACTATTCGTCCGAGTATTGGGTTAAGTAAATACCGACCTGCAATCAGCAACCCAACAATCACTAACAATGAATACCATAAATTAAAGCCTGTTGATGAAGCGGATGCCGCATCACCGCCAGCAAGATAAGAGACTAATGCTAATAAAGGCACCACTGATAAATCTTGTAACAATAAGATCGAAAATGACATTCGCCCCATTACCGTGCCAATACCGCCCCGCTCTGCAAGTAATTTCAAACAAAATGCCGTTGAAGAAAGAGCCAGACCAAAACCAACAATAATGGCACTATGCTGAGATAACCCTAGCCATATTGATACGCCATAGATTGCCATCGAGGTAAGTAGTAACTGCCCTAAGCCTAAGCCCACCACCATCTTACGCATTTGCCAAAGCTTTTCAGGTTTAAGTTCAATACCTAAAACAAAAAGTAGAAAAATAACGCCAAATTCACCCAAGTGACGAATTTCTTCAACTTCAGAAATCACCTCAAGTCCCCATGGCCCGAGAATAGCGCCAGCAGTTAAGTAGCCTAATATAGCACCGAGGCGAATAGCATGAAATGCAGGTACAACAACGACCGTGGCCAATAATATTGCCAAAATATCAATTAAATAATTAGCACTTTCATGTTCCATTATGTATTACTCACCGAAAAAATTTACTTCTGATTGTTGCTTGATCAACATCATCAAACCTTGTTTATAAAGTGCTGAAGCTTCGGTAGCATTACCTTCCGACTCCATTATCTCTGCCAACACATGATACGTTTCACCTCGAGCCCCATGGTCAATACTTGCTCGTAAATAGCCATCTGCTTTTGCCCATAACTTATTTGCTTGAGCCAAGCGGCCTAAGGATAATAATAAATACGGGTTTTCCTTTTGGTTCTCTAACCATTTCTCAGCTTTCGCAAGTCGCTTCAATATGTCGCCGTGTGAAATCAAGCCATATTGATAGACCAAGGCGTCACTCCAGTTTTTATTCAAAAACTGCTCAATAAGATCAATTGCTTGAATAGACTCACCTTGCTGAACTAGGCCTGAAAGATAAGGTTTTAACAAAGCTTCCGTTTGCCTTTCTTTCTTTGTAGCCTGCTGCCAAATGGCATTCATTTGCACCCAATCTTGCTTTTTCAATGCGGCTTGCAACTGACCGACAGCGGCATCCTGAGTTAAGGCTTTTACTGCATTAGAATCTAATACATGACGTTTTCGTAAATCTGGCAATACACCCTGCACACTCTGCCACTCATTCATATCTAAATACAATTGTTGCAACAACTGCAAAATATAGGGGTGTTTTGGTGCTATTTCTCGTAAATGTTGCAATGTTGCTAATGCTAGCTCTTTTTGGCCCGCTGCCAATTGAAGCTCAGCCTGCACCACTCCAACAGCAACATCTGCACCCTTTGTTGATTCATGCGCTAAACGTAAATAATTGTCCCGTCGATCAGAAACACCTTGTTTTTGAGCTGATCGGGCTGCTGCTAAATAATGTAATAATGGCGTATCACTATTGGAAGCATGTCGCAGCAACAAACGTTCCGCCTCTGCCCATCGCCCTTCTTCCAAGGTAATAAGTCCTTGTGTTAATGCCTTACTTGCTCGGCGCTGGCGTTGTGCTGCGTTCCAAACTGCCAGTTGATGAGGCGCTTGACGTAATAACACCCAACTTCTTAGCATCATATAGCTCGATACCAATAAAAGAATAAAACCTATGAAAAACACAATCAATGAGGTTTCCAGACTCCAACGCCCATATTGCAGTAAAACAAACCCCGGCTCAAAGTCCGCCGCCCAGATCAACCCCGCACCAAGCAACAATGCAAGCGCAATCGTCACTAAGGATTTCATTGCTCAAACCCTCGAAGCCAAGCCAAAGAAGCCGATATATCAGGCATCTTCATTTCAATGCTACCCGAGTTAAGCTCAGCGACCAGTGCAAGTATGGCATCACGCTCATCACCAACAAAATAGTCGTTTAACCATTGCTCAGCTGAACTTAAACTCTCTGAAAATACATTTGCCTTGCCGGCTAATAAAGCAAAACGTGCAGTTTCTAGTTTCAAGCGTAAATTTTGATACAAGAAATAACGTTGCTCAGGCATTAATACCGCTGCCGCACCCTCTTGTTGATGCCGAATAACAACTAAAGACTTCACCTCTTTCCATGCCTGATCTAAAGCGCCTCGCCAATCACTATTTTCTTCTATCTGCTGCGGATTAATTGCATTAACGGGAACACTCATAAGTACTTGTAGTTTATCCACACCCTGAATGGCGCTCTGCAGCTGTAATGACATGCCTTCTATATCGACTTTATTTACTGCAGATAATGCTAGTTTCTCCTCAATAATCAACGTTCGTAATGGGTACAGGCGATAATCATTTAGGCCTTCAATACGACTCTCTGCCAAAGCTAAAGCTTCCTGCGCCCCTGCGACATCACCCACTAATAACACTTGTTGATTTGCCACATTAAGTAGATACGTTAACTCAGCCATCGCCCAGTAATATTCAACATCGCCTTTTGACATTTGCTGACTATCACTTAATGTCGTCACATTTTCTGCCAATAATTTCTGTTCATCCAGTAAGGTATTCACTTGCTGTTGTACTTTTTTATCCATCGTTTCTAACGATTGTTCAAAAGCAGAAGTATCAACTGCAGGGGGAATAGCCGCAACAATCTGTTGCTCTAATTGACGATTTACCGTCTTTTGCTGAAACCACAGCCAATACAATCCTGCATGTAGGCAAAGCAATAACGCCATCGCCACCCAGACAAAATTTATTTTTGATGATGAAGCCTCTTCGTCACTAATTTCTTCATTCACACTCTGCTGTCCAATTTTCTTTTCCATTATTCAACGTCCATCTTTAGTCAGTTTAGTTAACAGCTCAACTACCGCTTTGTCACTCGATGTATCGGTCACAATAATATTTTGGAATCCGACCGATGCGGCATAAGCTTTAATGCGTTCACTCATAACAAGCATCGGCTTATCTACTATTTTTTTCAAACCTTTTTGCAGTAAAACACTCAAATTTTTAACACCTGCAACACTGGTGCATACAATATAATCTGCCGTTAATGCCTGCTCACATTGCGCGACTGAAGGTGAGGGCAATACTCGCTCATAGACTTCAAGGTATTGCACAATGCCACCTCGTTGAGTCAAAGTATCAGCTAATAATTCTCGGCCACCCTTACCTCGTACAATCAATATCTTTTTGTCTACCATATTGTCAAACTCGGGCATCAACAGTAATCCTTCACTGCCAATCGATTTCTCAGGCTGAATATCAACACGTAAACCATGATGATGCATACTAGCAGCAGATCCTGCTCCAACACTCGCTAATAAAATCTGATTAGGTAAAGGTTCAGTCAAAGCTTCTATAAAATAACTCACCGCATTACGACTTACAAAGATAATCATATCTTGTTCAGCCAGAGCAATCTCAGCCCAATTTGACGTGGGAATAGGAACAATCTCTATTGCAGGAAAAGCAATGGCTTGCCCACCAGCTTTCACGATCAAGTCACACAATGGTTTTGCTTGTTGTTCTGGTCGTGTGACTAGTACTTTTGAGCCAGCCAATAAAGAGTTAACCACCATAGACATCAGCTAAGATTTTATCCGCACCTTGAGATAATAAATCTTCAGCCAAGGCAATGCCCAAAGCTTCTGCATCTTCTGCCTTGCCACTCACCTCAGCACGCAACATCTCACTCCCATCAGGACGGCCCACTAAACCTCGCAACCAAATCTCACCATTATCTAACAAGGCATAACCAGCGATAGGCACCTGGCAACCACCAGCAAGACGTTTATTCAATGCGCGTTCAGCACTCACTGTGATCCATGTATCAGGGCATCGAAGCGGAGCAATTAAAGCATTCACTTCTTCATCATCAACACGTGTTTCAATACCTACCGCACCTTGTCCAATAGCTGGCAAACTTTGTTCTGCTGTTAATGCTGATTTGATGCGGTCATCAAAACCAAGTCGCTTCAAACCTGCAGAAGCTAAAATAATCGCATCATAATCGCCTGCATCTAGCTTCGCCAAACGTGTATTTACATTACCTCGTAAAGGAATAACATCGAGATCAGGACGATCAGTACGTAACTGACATTCTCGACGTAAACTTGATGTACCCACCTTCGCACCTTGTGGCAACTCTTCTAATGATTGGTAGGTATTTGAGACAAAAGCATCACGAGGATCTTCACGTGGACATACCACAGGCAAATGTAAGCCTTCAGGAAACTCAACCGGTACATCTTTCATAGAATGCACAGCAATATCCGCATCACCCGCTAGCATTCCTTGCTCCAGCTCTTTAACAAAGAGACCTTTTCCTCCAACCTTAGCTAAAGGTACATCAAGAATTTTATCACCTTGCGTGCTCATTTTAACGAGTTCAACTTGAAGTTCAGGATGTAGCTTTATCAATTCATCTCGAACATATTCTGCCTGCCACATCGCTAAAGGACTTTTTCGAGTGGCAATTTTTATGATTCTATTAGTCATTTGTTTTTCCAGTTCAGAATAGTCACCACAGAGACACAAAAATCACGAGAAAATAGAGTACGACTTTCGCCCTCTATACTCCGTGTCTCTGGGTTTAATTTTCATATTAAATAGAATTCTAGCATTTCTGTCATGATTCTCGAATAACCGCGTTATAATTCCCTCTTTAATTACAATAATTTAAGATTTGAATTATGACCGCGCCTAAGAAAAAACTATCCTCAGCTCGTCTAACCCAACCAACTAACGCCTTTGTTGAAGAGTTCACTGCATCCGTTCAATTTGATCAACGTATGTATCGCCAAGACATTCAAGGTTCAGTTGCTCACGCCACAATGCTTGCTAGCGTTGATGTTTTAAGCGATGACGAGCGCGATCAAATCATTGCTGGCTTAGAAACCATTCAAACAGAAATCGAGAATGGTGAGTTTGAATGGTCAATTGCACAAGAAGATGTGCATATGAATATCGAAGCACGTTTGATTGCTCTTATTGGTGAAGTAGGTAAAAAGCTACACACCGGTCGATCACGTAATGATCAAGTAGCTACTGATGTACGCCTTTATTTGCGCGATATGATCGAACCAATCAAATCCGAACTAAACCGTTTGCAAGAAGCATTACTCAATGTCGCTGAACGTGAAGCCGATACTATCTTGCCAGGTTTTACCCATTTACAAACAGCACAACCCGTCACATTTGGTCATCATATGATGGCATGGCATGAAATGTTAGTACGTGATGCTGAACGTTTGGATGATTGTGAAAAACGCGTCAACTCATCACCACTGGGGGCAGCAGCATTAGCCGGCACAACGTTCCCGATTGATCGAGAATTAACAGCCAAATTACTTGGCTTTGAACGTATCTGCTTAAACTCTCTCGATGCAGTGAGTGACCGTGACTTTGCTATTGAATTTAATAGCTTTGCTTCTATCTTAATGATGCATTTATCGCGTTTTTCAGAAGAGCTTATTATCTGGTCCTCAGCACAATTTAACTTTGTAGATCTTGGCGACTCATTCTGTACCGGCTCATCAATCATGCCGCAAAAGAAAAACCCTGATGTGCCAGAGTTAATCCGCGGTAAAACCAGTCGTGTTTACGGCAATATGTTCAACCTGTTTACCTTAATGAAAAACCAACCTTTAGCTTACAACAAAGATAACCAAGAAGATAAAGAGCCACTATTTGACACGATCGATACATTATTAGGATCTTTACGTGTTTATGCCGACATGATGACGGCAATGACTGTCAAACCAGAAAGCATGCGTAATGCAGCTCTTCGTGGTTATGCGACGGCAACAGACTTAGCAGATTATTTAGTACGTAAAGGTGTCGCCTTCCGTGATGCTCATGAAGTGGTTGGTTTATCCGTCGCCTATGGAATCGAACATAACTTAGATTTATCAGAAATGAGTTTAGAAACACTACAAAGCTTCTCCGACCAAATTACTGATGATGTGTTTGATGTATTAACCTTAGAGGGGTCTGTGGCAGCACGTGACCATTTAGGTGGCACAGCTCCGAATCAAGTACGTGCAGCTATTCGTTATGCTCGTTCTCAACGCGAAGGTTAGTCTTTAATCAATTTCTATTACGCATAAAAAAACGGTGATAACTTTCATTATCACCGTTTTTTTAAACCTTAAATCTAAACTCTATTCTTAGAATTTATAGCTTGCTCCAACGTGTAGTGAACGCTCTTCACCTACAAAATAACGATCACCGCCACCAAGCACACTAAAATCAGCTCGTTCTGCATATCTATAATCCGTTAGGTTATTTACTCGCCCATATACAGTCACTTGATTGCTCACATTATAATGAGCTCTAAGGTTTAATAAGTCATGCCCCTCATATTCATGCTCATTACCAGCATCAGTATAGTATTTACCAATATGCACCCATTCTAATTCAACACGACTTTGCGAATTGTAGTTCCAACCCAAGCGCATATTTGCAATATGTCTCGGAGCAGAATCCATATCATCACCATTTTCAATCGTACTTGCTGCTACCGGCCCAGCAAAGTTTGTTACCGCATGATCAAAGTCATATTGATGTACGGCATAGGTAATACTTCCTCCTAAATCAAATTGATTACCTAATGGAATAAACCCACTTAACTCAATTCCATAATGTTTAGTTTTACCATCAGGCACATTGTTATTACTTGAATCACGGAAGAAATAATCTTCTTTTTCCATATAGAAGCTAGTTGCTTCATATTGAATTCCTGCACCGACTTTTCGTAGCCCAATCTCAATACTATCAATTTGTTCAGAATCTGCACGTACACCTTGTTGATCTTTACGCATACGATATAAATCAGTCGTTTGAGGCGCACGATTACCACGAGCTAAATTCACAAAAGCACTAGTATCTTCTGTCAAACTTTGAACCAGACCCAATTTAGGACTGAAATCATTAAAAGTATCATCCCTATCAGCTTGTCTAAAAAATGTTGTTCCGATAAATCCATCTGCTGTTTTATTGTCATATTCGTAACGAGTATGTTCAAAGCGAGCACCGACGGTTAACCTTGTTTCTTCAGCTAGCTGCCATTCTGTATGAATATATGGCGCAATAACCGTTGCATCCACCTCATAATCATAGTGAGTACCTTGAGGATATTTTCCTGTAGGTCCAAAGAAGGTAAAAGGGTCTACTTCTGTTTGAACTTCTGATAATTCACCTCGGGTATATTCTAAGTCAGTACCAACTATAAGTTTGTGTCCACCCGGCAAATCTCTGTAATACGCTGCTAATAGACCAATACTTTGATGTTCATTTTCCTCAACGGCATTACCAGGAAGAAAGTGCATCAAAAACTCCATTTCTGTATGTCGCATATACGGCGTCATACTAAAGTAAGCATCATCACTTAACTCATGTTCCCAGCGAGTAGCCAGTCGTACAGATTTAACATCACGATAAGCCTGTGTATTTTCATTGGTCTTCGATGCTGAACGGTCTTTATATGCATCAGTCCCTACTTCATAGCCTGCTGTCTCCTGATTCAAGTTTGCAGCAGAAAATGTTGTTTGAAAACTATCTGTTTCTCCAAAATAATCATGGCGAACAGTCATTTTTTGCTGATCAAAACCAGCATCATCAATCCAGCCACCATCATGAGTGCCATTAATGCTTAAGCGATAACCATGAGCACCAATAGAGTCACTGATCATGCCTTTAAATTTATAAAGATCATGAGGCCCTGCTGAAACATCAATTGAACGCTCAAGTTCCAATGAAGGAGCCTGTGTCAATACATTAACTAAACCATGTACTGCATTAGAGCCATATAAAGCACTACCAGGACCTCGCACAACTTCAATGCTTCCTGCTTGCTCTGAGTTAACTTCAAACAAACCGTTTGTATTAGCAAAACCTGCAGCACGTAATGGAATTCCATCTTGCATATATAAGAACGAACCAGCACCTGCGCCACCAGTTAACACAGGTGAACGGATAGAAGTTAGATGTTCCTGCCCATTACCACGCTGAATCATCACGCCAGGTAAACGGTTAATGACCTCAGTGATATGATCAGCACGTACAAAATCGATCTCTTCTTCGCTTACTTTGGCTGTATTACCTGCCAAATCTAATAAAGCAGTTTCAGAACGCGTGCCTGTTACGATCATGTCATCTAAATTAACATTCGTTTCTGCTAAAGCGATTGTTGATACATTCGCCAATGCCAGCAACAAAATTGATTTTTTCAAATAAAACATTATAAACCTCTAATATACTTGGTAATTTTCAAGCAAGCATTCTCTCATATCTTGTGGTATTTCAGTATAAGTAAAACCCTTGTCTCCTCTTGAAATTGAGACTTTTAACCCCATCTATTGATCCAAATCAATTTAATGTAGAAAGATTACTCAATGGAATACAAAGACTATTACGAAACTCTCGGTGTATCACGCGATGTATCGAAAGAAGACTTAAAAAAGGCTTATCGAAAACTGGCGCGAAAATATCACCCTGATGTAAGTAAAGAAGCGAATGCTGAAGCTAAGTTTAAAGAGGTTGGGGAAGCTTACGAGGCATTAAAAGATCCTGAGAAACGAGCACAATATGATCAATTTGGTTCAAATTACCAAAATGGCCAGTCATTTACCCCTCCTCCAGGTTGGGGTGGACAAGGTGGCTCTGCAGGGGGGCAAGGTAACTTTAGTAACTTTTTTGAAAATATGTTTGGCGGCGGCGGTATGGGCGGTGGTGGACGTGATAACTTCTATGCTGATGGTGAAGATGTTAATGCAAAAATCACAGTTACTTTAGAAGATGCATTTAGCGGTGCGAAAAAAACAATTCGCCGCCCTAGTGGCTCTACGGAAACAGGCACACTCAATGTTAAAATTCCTGCAGGCATCACATCAGGAAAGAAAATTCGCCTTTCAGGTCAAGGTAAAGCAGGTATGGGAGGGAGCAAGCCGGGTGATTTATATTTAGAAATTGCAGTTGCACCACATCCGCATTACCGTTTAGAGAAAAAAGATACTTATCTCGACCTACCAATTGCACCTTGGGAAGCGGCTCTAGGTGGAAAAGTTACAGTACCCACTTTAGCAGGAAAGATTAACCTTTCTATTCCAGCCGGAGCAAAAAGTGGTCAAAAAATGCGTCTGAAAGGTCGCGGACTCCCCGGTAAAGATGCAGGTGATCAGTTTGTTGTTTTACAAATTATGACACCGCCAGCAGACTCTGATAAAGCAACGCAGTTGTACCAACAAATGGCTGAAGAGTTGAGCTTTAACCCCCGAGAAACATTAGAAGACCTTTAATATAACAACTAAACCGTGGGAGCGGCTTCAGCCGCAAATGGTCAGCAACTTATTGAGGCTCCTTTCGCGGCTGAAGCCGCTCCACTGGACTGATTATTGAGGAAGAAAGATGACGGTATTTAAAACATCACTAGTATGGCTTGCAGGGATCACTTTGTTGGCTCAAGTTGCCGTTGCTGCATTGCCTTTTGATTGGTTTGGTAATGAAGGTCAAATACCGTCTCTAGCTCCTATGCTAGATCAGTCCAAACCTGCTGTAGTTAATATTGCCACACAAAGCCACGTTCGAGTTCAAGATAATCCATTACTTAACGATCCTTTCTTTCGTCGTTTCTTTAATATTCCTGAGCTTCAACAACCTCGTCAACGTAGTAAACAAAGTCTAGGTTCAGGCGTTATTTTTAATGCTAAAGAAGGTCTAGTTCTAACTAACAATCATGTTATTCATCGCGCTGATGAAATTACAGTGTCACTAACGGATGGCCGTAGCTTTCAAGCTGAATTAGTGGGAAGCGATCCTGCCACAGATGTGGCTTTAATCAAGATCCCTGCAGAACAGTTAACGGCTTTGCCTCTTGCTGATTCAGATAAGCTCCGTGTAGGTGATTTTGTAGTTGCCATCGGCAATCCTTTTGGCTTAGGTCAAACCGTCACCTCAGGTATTGTCAGTGCATTAGGTCGCAGTGGTCTCGGCATAGAAGGTTATGAAAACTTTATTCAAACTGACGCCTCCATTAATCCTGGTAACTCGGGTGGTGCATTAGTCAATCTAAGAGGTGAATTAGTCGGTATTAATACAGCAATCTTTTCACCAGGACAAAAAGCAGGAAATATCGGTATCGGTTTTGCTATTCCCAGCAATATGGTCAAACAAATTACCGACCAACTAATCAAACATGGTGAAGTTCGTCGTGCTCATCTCGGCGTTCAAATGCAGGATATTACTGCTGAGTTAGCTCAAGCATTTAATATTACTTCAGAACAAGGTGCTGTCGTAACACGCGTACTAGAGGGATCCGCCGCCGATGAAGCAGGCTTAACCATTGGCGATATCGTCACGGCAGTTGATGATGTACGTTTGATCAATGCAGATAGTTTACGCAACTCTATTGGCTTACTTATGGTCGGCCAAACCATCAAAATAGATATTCTTCGTGAGGGTAAAAAGAAAGCCCTCCACGCTACGGTTAAAGAATCTAAAAGCCAACAAGCGCAAGGTGATGTCCATCCTAAATTATCAGGCGCAACCTTTGGCGATATAGAAAACACATCACCTTACTATGGCAAAATTAATGGCCTCATGGTTTATTCAGTTAAACGTGGCAGTCCTGCCGCTAATTCTGGTTTACGTGCTAATGACATTATTACCTCCGTTAATAAGCATGCTATTAATAACTTAGAAGACTTTAAACCTCATGCTTATAACAATGGTAAACAGTTATTGTTAAATATCACCCGTAACGGACGGGCCATGTTTTTAATCTTGCGCTAATAATTATAGATCGAGCTTTAACCCAAGCGATAGTAATCTCAAATAACCAGTTTATTTCTTAGTTTTAACAGGTCGTTTCCAACTGCTGACAGTTTTCTGGATGCTCTTAGTAAGCGTTAGTGATTCGCCGGCCGCATCTTTGCGCAGTGTTGTGCCAGCGCCAACCGTTGCACCGGCTTCTACTGTCACAGGCGCTACTAGCTGACTGTCTGAGCCAATAAAGGCATTATCACCAATCGTGGTACGGTGCTTGTTGGCACCATCGTAGTTACACGTTATTGTCCCTGCACCAATATTAACGCCCTTGCCCATATCAGTATCACCAATATAACTAAGGTGGTTCACTTTTGAACCCTCGCCAATATTCGCATTTTTTGTTTCGACAAAATTACCAATTTTTGCACTATCTGATAGTACCGTTCCTGGTCTTAGGCGTGCAAAAGGACCTATATTAACGCCCGATCCCACATTGCTGGAATCAATCATACTATTTGGCAGAATTACGGTACCCTGACCAATATCTGAGTCTTTAATAATACAGTTTGCACCGATTTCGACATTATCAGCCAATGTGACATTACCTTCGAAAATCACATTTATATCAATCGTTACATCTGTGCCTGTTTTCAGATTTCCACGTATATCTAAACGTGCAGGATCTGCTAATGTCACACCGTTAGTCATTAAGGTTTTAGCTTGCAGCAACTGAAAATGACGCTCTAATTCAGCTAATTGTTGACGCGTATTTACTCCGGCAACTTCAGCATTGTCAACACAACAAACTGTATTAATAGCTAAGCCATCTTCAACAGCTAATGCCACCATATCTGTCAGATAATATTCACCTTGGGCATTATTATTACTTAACTTATCTAATGATGCAGTTAGCCACTTTGAAGGCAGAACCATAATGCC
>ENA-OSET01000505-OSET01000505.1-sediment-metagenome-genome-assembly--contig:-NODE-505-length-43605-cov-15.765645_pt1 | contig 43605 bp, 34 predicted proteins | sample MGYA00237882_ERZ534229 | MGnify/ENA primary metagenome ERZ534229 (study PRJEB26408, sample SAMN06266212) | sediment metagenome | isolation source: Hudson Canyon methane seep mesocosm | place...
GGACTGCGCAACAAACTATAAGTTCAAGTAATTATTTATTCAAAATCCACGGAAATGGTAATGTAGGTATCGGTACTTCTACACCTGGTGCAAAATTAGATTTAATGGGTTCGTTTAAATTAACGGATGGATCACAAGGAGCAGCTAAAGTGCTAACATCTGATGCAAATGGACTTGCTTCATGGCAAGCACCAAGCTCTACAAATGTTTTTGCAGATTTATACGCTACGGATTTCTTGAAAGTAGGAACAAACTCGTTATATATAACTGCCCCCTCTTCTAACCTACCAAATGGAGTCGTAAACTCAAATAATGGAGAACATAATATTTTCGTAACGGATGATGATTTATTTATTCAATCAAATTCAACAAGTAGTTCATACAATACAATCTTAAATAAAATTGAAAAAGAGAATCCTTCTGAGATTAAGTTTTTACTTCACTGTATTGAAAATTAATTCGCTCCAAAGTCTTCGCATTCATAGAAGACAATACATCTGGAATATCAACACTTTGATTTAATCTCCACCCAGCTTGAAAAAACAATGGCGAATCTCTGTAATCTAGATGGGCAACTGCAACTCCCAACGCCATGGCTTCGATAGACACAGAGCTAGGAGTTGTTATTAGATTACTATAATTTTTTATAGCATCTGAGAAGCTACCATCAGTTTTATTCTTAGTTAGATCACCACCAATATCACTTAACAAGCTCTCATCAAAAAACCTAAACTCTATATTATCAAAGATACTTCGACACACAGTTAATACTTCACGATAAAGATTTACCAACCTCTCACGCTACTTCAAATCAAAATATGGTGTCTTTGCAGTGGTCAGTAACAAGGTCCCTTCCGCTACTGCATTTCTACTATTTTTGCTTATAATCATTCTAGTTGGCCTATAACTATGAAATGTGACACCAGGATTAATGTGAGAAAGATAATTAATAGGTTCGCCACCTATCAGCGCCATATCAGAAGAAATAGGATCATACAACTTAATACCAGCTTGAATATGCTTGGGGTTTTTATAAGCATTATCCCATTCATAGACACCATCAAACACGACCATGGTTTTGACATTCAAAAAAAGACATTTATTTAATATATAGGAATTCAATGGCTCTACGGTATGAATACATATTACGGCATCATATTTTTCAAAAAAGACCGCGCTATTTTTATAATAAACCTGCCCATCAAATTCATAATCCTCTCGCTGAGCACCAAGAAAACCAGCGATTTTCTGAAAAGTTTCAAGTGGATCAAGTACTAGGAATTTCACGGGACTTCCCTTTATTCATAAATCCAAGAAGGAATACTAATTGATAGATCAAAAGACCTTGTGCAGAATTAACCAAGGAGGAAATAGCTAAGCAAACAAACAACAAATTAATTTTATCTTTAACGTCACAAGCAAGTATGCCTTTAACAACCCATATCAATAGTACACACATCGAAATAAAGCCGAAGTTAAAAAACATAACCATTGGCAAGGAGGGAGCGCTACGGGCCACGTCTGAGAAGGGTAAAAACTTATCCGAGAGCGGGCCATGACCTAGCAAAAATCCTATGGGTTCTTGCAATAAATATGCAACCATATCCACTGTAGTTGCAACTCTAGGATTGTATCCCTCCTGACCTAGCGATTCAAAACTAAGTAATGCTTGTCTTAATCGAGCCATTTGAGAATCGTATACAGATCCTCCCAAAGAATAATAGTTTAAAATATAGTCATACATAAACATTATACAAAGACTAACTGCACTAACTAATATAATCTTCTTCAATAATTTCAAATTATAAAAGTAGGAAAGCATCAGCACGATCACAGAGACAAAAAGCGCGATAATGGAACCAGCGACAAAAATAGCGACCAGAACAAAGAATGCCTGCAAATGTTTCTTATTCAGTATAGATGCGCTGAATGCATAAGCCAAAAATGGTGTAAGTGCAGATGGCTCACTCATAAAAGCATGTGGACGAAAATAGCCATACCCATCATCAGCTAAAACATGTAAACCCGTGAGACTCCATATCAAGTATGAAGAGAATATAAATACAACACTATATAATATGAACTTATCCAATACATATAGTAGCGTATCCCTATTCTCTTCTGTTGCTCTATAGATGACTAAGCTGACCAACAGATACATTAATAAAACTACACCACCAATGAAACTATCCAATATATATTCATATTTATCACCTAAAACATAACTGATTCCATAAAGGGAAAAAACGACGATCCCAAATATAAAACCAAACAAGATCACAGGATCTTTCTTTTTATAATAAAAGTATGCAACTATCAGCGGATATAATATAAATTGACTTCTAAGAAATACCACACCTATTGAACCTAAATCAATATTAACGATGAATATAGGGAAAAAATATAAGAACAATAAGGGACTTCCCTTAATTACTTGAACTTTCATTCAATTATATCCAAAAGCAATATAGTCATCTCGATATAATGCCTTTATTTTCTTCAAGCTAGACTCATTCAACTCCACTTGACTACCACTACCTTTATTAATGAATTCCAATGAACCTATACGTGGAATTATTTTACTCAAGCGTTCAAAGTCATTATTTATATTTTCATATTTTCCGACAAAGTCCACTGATAACTCACCATTAATATGCGTAAAAAAATACTGGGGAACGAAGTGCTCTTTGAGCATAATATTTTTACTAGTTAGCCATCTATCGACAAAATCATTAATATCATCATACATATCGAGTACATATTCCTTAAACTCAGCATCCCCTTTAGCCGTCCCTCCTGATGCGAGGAAATTATAAGCCGACACGAACCTCGAAACTGGATCACGAACAAAGCAGAATGAAAAGAAATCGTTAAAAGCCTTTTCGTCGCATACTTTATAATCTAAAGCAAAGAAGTGCCCCGGCTTATCATCACCATAAACAGATAATGCAATACTTTTTCCTGCTGATTTTGGAATATGAACAAATATGCATTTATTTTCATATATGTATGGCTTATAAACTGTTCTAGACTTTTGAAACTTAAAGATAAACCGACTAATAGCACGCCTCGTATGATACCCAACACGCGCTTTGTACATCCCAAGAATACTCATAACTCACCTGTTTAACATAATAACTTTAAAGACTGAATTTAAAGCAAATCAACTAATTTGTTCATATTTGATTCCGTAAGAATGTCAACACCCGCAGCCCCTTTACGGCCGCCTCCACCAAACTTTGCTGCTATTACATCAGCACCTATAAGATTGTTTTTTGGTGCGCGAATACTTACCTGATAAGTAGATTCGTCACCAATCAACTCTTCACGCTTAGTTAGTATTGCATGGGCTCGATCAGGAAACTGATTAGCCAGTTCATTCCCCACTACACCACTCACTCTTCTTGCCCATTTTTCGTTAGGCAAAATAAACATCGCTGCGGTTTCTGATTCATGGCTTGGTTTAGTTTGTAATGCTTTTGCCATGTCGCTTTCATAGCCATTGGACAGCGTATTAAATACTTCAAATTCGTTTTCGATAAATTCAAAAGGTGAGGCGTATTTAACGGCTATTTTGTACAGATCGGCAGGGTGATAAAACAAATCACTTACGTCTGCGCCATAGCCGTTGTAGTTCATGCAGATACCAAGCGTACGCAGCTGATTGGTCTGCTCTTCGCTATAGCCAGCTTTATTGCACAAGGCTTCGGCAACTATTGTGATGTTATCGCCAAAGGCGGCTACGATCGCCCATGCATGGCTCTCTTTTTTTAGCTGGCTCTTCAAATACGCACTGACTATTAAAGCTGTGCAGGTATTTGAAGCTGTATTAATGTGAGCGTCTAAATTTTCGTGTTCTGGCTTATCGCCCATCTGGTGATGGTCTGCATAAAATACGTTTGCGCCTGAATTTAGCGCCTTGTTCAAATATTCTGTATTTTTGGCCATCGATACGTCAAGTACGACAATCTCGTCGCCCTGCTGTAACTCAACTTGCTCGGTCAGATTTTTGAGTAACTTAATGTCGCGCTTTATGCCTGTAACAAGAATACTGTCTTTAGGCTCAGCCAAGCGAAGCTGTATTAACGCGCAAATACCGTCGGCATCGCCATTGAATAAATCGTAAATGGCCATACTATATAGCTTCTATTAAGGGTTCTTTAACTGCGGGCAAATAACCTTTAGTTTTAAGGTAATTAATGATGCCATCTGCACAGTCTTCGATAGACATCACTGATGTATCTAATACAACCTCTGGGTTTTCTGGCACTTCGTATTCTGAGTCTATGCCTGTGAAATTTTTGATTTCACCACTGCGTGCTTTTTGATATAACCCTTTAGGATCACGCTTCTCACAAGTCGATAATGGTGTACCCATATAAACTTCGACAAATTCCATTTCGCCAACCAAGTCGCGAACCATTCTGCGCTCTGTTCTAAATGGCGAGATAAAAGCAGAAAGTACGATCATTCCTGCATCTACAAATAGCTTGGACATTTCGCCAATGCGGCGAATATTTTCTACTCTATCAGCATCTGAAAAACCTAGGTCTTTATTCAGGCCGTGGCGCACATTGTCACCATCTAATAGATAAGTGTGCTGACCTAAGGCAAAAAGCTTTTGCTCTACTGCGCCTGCAATGGTGGATTTGCCTGAGCCACTAAGGCCAGTAAACCAAATAAGGCAAGGCGTTTGAGATTTTTGAGCGGAACGGGCAGCTTTGTTGACTTCGTGCTCGTGCCAAACTATGTCGTCAATTATTGGGTTGTCGATTGTATTCATCGCTGCTCCATGGCTACAGTGCCTTATTTTTTATGTCGATCCTGTTTTAATAACGGACAGTAGCGTTAATTTATTACAGCTAGTGATTTGTTATTAACGACACTTTGTTGATGCGGCGCACTTTACCTGAACCACGTCACAAAATAAACACAGAACGTACATTTAATAATCCAAATGTGTCAAATGTCAGTTAAATCCTTCGAATCGATTAACATTTGGCTACAAATACTAACATTTTACCTTTGCCCTCTTGTCCTACTTTGGTTTGAGATATACTATGGCGCACATTAACTACCTATTTAATAATTACACTTACTCCAACTAATAACGGACTATATTATGCGTAAATTAATGACAGGGATTTTGCTTGCTGCTGCCCTTCCTGCTTCTGCTTCTATTACATCTGATCTAAATGCTGGCGGTACTGCTGCTGACGTTATTGCAAATGCGATTTCTGCTTGTGGCGGTTCTGCTTCTTGTCAGGAATTGGCTATTGCTGAAGCGGTAACTGCGGGTATCGATATTACTACTGCTGTTAACCTTGCTGTTAAAGCCGGTGTTGATACTAAAGTTGCTATCGCTTCTGCTTCTGAAGCGGGCTTGAAAGCAGGTCAGTCTGTTGAATCTGTACTTAAAGCAGCTTCTGCTGTTGAAGGCGCTAGCGATACTGATGTTATTGCGGCTGTTACTACCGGTGCTAAAGAATCTGGAACTGATGTTAAAGATGTTGAATCTGCAGCACTTAAGCAAGGTTTTTCTGCTGAAGTGATCTTGGTTGGTACTACGGGTGCTGTATCTGGTGATACTGCCGGCGGTACAACTCCTGTAGTTAAAAAGACTAACAATAAAGATCAGAAGCCTACTCAGCCTCTAGATTCTATCAGCACTGCTAGCTAGTTTTTAGCTTGATTTTAAAAAACCCGACTTGTTCGGGTTTTTTTATGTTTGTTATTTGGAAGTCTAATTTTTAATGCCCCGCTATCTAATAACCAGTTATCTCGCCTTGTTGTTTTGCCTGCCTTTGCCATTTGCCAGTGTTTATACCTGGGGCTGGGCGTTCTTTGGTGGCTGTTCTTTTGTTTTATTGGCGCTTGTTTTGTTGGCCAAGGTTAAAGCTCAGTTAGTTAGCAAGGCCCCTTCCTTAGAATTACCTACTGCCTTTGTTCGTTCTATCCCTGTTTTGATTTTGTTAATGGCTGTGCAGTTGATTGTTTTTTTGCAGTGGCTACTGGGTAGTTATGATGCATTCCAAGATTTATTGCAGGGCTTGGGCTTGTGTGCCTTTTTTGCTTTGACGCTATTATTGCTTACCGACAAAACCTCGATTGAGCGTGCAATATGGGTGGTGATTATTGCGGCGGGTTTTCAAGCTTTGTATGGCTCACTGATGGTGATGACGGGTTTGGAGTGGAGTTTCTTCGCTGAAAAGTGGGCTTACTTGGGTAAGGCTACGGGGACTTTTGTTAATCGTAATCATCTTGCGGGTTATTTGGAGATGACTTTAGCGCTGGGGATTGGGTTTTTGCTGGCCTCTTCTACTCGTTATTCTGGTGATTGGCAGCAGCGTTTACGACAGTTTATTGAAGTTTTATTAAGCCCTAAGGTGGTTATGCGTTTGACCTTGGGGATTATGGTGATTGGCTTGGTCATGACCCGCTCTCGCATGGGGAATACGGCGTTCTTTGCGAGCCTGATGATTGCAGGCGGCTTGGCTTTATTGTTGATGAAGAACAAGTCTCGCTCTACTACGATTTTGCTTTCTAGTTTGCTGATTATTGATATTGCTATTGTCGGGACGTTTTTTGGGGTTGAGAAAGTTGCTGAGCGCTTACAGAGTTCGAGTATTAATAAAGAAAGTCGTGATGAGGTGAGTCGTGATACCTTTAATATGTGGTTAGATAATCCTCTTCTAGGTACAGGTGCGGGTAGCTACAAATACGCTTACCCTAGCTATAAGTCGGATGATGTCACAATCTTTCGTATTTATGATTACGCTCATAACGATCATTTACAGTTTTTAGCTGAATTTGGTGCGATTGCCTTTTTATTATTGGCGATTGCGGTGGCCTTGGTATTTTATTGGTCGCTGCAGGCGATGCGGCTACGGCAGCGCTCGTTGAATCAGGGGTTGGGTTTTGCCTCGTGTATGGCGATTATTGCGATTATGATTCACTCGACGGTGGATTTTAATCTGCAGATTCCGGCGAATGCGTTTATGTTTGTCTTTATGTTGGCGATGGGCTGTATTGCTCGCTGGACTCCATCGGGTTCTCGATCTTCTGGAAGTGGTTCTGGTCGGCGTAGGAGAAGTAAATGAATTTAGAAAAGACGTTGGCTAATCATCGGTTATTGAAGCTGGATGCGAATCTGCTGGGCGACGATTATGTGGTGGGTGATATTCATGGTAATACTTCGCGCTTATTAGAGCAGCTGGATGAGATTGGCTTTGATCGTACTCAAGATCGTTTGATTTGTGTGGGTGATTTGATTGATCGCGGGCCTGAAAGTGGTGCTGCAATTGAGTTATTGGCCGAGCTTTGGTTCTTTTCGGTATTGGGGAATCATGAGTATTTTATGCTCAGTGGCCTTAAGTACGGCAATAGTAAGCATAAGATGCAGTGGTTGCAGAATGGTGGCGAATGGATCGCCTCTTCTGATCCTGCGCTATGGCCTAAGTGGTTTGAGTTATTGTGCGCGGTGCCTGTAGCGATTGAGTTGCAGCATAAAAGTGGCCGTACTTATGGCGTGGTGCATGCGGACTTCCCGGGTTATGACTGGCAGCAGATTCATGAGTTTGGCGAAACCGAATTAGAGAAGTGTTTGTGGTCGCGCTCTCGTTTTAAAGAGCGCAGTGAACATGAGGTTGCTGGGATTGATGCGATTTATCATGGGCACTCAATTAATGGCACTGCTGATGCGGATAAATCGGCTAGTGATGTTATTCAGTTGGGCAATCGTTTTTATATTGAGCCAGGTGCCTATAAGGGTGCACGCTTTGTTATTGTGAAATTGAGTTAGCGCAATCTTCTACCCCTAACTTTCTATCGCCAACCTTCTACCTCCAGCATTCCAGTTTTCATAATTTAAACGCTGCATTATTGAGATAAATGATTATAATGTCGCAACATTAGTACCAGCTTCATCTGGGAAAAATCTAAAACATCTATTTACCCAAAGGGATTAGGGATATCAATGCAAACTCGCATCGGTTTTAAAAAAACGGCGCTTGCGCTAGTTCTAGCATCTACTCTGGCCGCGTGCTCGGATTCAGGGAAATCAAATTCAACATCTTCTGATAATCTTGCGATTAGTGGCTTTGCGGTTAAAGGCTTATTGATTAACGCAACGGTTACTGCTTATTCGTTGGATAAAAGTAAAACGCTGGCGACGGTTCAAACGGCGGCTGATGGTTCTTATACCCTGCCGGATATTGATCATTCTGGCGCCATCTTGGTTGAGTTGACGACCAATACCAATACAACGACTGTGTGTGATTCTGCCATTGGTTGTGCTGAAAGTGCATTTGGTGAGTCTTATTCCTTTAACGACCCTGACTTTATTTTATCGGCGGTTTTGCCGAACGCTAAATTAGCGCGCCAGCAAAAATTAATGGTCACCCCTATTACTCATTTGGCGGCTAAACGTATCGCTCAGACGGGTGTTACTGAGGCGAGTGACATTCAAGGCTCGGTCAATGCAACGGCTAAGTTATTAGGTTTGTCGGGCATTGATATTAATGGTTTAGCCCCTGTTGATATTACCAATGCCGATGCGGTTGCCAATGCGACTGGGGATGCTCAGTTATATGGCGCGATGGTTGGGGCAATTGCAACGCTGGCGGCGCAAGATGATGAAGCCTCTGTTGCGGATATTATAGAGACATTGGCTAACGACTTTTCTGCGGATGGCGGCCTTGCAGGTCACTCAGAAGATTTAGAAAAAATCACTCTGGACTCTATCTTCGATGCTGCTGCGCAAGTTGTTACTGCCACTGAACAAAAAGCCACTGCTGAACAGATTCAGTTAGATCTAAGCAGCGCGGTAACTATTCTAGCGACGGAAGAGCAAGCCGCAAACGCGGTGGCAGCGGATGATGAAATTGCTCCGGAAGTTATTCCAGTAGAGCCTGAAGATCCGACTAGTGATGCTGCTTTGTTAACGGCGTTATTGAATGATATTTCAACCTGGGATACAGCATTTGATACCGCAAGCGATAAAGGGATTTATCAGCCTTTTGAAAATCAGCTTGAAGCGACTCAAGATATTGTTGATGCGGTTTCTGACCAGTCTAACCTTATGGCTTCGGTCGAAAAGTTTGTTATTACAAAATCCGATAATCCTGACGAAGAAAATCAGAATGGCCCCCTTCTTAATAGTGTTCAAGTTATTGCGGATGGGATTGAATTAGTCGGATTTATCGAGCGCTATTATCGTCTTGAGGGAGCGGTTCCATCTGCGGGCACAATCACTTTGGCAGATGCGATTGCTTTAGGTTATGACGATGGTTTCGTCGATGGCACTGGATTTGGCGACGTCTCTGAGCAGAGTGTTTCCCTTGAACCGACCTTCTCTGCTTCGGGGCGCATGCTGACTGCTGAGGTATCTTTTACTCATACCTCGGAGGACGCTGCTGCATTAACGTTTACCGTTGCTCGCGACGAAGGCATTAGCTCTGTAACCGAGTTGAAATATTCCGTCTCATCGATTGTGGGTTTTTATGATGGTGACGGAGTTCGTGATAATGCTGAAGACATGACGCTTATTGGTAATGGTGGTGTGGCTAGTCTGGGTTTCGCAAATGCTGCTGCTCTGCAATCATTTATCGGCGCGACTGAAGATGATTCTTCAATGTCTTTTGCTGATATTACTGCGTTAGCTTTCAATATTGATATAGGCATGTCATCAGGTTCCGTTGGGGGTGTGGCGGATACCGAGCGCGCTGAATTTGATTTAAATATATCATTTACGAAAGCGCAAGGAGCCGAAGCCGAAAGCACAGCTGAAATGAGTTACGGTATTGAGGCTGAAAATACCGCAAGCAATGAAAGTATTTCGGGTTCTTACGAAATAAACTTTGGTGGTGATTTTACTGAGGAAGAGAGTGAGTTAGATGCTTCGGAATTTACCCGTAAACTTGTATTGAATGCTTATGGTGTGTCTTTTGAAGGTCAAGTAACTGCGACGGCTGATGATGGTTCTTCGATTGTTTTTAACGGCGCAATTACTTCAGCGGCTAATTTACTCGCTGGGGTTGATGACAGTGTGGATTCCGATGACGTTAATAGTCGCTTAAATACGGCGAGTACGAATTATAACGGTTCAATTGTATTAACAGATGCCAACCAGTTTGCGACTTCGTTTGTTGGTTCTATGTCGGCAACTCTAGAGTCGGTAAAAACTGCTGACGGTAATAATCTTCTTTTGGCTGGCGAAAGTCAGCTAGAGGTTTCGACCCTTAATATGCTGGGTACGCTCAGTACGCAAACCAGTGAAGGTAATGCGTCAGTTGAGTTAAATGGTGCGACTTCTTATGATCGCTCTAACATGGTTTATGCAGACTTAAACTTACCTGCTCCGGGAGATCGTTTTGCCGATATTCATTATTCTTTTAGCGATATTAATAGTGGCGTTTTATTTGCTGGGGAGTCTGCACAAGTATCGTCTTTGATTCTGACTGCGGATATTGCCACTAGTTTAAATGCTGAGATTAGTGATCTTAATGGTCAGCTGGATGGATTGAATGCCGAGCTGACTTATCCGTTAGCGAATGATGGACTCATTGCAGTAACAATTCATCTGGATAATTGCACGGCCTATTCTACTCGTAAATATTGCGAGCTGTTTGTTAATGGCCAGTATAAAGGGCTGCAGTCAATGTCGGCTGAAGATGGTCTACTAAATATTTTAAATGATCGCTACGTGCAAAATTACAAACTTCCAGAAGATATGTTTCGCCCATTTATTAATGTAGATAGTGAGGTTAATAATTTCATTGTACGTCGAGACACCTATGAGCCAGTCAGTTTTGTTGGTTTTCAGGATCAGCAGGTAGAGATGAAAGCAGATTATGATGATTTAGAAATGGATTTGTCTATTTTTGAAAATGAAACGAACTTCCCTATCATTACTACAACCCTACAAATGGATACCCGTCTTGCAGGAATTGATGATGGCCAAATTAAACTAACAGCTACTAATACCGCGCTAAAAGATTATGTTGGTTCGTTATTCTTACGCTATGGGCATCGTAGTATTAAGCTGGATGTCGATTCAGAAGATTTAACGTCTAGTGATCGCAGCTTTGTGACCATTAGTAATGACAGCATTAGTATGACCCTTGTTGCAACTTGCGCCACCGACCTGAATGATGATGGTGTTCACGAGAATGAGGGAGTTGAGGCTTGTTCTGATGAACTTAACTTTAGCGGTGATGTTTTTGTAAATGGTGGCACTGATAAGGTAGCCGTTATAGAGGATCGCAATGGTCTAGTCGTCATTAAGTTTATAGCCGGAAATAGCTTGGGTGTGGTGATGACGCCGAGTTTCGATATTGTTAGGCAATAACTTCATGTGAGCTCTTTAATTCATGGGGTGGCTTCGGCCGCCCTTCTTGTATTTGTTTGTCTTTCTGCTCACTGAATAAGTGCATTAACCCTACTTGAGACTCATTACTAAGCATGGGTATGATTAATAAATAGCCACTGAAATATATCCTTACAAAAAAATGACTTAAGTCATTTGGATAACTTGCGAAAGCCAGATTCTCTTCCAATACTTGATTAATTTCAAATGGAAAGGAGAAGTCTATGTCTAGTAAAGGCCTGTCTAGTAAAAGCCTGTCTAGTAAAAGCCTGCTAAGTAAACATATGCCATTCAAGAAAACTGCCCTAGCAGTTCTTGTTGGCTCCCTACTCTCTGGTTGTATCGAATTAGGTGGTGATGACTCGTCTGATGATGAAGTTCAGGGTGATCAACCTCAAGAAGAGCAACGTGTATCGATTACCGGTTTTGCGGTAAAAGGTATTTTAGCCGGTGCCATCGTTGAAGCTTACGATATTACGGGTAATACCTTATTAGCCACGACGATAACGGATGCGGACGGTAAATATACGCTACCTTCTATTACTCATGACGGCCCTATTCTTGTTAAGTTGAAAACCGCTGCGGATACGATGGCAACGTGTGATTCGGCTGTGGGTTGTGATGATGGCAGCGGCACTCCGGTTCCTTTTGGTTCTAAATATACCTTTAACGATTCTAATTTTAATCTGTCTGCTGTATTGCCTGATGCCAGTGTGGCGGATGATCAAGAGCTAATGGTGACACCGATTACCCATATGGCCGCTGAGCGTGTTCAAGCCGCTGCGGATGCCGGTGAAACCATTGATAGTTCTGCGGTACAAGGGATTAATAATGCGACCGCTAATTTGCTGGGTTTAGATGGTGTTGATATTAATACAGTGCCTCCAGTGGATATTACGGATGTGCAGGCAACATCAGAAGGTTCTGCAGATCAGCAGTTATATGCTGCATTATTGGCTTCGATTCAAACTATCGCTGAGCAAGATCCTGAAGCGACAATTGCTGATGTGGTAAATGATTTAGCCACTGACTACGCCGAAGATGGTGGCTTGGTAAGTAATTCGGAAGATGCCGCTAAGATCACCCTCGAGGAGATCTTTGTAGGTGCTACTGAAGTCGTAGAAATTGTTGAGGCTGAAGCGGTTGAGGAAGGTGTTGAGCTTGATTTGGGCGAGGCAGGTTCTACTTTAGACTTGGCCGAATCAGAAGCTAAAAACGCTGAGCCTGACGCGGAAGTGATTGTTGAGCCAGAACCCGAGCCTGAGCCAGAGCCGACATTGACGCTTTCTACGGCGACGCAAAAAGGCATTGCCCTGCTGAATGATTTGAATACTTGGCAGGATGCGTTGCAGGCCGATAATCAAACTTTGACCCAGCCATTTGAAGATCAGCTAGAAGGTACGGGTGATATTCTTGAAAGTTTGGATGCGCAGTCTAAAGTATTGCAGGAATTTTCAACTTTAATTGTTCGTGAAGAAGATGTGACTGAGTGTTTTGCTACTGATTCTATGACTGGGGTTTGCATCGCTTCAGACACCTATACCGAGTCTGAGGCAGGTCCTATATTTGGTATTGCCGGGGTTGTTGCTAGTCTAGCGGGCTTAACTGAAAAGTGACAAGACCGCTTAGCCGTTGATGTCGCTGATAGCTCAGGTAATACGTTTAATTACACTGCGCAAGTTGATGATATCGATGGCATTAATATTGAAGATATTAATGATGTAATATCTGAAGAAGATGTTCTTGCTTATGACTTAGTTGCTACCTATTCAATTAAAGAAGCTAAGATTGATAGTATTACTTATGTGATGTCTGATCTTGCTGCTGAACCTGTGTTTGATACGGACTTTACAGTAACGTTAACACAAACCGACTTTGATGATGACGGCTTACAAATTGCTTTTAATGTAACGAATGCGGTTGCGAATATTCCAAGTGAGAGCTTGGTCTTATCGGTTCTTACAGGTTCGGCATCTTTAACCTTTGAGACGGCTGCTGCGCGCAAGGCATTTTCGGCGGATGAATCTGAGCTAGATCCTTCTTTGGCTTCTGTGACTGCGGTTGATGTGCATTTGGCAACGCGTGCAGTTAAAACGGATACGACGGTCTCCCCTACTGTTACAACGACGGCTAATTTGAATATCGATTTGGATTACGATCGCGCTGCGGATGATACGACCGTCACGACGGCGGCTTTTGGTTTAGATATGACTAATTCCAATGGCGAGTCTATTGATGGTGATTTAATATTCACGGTTAATGGTGACTTTAGTGAAACTGAAGTGGCTCTTGAAGGGTTTCAGCAAACGCTGGATATGACTGGAGCTCATGCGGTATTTAATGGTGAAGTGACGATCGCTGGGGCTGATGCCGCTGGTATTGTTCAATCAGCAACTTTCAGCGGTAGTATTGATGCTGAAGTTGGTTTCTTTGCGGCGGTTGTTGATGAAGAGCAAATCGCAAAGGATGCTAATGCTGACTTTGAGGGTATGATTGAGATTACTTCGGGTACTAAAACAACCAGTTTTACCGGTTCTGCATCGGTATTCATGGAGGCGGTAACGACTCCAGACGGAACGCCTTTCTCTTTGGGTGACGGTACTGAGTATCACGTGAATAAAGTTGAGCTATTTGGTCGCTTAAAAGCAGATCAAGGAACTGAAGATGCGGATCCAACTGCGGGGCTTTCTATTAATGCGGTGGTGAATGCCAATATTGCTGGTTTGCAGTTTAATCCGGTAACTCTGCCTGAAAATGGTGATGTGGTTGGGCAGCTGAATTATGGTATTAAATCTCTGACTGCTGATAGCGCTGAGATTTATTTGAATCGTAAAGATGCGCTAGATGCTTCCATTGCATCTTTGACAGCTATTAATGCCATGGTCGATTCTGATGATGGTCATCATGCGCAGCTCAATTCAAGTAATGCGATTGTATCTTTTGCCCGCTCTAACTGCTCTACCCCTGCTAATAACGCTTACCATCTTTGTGATGTTGTATCGACGGACAGCTTTAAGCGTAATAAGTTTTTCTCGACGGCTGTTACCGAAGCTGAAGCTCTTGCGACCATGCAGGCAGATGTCGATAATGAATCTACCCCTTATGGAAATATTCCAGCCCCCGCATTGGTCACCAACTTTACAACGACGGGCGGAGACGCTGTGGTTGAGCATGGAGAATGCTTTGGTGATTTAACTCCAGAAACGTTATTGGCTAGCTGTGTTGTTTCTCGTACTTATAATACGACAATCGATATTCCAACAGACATTGCTCACGACTTTGATCGTAACTATTACGCTCGAGGACTTGATTTTAATCAGCCAGGTGGCAATCCTGTAAGTCTTGCGGTGACTGGTTGCGCTGAATATGCCGCGGATGTGACGATGCAAGAGTGCACCTTAGCTTCTAGTCATAATGAGAATCAAGGTGTTGGTCCTTGGGATGATATTCCAAGTCTACAAGCTTCGCTAGAATCAACCTATTCTGGTCAAGATATTACGGGGTTGACGTGTGATACTAATGAAGATGGTTATGGTCATTGTGAATATACCCGCACGGGATATGAGCAGATTATTGTTGATGCTGATTTAACCGCGGCATCTATCTTGACGATCCAGTATGGTAAACACTCATATGGCAGTTATAGCTATAACATTGAGCCAAACTGCGAAACTGCGACCTGTGCGTTAACAATGACGTCTCATCGTGAAATTTCACTGCCCGCCGGTTTAACTCCTGCAGAACGTGAAACTTATTTTGCGGCCGTTGAGGATGGTTATGTTAATCGCACCGACACGTTAACCTTAGAGGCTTGTGAAACGTTTGATAATGGCGCTATGGATTGTCGCTTTAATCAAAGTCAGGTTTATACGCACAACTCTGTGATGAATGATCTTGGTAATGGTTTGACCAAGTTTATTGCCTTTATTGCTCAAAATTTAAACATCTTTAGTTATTCAGTGAATTTTAACCAGTCGCTAGAGTCTGATTACGGTTGGTTGAATGTGGTGGCGAATGGATCTGCGGATATGAATTTCACTGGTGATATCGCTGCAGGAGAAACTGAAGATAAAACGATGCCAGTGAAGATTGAGTACTTCGACCCTCGCTTTGATGCGGAAAAGATTGCGGCGGGTGAAGGTGCGTTTGTTCAAATGAGTGCCAATGTTTCGATCAAAGCGAATCTAACCGGTCTTGAAAATGCGGAGATTGCTATCTTTGCTAATCGCTTAGGTAAGGAAGATGCTGAAGGTACGATTAAGCTAATCAATGGTACGCGTGCCATTGAACTGAATGTAAATTCTACTCAGGCGCTGAATACCGCTGAAGGCATTAACCTAGTCATTCGCAATCAAGATACAGAGATGACCATAATGGCTATCTGTGCCACGGATGAGAATGATGCCGGCGTGCATGATAACGAGCATATCGCTGCGTGTGCAGACGGTATTTTCTTCCAAGGCGCGGTGCATGTGGGTGGCTTTAAGGTCGCTGACTTAGAAGATCGTGATGGCTTACCAGTATTCCGTTTCTCGGATGGTACCGGACTTGATCTAGTTGCGACGCCTAATTTTGTTGTGCAGCCTAGTGCGCCTTAATTAGCGATCAGTTATTTGATTGAACTTACTTAATAAGGGCAGCTTCGGCTGCCCTTTTTTATGCTAGAGTCTTTATCTTAATTATGTGTAGTTTTGGCTTACGGACGGCTTCTTGTTTTCAGATCATCTCTATCTCCACCCTTTCTTTCTTATCTTGCTATGTAGTATGTCGAATCATATTCGGGCGTCTGAAGAAGTTGGCTATTCTTTCCAGCACTTCAGTTACGCCGGACCTATGGCGGTAATGCAGCTGGCAAATGAATGGCATGGCGAGTTGAAGCGTGGCGATGATGCTATTTCTTTTATTCAAAATGAAGTGTTTGTAAAAAGTGGGGGTTTTCATCTAGGTTATTTGACTCGTAATTATCAGCAGTTTGAAATTGATAATGAGTTGGCGCGGGGGTTTTATTATTACAATAATGAAATCAGTTTGGATGAGGAATGTAGAATTAATGCCGATTTGAAGGCTAAAACTTATGCGGGACAAGGTCTTCGCTTGGGTTATGGTTTTTCTGATTTAGCCTCTCATGAAGATTACTCCGTTAAAGTCTCTCCGAGTTTTGTGGCCTTGCGCTTGGATAATATTATTTGGGGGGATTTTCAGGGGGAGCTTTTTTATAACGATACTAAAAACTGGGGTGGCACCATTGATTTAGATTATGCCTATACCGAAGATCATATCGTTAGGCGTCCTTTGAGTGGTGATTACCTTGGCTGGCTCTATGGTTTGGATTTGGATGTGGATATTGCTACGCCTTGGTTTGATTTAGATTACCAGGGGATTAATGTTTACAGTCGGATATTTTGGCAGGGCGTGCCGCGAACGACGGCGCAGGTATCTACGGAAACGGCGTTTTTGCTTTTCGGCTTTGAGTATTATGAGGATATTGAACTCAACCCCCCTGCTCTGCATTATGCTGAGGTAGCTGCGCCACTTGCAGTCTTGTCGGGTATTGTTAATTTGGAAGGGGTTTCAGGGGTAAGCTCGGCAAGAGTGACGCCGATCAAGTCGTTTTATTATCATGGGTTGCAGTTTGAGCGTGAGGTAAATCTATTTGGCTATGTTAAGCCTTATAGTTTTGCTTTGCAGTATGACTTTTCTAGCGCTACCCCTCGTTTGTCCCTTGAGCACCCTAACTTTTCGTTTGTTTTCGCCTCGCAGACTCTGGATGTTTCTCGCAGCCAGCAGTTAGTCGCTAATTTTACCTTTCATTACACCTTCTGAGCTTGTGTAAAGTATCGGCTTGCTCAACAATGAGGTTGGTTTTTTTGGGTTAACCAGTTGGTTGACTCTTCGGTGACTCTAGTAGTGCACGCCGATTGCCGTATAGGGGTGTAGACTGCTCCGGCCTCGCTGAGTTATCGCAAGATGCTCGGCATTTTTTTGCCTGAAATTTGGCGGCTGCTTAAATGCAGTTGGTAAATTGCAGGCATAAAAAAACCGAATCATAATTGCTTATGTTCGGTTGATTTATCTTAGTGTCTCCCGTTCTTCTCAAAAGAAGGAAGATGGTATCCCCAAGGGGATTCGAACCCCTGTTACCGCCGTGAAAGGGCGGTGTCCTAGGCCTCTAGACGATGGGGACGTCTTGCTAATCAACGGCGCGCATTCTATGTATGATACGCATTTGAGTCAACCCCTTTTTTTACGTCTAAGCTAAAATAATACAAATAGTTTTTTAGAAAGCCTATTTAATAGGCTTGAGGGCAAGCATGTCGACCACCAGCCTCATACTCATAGCAATCATTATCTGCTTAATTTGCTTAGGCAGCCTATGGCTTGCTCAAGTTAAGCGTCAGCGAGCTATTGAAAGAGCCCGCAAGACGGTGATCTATAACGCCCAAATTAATCAGGTACAGCAGATTGCTCAGGCAACGGCTCAATTCCTCGATGATCAATTGATCCAATTCTTAGCCAATCGTATTATTTACAGCGCCACTATTCTTTCAAAAAATAAAATCACCCCCGACAAACGTAGCGCTCATATTATTGAGCAAGCTGGTGAATGGCTACAAAACCCCAAAGTGCTTCGTAAGCAGGCACAAAAAGAGAAAACCGAAAGCCATCAAAAAAGACTCACGTTACTTAAAACCATCATCCAGCACATTCGACAGGGGGTCATTGATCATGAGATAAGCCGCAGCGAGGCTAAGAAGCTCGCCACTAGCGCTAAGATTTGCAAAATAAAACTCGCCTGCAGCCACTATCAACAAGATGCAGAGCAGTCCTTAAAAGAGGGGGAGTTACAGCAAGCTATTGGCCATCTTAAAAAAATCAAGAAGACTCTCTCACAAATATCCCCCCTTAATAACGAGCTGAAGCAGCAATTAATCGAATGCGATGCGCGGATTGATGAAACCCAGCAAACAATCAACAGTCAAACTGATAATACTAGCAACCAAAGATTATCGGATGAGTTTGATAAGATGACGGAACAAGAAGAAGACTGGCAGAAAAAGCAACTATATGATCAATAAACTAAACAGCTAATATTCTTATTAAATTGTTACAAATTATATCTGGCATACAACCTGAATAAGTAACATGATAATATTACTGATCGCGAATAATAATAAAAAGCAGGATGCTGTTAGATGTGGACAAAACTGCAAACCAATTTAGCCTTTAAGGTCGCACTGTACACAGTTGTGACAGCGGCGGTATTTGGTTTATTAATTGGCAGCTATCAAATTTGGTCAAGTTTTCAAGAAAGAAAGCAGCGCACTCAAATATCAGTAGAGTCCATCATATCGACGACCCTGCCCTCTATTAGCCTTGCTACCTATAATTTCAATGCTCAATTGAATCAACAACTGATAAATGGATTGGCAGCACACCCAGAAATCATCAATGCATCGATAATTGATACGAAAGGCAGCGAGCTTGCCATTGCGCAAAAACCACAATATTGCCCACCTTCGAATATGGGCACATTGCTCCACGGTAGTAATAATCAGTATTCGTTTTCTCTCAGCCACCAAAATACGCACCTTGGAAAGTTAATCATTGAGCTGAATAATTGCAAGCTGACGGAACTCTTCTATATCGAAGTAAAAAGTATTTTGATCTCCAGCACAATCTTAAGCATCAGCATCGCACTATTCATCTACTTTATCTTCTACCAACTTGTTAGCCTTCCCTTGACTAAATTAGTACAGAAACTTCAAGGAATTGATCCGACCGAGATTGAGCTGTCTTCCATTCAGCGCCTTAACAGCCATAGAAAGGATGAAATTGGTTTATTGATCAACCATTTCTCTGAATTATTACGGACTACATACGATCATATCAGTCGCTTAAAATCAGCCGAACACACAATTAACAACTACTCGACCAATTTAGAAGACTTAGTTAATAAAAGAACAAAAGCCTTAACCAGCGCCAACCGTAAATTGAAACTGGTTAATCAGGAACTTGAGCAATCGCAGAAAATTTCTGAGCAATTTAATTTAAGCCAATACAAGCTACTAACAGGTCTAAGCCAAGAGTTTCGCCACCCCTTAGAAGCTACCGTTCGCGCCCTAACAAATGCTCAAGAACACTGCCCATCTGCGGCGGAACACTCTTTAATTCAAAGCTCACTTAAGCAAAGCAGCACGATTATTTCACTTCTGGCCGAACTAGATAATATTGCCAGCCTGAAAAACAGTCTGGATTTACAACTCGCAAGCCCATTTTCATTCAACAGCATGTTCAATAACATTGAACAAAATATTAATAAAAATGGCCCCGAATTCTCAATTGATGTTCGCTATGACGAGCTCACTTCCGATAAACACATTGGTGATATACGCCGCATTGAACAGCTTCTATTCAATTTAATCGCCAATAGCTTACAAATAAGCAGCGAACATAAACTAAAAGTTCAACTGTCTGAAGCCAATCAAAGTGTATTGATTAAAATTTCAGCCCATGGCCTAAACATCCCTGAGCAATATCTAGATTATATGATATTACCTTTCAGCAACCCTTTAACACACTTTAAAATCACGGCGCTAGGACTCGGCTTCGCTAAAGATTTGACTGAATTACTCAATGGCCATCTACAGCTATCCCTTAATTCACAAAATGAACATGAGATATCTTTACAGCTTCCATTAACCTCCAGCGATGAACAACTTAAGGAAATTCGAGCGCAATTACCCAGCGGTGGAGTTCGCTTAAACTTCAGCCAGCAACTGCAATCAAACCGAGTTATAGAGCTGCTTGAGTTTTGGCAGCTGCCCTACCAGATTTCAAATATCTGTAACCCTTCTCCAGTCCTCTTGATTACCGATGACCTGCAAAGTGAAAAAGATACTTGCTACATCATCGCTATTGGCCAAGCGTTCAAAGACATCAAAAGCCACAATGATATTGAAGTATTACCACTGGATGAGATTAACGAAGGTAATTTATTTACTAGCATTACAAACGCATGCCATCAGATACAGCATCAGCAAGTCCCGGAAAAACTTGCCAAAATTTTATTAGTAGAAGATAACGCCATCAACCGTATGCTCAGCCAACGCTTTCTTAAAAACTTAAATACCGATATTGAAATGGTTGAAGATGGTCGCGAAGCAATGAATGCCTGCAATACTAAGAAGTTTGATTTAATCTTCATGGATTGCCAAATGCCCGTTATGGATGGCTTCCAAGCAACACTGCAGATTAGGCGCTCTCATCTAAATCAGCAAACCCCCATCATTGCCCTGACAGGTTTAGACTCTGAAAATGAACGCCAGGCATGCCTACAAGCAGGCATGAACGACTTTATTACAAAGCCGTTCACTCAAGAACAATTACAAAATGCTCTCATCCAATGGCTGCCAAATGAAGAGTAGTTAAATTACACTTCATTCATCACAGCCAACATCGCCTTTAGACTTTCCCTTAACGCCACGACCTGCTCACCTTCAACTTGAGTCTGGCACATGAGAGATTGTGGAATCCCCTTAGCTTTCTCTCGCAACTGGCAACCTTGCTGACTAAGTCGCACCAGCACTACTCTCTCATCCAACTGACTGCGCTGTCGCTGAAGTAAACCTTTGCTCTCCATTCGCTTTAATAACGGTGTCAGCGTTCCCGTATCAAGACTCAAACGCTGCGTTAACTGCTTAATTGGCAACCCGTCATCTCCCTCCTCAAGCCCCTGCCACAAAACAAGCATCACTAAGTATTGCGGGTAGGTAAGATCAAGGGGCTTTAGTAACGGCGTATAACTCTGGGTAACCATACGAGATAAGCTGTACAGGCTAAAGCACAGCTGGTTATCTAAATGCAGCGCTGGAAAAGCATCCAGGGGCGGTAATTCTTTCGTCATAGCTAATTATTATTCCGCCATAGCCGATTCAATATCCGCCTTCAACGCTTCGGGCTTAGTGGTTGGGGCGTAACGAGTAACATCACCACTTTTATTCACTAAAAACTTGGTGAAATTCCACTTAATTTTCTTCGTTCCCATAATACCTGGCGCCTTAACTTTCAGCTCTTGATAAAGAGGCGCTGTATTTTCACCATTCACTTCAATCTTAGAAAACATTGGAAAACTAACCCCATAGTTTTTCTGGCAAAAACTCGCGATCTCAGCGTCTGCGCCTTTTTCCTGCTCTCCGAATTGATTACAAGGAAAGCCTAAAATGACCAAGCCTTGATCCTTATATTCTTCATGCAGAGCCTCAAGACCTTCATACTGGTACGTAAATCCACACTTACTCGCAGTATTGACGATTAAGACAACCTTGCCTTGGTATTGTGATAGGTCCTGGAGTTCTCCAGAAAGTAATGGCATTTCTTTGTTTAATAGTGACATTCAGGTATTCCAATAAAGTAGATAACCCTAGCAGTATTGCGCACAATTACATTGCGCGCAATGTAAAATGCAGGGAATCTCCCTTCCTGCTATTTTTTACTGCTTTCATCCAACGTGATTGAAGCTGAATTAATGCAATAGCGTAAGCCTGTAGGCGCTGGCCCATCAGGGAATACATGACCTAGATGGGCATCACAACGACTACAAATTACTTCAGTTCGCAACATAAAGTGGCTGATATCTTTATGCTCTTCAACCACATCGGCCGAAGCAGCTTGGCTAAAACTTGGCCAGCCACACCCTGCATCGAACTTGGATTCCGAGTGAAATAATACTTCACCGCAGCAGATGCAGCGGTATTCACCAGCAATTTCACAATCATGATACTTGCCCGTAAAAGGACGTTCAGTGCCTTTCTCTTGCGTGACATAGTAACTTTCATCGTCCAGAATTTCGGCCCATTGTTCTGGAGTTTTCACAATTTTATCTTTACTTGAGCTCATTCTTTATTACTCACTTTCAATCTCTGTAAATCTCTGCCATTCAAGGGTATCATTAGCGGTTTCTAAATAATGTGACTTTTTAAGGCGGAATGCGTTCCATGCAGGATATTCTCAAATCCAACAAACTGGCTAATGTTTTTTACGATATTCGTGGGCCCGTTGCGCATGCCGCCAAGAAAATGGAAGAAGATGGTCACCGAATTCTCAAGTTGAATATTGGCAACCCTAAACCGTTTGGCCTCGACGCCCCTGAAGAAATTATCCAAGACGTTATCTTAAACTTACCGGATTCCGAAGGCTACTGCGATTCTAAAGGGCTATTTTCTGCGCGCAAAGCAGTGATGCAATACTGCCAGCAAAAAGGCATTAAAGACGTCACGATTGAAGATATTATCCTAGGTAATGGGGTAAGTGAACTGATCGTCATGTCGATGCAAGGGTTATTAAACAGTGGTGATGAAGTATTAATCCCTTCTCCCGACTACCCTCTTTGGACTGGAGCCGTTAGCCTCGCGGGTGGTACGCCTATTCATTACCATTGCGATGAACAATCCAACTGGTTCCCAGACATGGATGATATTCGTAAGAAGGTCAATAAAAATACCAAAGCACTGGTTCTAATTAATCCAAACAATCCGACCGGTGCAGTTTATCCTGACGAAGTTCTATTAGAACTTATTCAAATTGCCAGAGAAAACAACCTCATCATATTCTCTGATGAGATATACGATAAAATCTTATTCGATGGTGCAACCCATACATCAACGGCTTCTTTAGCAGACGATTTATTGTTCATCACCTTCAATGGACTGTCCAAAAATTATCGCCTTGCCGGATTTCGTGCCGGCTGGATGATCGTGAGTGGTGCCAAGCATAAAGCCAGAGATTATATCGAAGGTTTAGAAATGCTGGCCTCAATGCGCTTATGCGCCAACGTGCCCTCGCAGCATGCAATTCAAACCTCCCTTGGCGGTTATCAAAGTATTGATGACTTAGTTGCCCCTGGCGGTCGCATCTATGAACAACGCAACATTGCCTATGAAGCTTTAAATAGTATTCCTGGCATAAGCTGCACTAAGCCTATGGGGGCGCTCTATTGCTTCCCTAAAGTTGATATGAAGAAGTTCAACATCCATAACGATGAACGCATGGTATTGGACTTATTAGAACAGCAAAAGATTCTTATTGTTCATGGCACAGCTTTTAACTGGGCTCAACCAGACCATTTCCGCGTTGTCTTCTTACCTCGTCCTGAAGATCTTTCTTTGGCACTGGATAAGATGGGACAATTCTTTTCTAGCTATAAACAGCTCTAAAAATCGGTAAGCATCTATGCTCGACGTACATATCGATGATTTCTTTAAAGACTGTGCAGTGATCTTGCTGCATGGCTTTAAATACTTTCCCGCCAAACAAATTTTATACGTTGAAGATATCTGCGGACCTGATGAAGCCGATGAATTTGGCTTACACAGCCCACGACACCTAGCCGCGTTCGGCGCCATCATTTGGCTACAAGAAGAAGGCTACATTCGTTTTAGCGAAATAGATCGCCAACAATCCGTCGACGAATTTGTCCTCGCGAGTAAAGCCTTTACCCGCTTATTAGCCGTAGACAATGAAGATCCGACGACAAGCCTAGCGCAAAAAATTGAGTTCTTTCGCCTGCAAGCCGATTCAATCTCTTTATCCCGACTGATGCGCCATCACTTTTTATCCAATGATTAACCCGTTGCGATTGCATGACCAAGATCAGGCTTTACCTTAATTTACTAAAAATAAGCCAATTATTTCGCCCACTGACTGGTTTTCGGTTCACATCCTGAGTAAGATGGGAATAATTATCATTTAAACCCTAAAGGAAATACAATGCGCCTGCTTTTTTTAAGTCTAGCTATGATCCTCAGCGGATTTGTTCAAGCCGAACAAGTTAACATCTATTCTTTCCGCCAGCCCTTTTTAATCGAACCCATATTGGCCGAGTTCAGCAAAGAAACAGGGATCGAGACCAAAGTCATCTTCGCCAAAAAGGGACTAATACAACGCCTTAAACGCGAAGGTGAGCTATCCCCAGCTGACTTGGTATTAACTTCAGACTTCAACAAGCTCTTACAATTGAAAGAACAAGGTTTGAGTCAGGAGTTCGAGCTTTCTGAAACATTGAATAAGCATATCCCGGTACAATTCCGTGACTCAAATAAGCATTGGCTGGCTTTAACCAAACGCGTGCGCAATGTTTATTCATCAAAAGCGAATGCTGGCGATCAAAGCAATATTCGCTATGAAGACCTCGCCGATATAAAGTTCAAAGGGAAAATCTGTACTCGTTCAGGTAAACACCCTTATAACTTAGGCCTAGTCGCTTCAATGATTGCCCATCATGGTGAAGCAGAAACAGAAAGCTGGTTAAAAGGGGTCAAAGCCAACCTAGCACGTAAACCACAAGGTAACGACAGAGCTCAAGTAAAGGCGATTAAAGAAGGTCTGTGCGATATCTCTCTAGGCAACAGCTATTATCTTGGCAAGATGCTTCAAGACCCAAAGCAAATCGCTTGGGCTAATGCAGTCAATCTAAACTTCCCTAACCAGCAAGACCGTGGCTCACACATTAATGTATCCGGCGCTGTTATCGCAAAACATGCACCGCATAAAGCAGCCGCTCAGCAGCTACTAGAGTTTTTAGCAGCAGATCAAGCGCAAAACTTATATGCCGAATTAAATATGGAATACCCAGTATCTATCAGCGCTAAGCCATCCGCCTTGGTGCAAAGCTGGGGAGAGTTCAAGGCTGACCCTATCGCCCTTGAAAAAGTGGCTCTTTTTCGCAAACAAGCATTAAAACTCATCGACCGAGTGCATTTTGATTTATAATGACTGCCTTAATGGCCTTAGTTTAAGAAGTACCTCATCGGAATGAATGTAAAACATAAATCAAGCCCGCCCATCGCGGGCTTACTTATATCCATTATTACCACTCTCATAAGCCTGATAATGCTGCTGCCCATTGCCGCATTAATTTTTGAGTCGTTTGCTAGCCATTTCATCAGCTCTTCAGAAGTAGATTCAACATTTAGCGATCTTGCCGAGACAGTACTAACTCACTATATATTCAATAGCCTCTCCATCGTTGCAGGCACCCTGATGTTCGCCTGTATTTTTGCAATTGCCCCCGCTTGGTGGTGTGCGCACTATGAATTTAAGGGCAGAAAAATATTGCAGTGGTTAATGATTTTTCCACTCGCAATACCAGCTTACATTTCAGCCTATATATACACCGATACTCTTGATTATGCCGGCCCTGTTCAGTCGGGCTTACGTCAATTATTTGCTTGGCAATCTCCTCAAGATTATTGGTTTTTTGATATTCGTAGTCACTGGGGGGCAAGCTTAATGCTAGGCTTGGCCCTCTACCCTTATATCTTTTTATTATTGCGCAACAGTTTTGAAAACCGCCCTCATAACCTAGCTCAAGCGGCTCAAATAATGGGCGCGAGCAAAAGAAAAATCTTCTGGACGATTCAGCTACCACTGGCTCGACCAGCCCTCGCGATCGGCTGCACACTGGTCGCAATGGAATCTCTTGCAGACTATGGAACCGTACAATTATTTGCTATCAGCACATTAACCACTGCGATCTACGATAGCTGGTTAGTTTATGGCAGCTTAACCAGTGCCGCTAAAATTTCCTGCCTCACTCTTTTATTTGTAATCACCCTGGTGGCTTTAGAAAAAAATAATCGTAAAAAACAACAACATTTTGATAGTCGCAGTGCAAAACCGTGCCCTAAAGAAAAAGCGAGCCGCATCAAGAGTATTTTCATTTGGCTCACTTGTGGCAGTATTATTGGCTTAGGCTTTGTATTCCCTCTCATTACCTTAATCGGCTACTGCATCGATTATTGGAATGAAAATATGAGCCCTGCCATTCTCACTCACAGTCAAAGTACATTTATACTGGCGACCATTGCAGCCATACTCGCCACAGGGCTCGCCATTCTTTTTAATAGCCAACAGCGTTTTACTCCCAACAAGAAGAACCAAGCTAAATTAACCCTTTCCTCTTTTGGTTATGCAATTCCTGGTACCGTACTCGCTATTGGCATACTAATTCCTCTAAGCCAGCTAGACATCTGGACTAATCAGCTAATCTCTCAGTTAGGGTTTGAGAAAGTTGGACTGATTTTTTCAGGAACCAGCTTTGCTTTAGTACTAGCCTTTATAATTCGCTTTGCTGCCATCAGTAATGGCAGCATTCAAGCCGCTTATAAACATATACCACCTAACTTAGATGCAGCTTCAACAATGCTAAAAGGGTCAAAACTTAGAACCTTTTCAAGAATTCACCTGCCGATGATGAAACCTGCAATTATCAGCGCATTCTTATTGGTATTCATTGAATGCGTAAAAGAACTTCCGGCTTCTTTATTGCTTCGCCCTTTTGATTTTGAAACCCTGGCAACTTATGTTTACCAATTTGCTTCGGATGAGCAGCTTGAACATGCAGCCTCAGGTGCACTGCTAATTATAATCGTCAGTTTATTACCAATTTTACTGCTCAGCCGCAGTCAAAAGATGAATTAGTTGAGTAGAGATAATATTATGAAACAGACAATGACTAATTTGCCAGATCTGACCGCTGTCGAAGTGAACAATGTAAAAGTGGCGTTCGATGATTCGCTGATTTTACAAAACCTAAGTTTCTCCTTAGCCGAAGGTGAGATTCTATGCTTACTCGGCCCAAGCGGGTGTGGCAAGACGACAGCACTGAAAACAATCGCAGGCTTAGTGACGCCTCTAAAGGGTCAAATTGAATTATTTGGTAAAACAGTTTTCTCTGATATTCAGGGCAGCACCCCCGCAGAGCAACGCTCTATTGGCTTTATTTTTCAAGATTATGCGTTATTTCCACACATGACCATTGGCCAGAACATTGCCTATGGTTTAGCTGGCCTGTCTAAAAATGAAAAACACCAAAGAATTAAAGAAAGCTTAGAGCTTGTCGAATTGCAAAATTTAGAACAACGCTACCCCCATGAACTATCTGGGGGGCAACAACAAAGAGTTGCCGTTGCGCGAGCATTAGCACCAAAACCTCAAATATTACTAATGGACGAGCCTTTTTCTAATATCGACGGCCAAGTCAAACGTCGTATGATGGCGGATCTACGGAAACTGCTAAAAGACCATAATATTAGCTGTATCTTTGTGACACACGCAAAAGAAGAAGCGTTTGCCTTTGCTGATAAAACCGCAGTCATGGTTGAAGGTAATATTGCACAATTTGATAAACCCGCAGTGGTTTTCAATCAGCCCCAAAATAAAGCGGTCGCTGAATTCATGGAATCTGGAAATTTATCCAGCTTACGCCATAGCCAGCAAGTTCTTGACAATGTAAATCATCAATGGCCAAAAGATTTACATAATACAGGCTATTGGCTATTTAAACCGCAATACATATCCCTAAAACGCAGCCGCCAAAATACCGGTATCCAGCTTAAGGAATGTACTTATATCGGTCGCGGTTATCAATACGAACTTTCCATTCAGGCAGATGCGCACAATATTGATACTGTGAATTGGAAAGCAGAAAGCGAATACGCTTTGGATATTAAAATTGGTGATAATTTAGCCTTAGAATACACATCTATCCCCCATTGGTTAGATGCTTAAGGCTGAATGAGATAAAAGGCTGAGATTGGTCTATACTGTTTGTTTTAAGCAGTATCATATGGATTTCTTAGTGGAATGAGAATTAGACCTCGAGATTTTTTATTTCAACTCACTTTTGTTTTTCTATTATTTTTTACAGGTCTATTACACGCGACCCCAACGGTAGAAATACTTCCTGACGACGATAAAACAAACCTAGGGCCTTATATTGAATGGCTTGAGGACAAGTCAGGAGAGCTCACTTTCGAACAAGTGCGCACTTTACCTGACAAAGTATTCAATTCTTCTGATAACTATACCTTTAACCAAGGCTATACATCTTCAAGCTATTGGCTCAAGGTTCAGGTCAAATTCTCTGCGGAACTTACAAATCGCCACTGGCTATTAGAAATACCCTTCCCTCTGTTAGATTATATTGCCCTGTACAAACCTGACGCCACTAACAATTATACAGTTATACATTCAGGTGATCGCAGCCCATTCTCTCAGCGAGACTTTAATACCACAGACTTTGTATTTAACCTGCAACCTCAACAACAGAACAATACCTATTACCTTCATGTTAAAACTCAAGATAGCTTGCAAGTCCCTTTATTTCTTTGGAGTGATACCGCCTTTCCTAAAAGCAATGCACTATCAACAGGGTTACAAGGCATTTATTTTGGCATCATGATCGTCATGGTTCTATACAACCTCTTCATTTACTTATCGGTAAGAGATCGAAGTTATTTATATTACATCAGCTATATCAGCGTATTCACCCTTTTTCAGGCAAGCTTGCAAGGCTATAGCTTTGAATATTTCTGGCCAAACAATACCTGGTGGGCAAATACCAACATTCCTTTCTTAGGGGTACTCGCTTTATTTTTTGCGGCACTTTTCGCTCGTAATTTTTTACATACAAAAGAGCTAATGCCCAAACTCGACAAATCCCTAATTTTTATTGCCTCCGCATTATTTATCACATTACCTATCATCATTTTTGGCAGCTATAACGCTGGAATCTATAGCGCTATATTTAGCACCTTTATTTTCTTTAACCTCGTATTGCTCACGGGATTTATCGCCGCATACGATGGTAATCGTACCGCTAAAATATTTGTCATTGCTTGGTCAATTTTTTTGATCTCTGGCGTTATCAGTATGCTAGGCATGCTGGACATAGTCCCTCTTGAGTTCGGCAGCCAAATAGCCATTCAAATAGGCTCTGCACTTGAAGTAATATTACTATCAATGGCACTGGCTGATCGCATAAACCTTATTGAACAAGAAAAAGTGGAAATAGAAACCCACTCTAAAAAAGTATTAATGGAAGCGAATAAACAGCTCGAAAACAGTAACCGCCTTAAAGACGAATTCATCGCAACCATCAGTCATGAAATTCGCACCCCAATGAATGGTATTTTAGGATCAACGCAACTTTTGGTTGATACCCAATTGAACGACAATCAATCTATTTATATCGATACCATCAATCGTTCCGGGCAAACTTTATTAGAGATACTCAATAACATATTGGACTACTCTAAAATTGAGGCCGACAAGCTCACCATCGAAAAATCCGAATTTGTATTAGAAGATGTCGTCAATGAATGTGCTGACTTCTTCAGTGTAATTTCCGCTCAGAACCGAGTAAAACTCTTTGTTCGTATTCATAAAGACACTCCTAAGATTATCTATTCTGACCCTCTCAGATTAAAACAGATACTGCTTAATCTGTTGAGTAATGCCTTTAAATATACATCTCGTGGGCAAATAGTCATCAATGTTCAGCTAGCCGAAAACAATAAGCATCAGCTATTAGTCGAAGTAGAAGACAGCGGTAACGGTTTAACTTACGAACAACAAAACATACTCTTTCAGCCCTTTGTCCAAGTTGATGCCAGCAGCTCGAGAGAAAAAGGTGGAACCGGGTTAGGTTTGGCAATATGTAAGAAATTAGCACATTTATTAGAGGGTGAAATTGGGGTTCATAGTCTTCCTGGCAAAGGGGCTACCTTTTGGTTTAGCGCTGAGATTAAAATCATTGAACATGAAGAAGTGACTCCCCCCCCTGAAATGAGTGTCTGTATTTTATTGGATAGTAGCTACCAAGAATCGTTAATTAAAAATCAACTACAGGACATGGGAGTTCCTGTCGTCAGCCGTCACCTTATTAAATACGATCAAGAAATCAGTGTCATCAGCAATGAAAGTCACATCGATGAGTTATTAGCTTTAGGGATACCTGCTACTAACATTATCATTATCTGCAATCAAAGCCATGGGGGAAGTAAGCATGGTCAAAGAATCAACTCTCCTATCACCCCTCAGAAAATTCGAGCGGCTTTACAAGCAAACTCCAGCGCAAGTCTAAAAAATGAAATATTGCTCGGCAAGCGCAAAAATGAAACTGTACTACCTGACTTTTCCAAGCTCAAAGTTCTTGCCGTCGATGATAATAGCGTTAATCGCATGATCATTAAAAAGATGCTTAAAAAATATAAAATTGAAGCTGATATTGCTGTCGGTGGAATAGAAGCTATCGAACTGATTAAGCATCACAAAGAGCAATACGATCTAATCTTAATGGATATCGAAATGCCCATTAAAGATGGATATATAACCACCAGTGAAATTCGAAAGTATGAACGAGAAACTGAAGTGGATGCGAGCCGTATCGTTGCCGTCAGCGCCCACTCTATGAAAGAGTCACGAGGCAAAGCGTTAATCTCAGGCATGGATGATTTCTTAAGCAAACCGATCGATCAAAATATTTTAATCGATATTTTGACCATTACTCGTTCTCAGGTGCTCGCTACGAGCGAATAATCAAGGATGACCGTTAATTAACATAGATGATTGACTGATATTGACGTCATCTAATTGAACTAGACCTACTTGGCCAGTACCAATCGATACGGTTCCCACCTGCATATCAAAGGCTAAGTTTTCCGTATCGATATGCAAACCGGCATCATCAGCATACAAGTCAAATGATACTTTTGTCGTGACGTCTTGTAATGCCAAGCCTTGTGCACCCCAGTCCTCTAATGACTCAAAATAAGTATCTGCGGCAATAAAACCATTCTCAACCTTCATGTTTAATCCTGAAATATCGATATCAAAATCATCAATACCAAATTCAGTTTCTGTTTTAATATGAGAAGTTTCAGCATCAAGCTTCGTGCGGAACTTTGTAATAACTCCTGTGATACTAATCGATTCAATAAATCGGGTGGTTGTAATTTTATTAGCACTGATCAAATCAATCCCCCCCGTTGAAATACCAAAATCAATAATCCCGCCACCTAATTTTGGATTCACCGAACCTGCAATCACTAAATCACCATCCTCTAATATATCAATCGTCACTAACGATCCATCCAGCTTTGGCCCTGAGTGAGAACTGGTGCCCCAGTCCTTACCAAAATAAGTGGCTTTGTTCGCCCCACCAATTTCAATATCATTAATCGCTATACTGCCTTCATCAGTATAAATAAATTGGCCAACCGTCGCGTGAATATCACTTTCAATCGTCACACCTCCCTTCCCCGAAATTGAGCTCAGGCCGCTATCATCTAACGGTTCAAAACCAGCAAAAGCCGTCATTGAGAAAGGGACTATTAATAAGGCAAGTGATGAGTTTTTCATATCGTTCCATGATTGTTATTACTTATTTTCGGGCAGTCTAAATAAGCATTCTCATGGTCGCAATATGTCTATTATTATTTTATAAATAAATCATCTTTATCCATTAGAACAGTTGTTCCAACGGGTAAATAGTTGGCACGAGTGTTTTATCAATACAAAAACGCATCGTTCTTTTTGATAAATTAATTACATTTCAAGACTTGGTTTAAATCATTTTGACTTGGCATAAACCAATAGCTGCTATTTTTAACTTGAGAAAACTGCATCAGTTTGTCACTAATACCGTCTAATGTTAAACCCATCATGCGATCAAGCTGCACGGTAAATCGCTGCATTTCGCTAGCAAAAGCTAAAAAATATAAACCATTATCAGGTTGACCCTGACTGTCTAACTGGCTCGCCATATAAGGCGAACTACGACGATAAATTTTCATACCAATACCATCAACCTTAACATCCGTTCGACTGACATGAGAATCTTCTGCCATCGCATCGCCTTCCAGTTCGATATCATCTTCTTTGGTACGGCCAATAACTTTTTCTTGGGCTGATAATGACAGCTGATTAAATTTATCCAAATCATGCTGCCAGCGCTGTGAAATAACATAACTACCACCCGCCCCTTTTTGACCTTCCGGAATCAAGGCAATGGGCAAGCGCTGATCATCTTTAGCATTTGCCGTTCCATCAACAAAACCGATTAAATCTCGTGACTGCTTATTTTTAATGCCTGCTATATCCAACTGCAAATTGACCATAGAATTCATCGTTTGATAAATAAAGATCAAAGTCTGCGGCAACAGTTCTGAATCAATACTATGCAACCAAATAAAAATATCTCCCTGACTGGCAGGCATGCTTAATAAATTATTCTCCAGAGTCGTTTGGCTCTCTGCTTTTAGAGAAGTGAAAGGCACTAATTCTTGCGGACGCCAAGCCGGGTTTAACAAATCCCAGCAATGCGAACCAAAAGATAAATTCAGATATAGCCCATCAATACTCCGAGCATATTCAATGATATTGGTTAATGCGCCTTTTAGATCATTAATGTCAATGCGGTCCAGTTCTGGAAGTACATATTCTAAAAACCGACCATGGCGACTGCTCTCATCAAACAAACCTTGTTGCGCGACGTTAATATCCAGCATCTCTGTTTAATCCTTTTTTAAAGTAAAACGCTTAGCGTTTACCTAAACGCACATCAAAGCCAGCAGCTTCTAAAGCATGCTGAAGATCTTGACGTTTACTTGGCACTTCAATTCGAATAGTGGGAATATCACGGCGTAATGGATAGTTTTTACGTAACAAATCAAACTTCGTACGCATCGCTTCAGGCTCCCCTTCTGTTCGTAATAAGGTAGAGCGCATAATGCCATCATCGACTCGAATCTCGTACCCTGCGCGGATTGCAGTACGTAATGCTTGATGCACGGGAACACTGTCGCCGAATTTGATTTTTTTAATCGAAGGTTCTGGTAATAGCTGAGCGAGTTTATTGCGGATCGGTAAGCCAAACGTTTGACAGCAAGCTTGATAAATTTGTTCTGTGCCGCGCATTTTTCCATCTAAAGAATAACCAGCGATATGAGGTGTAGCTAACATACAGCGATTCATCAGCTGCAAATCCAAATTAGGCTCCCCTTCCCACACATCAATAATGCCTTCGAAATCTGTATGCTGCGCCATGTGTTCTTTTAGTGCGGCATTATCCAATACCGAGCCACGACAACTGTTGATCAAACAGGCATTGGGCTTCATCTGAGCTAATCGCTGAGCATTAATTAGGTGATGTGTTGCGTGCTCAACATCTTCACTCGCCATAGCATCAGCAAAAGTAAGTGGAATGTGTAAACTAACCACATCCGCTGCTAAAGCCTCATCTAAACTCGAGAGTTCACCAACCTCTTCAGAATCTTTAAAAGGATCAACGGCTAATACCGTTACTCCCATAGCTTCTAATCGACGACGTAATCTTAAGCCAACATTGCCAACCCCTACAATTCCGACACTAATATCCTGAAACACCTGATCACGTTTATCTATTAAGACACTGACGGCACTTAAAACATAATCTACTACCGCTTCAGCATTACAACCCGGAGCACTTGAAAAAGCGATTTTTTGTTCATTATCTAAATTGCGCTGCTGATTCAATGCATCTAGATATTTTAAATCAATATGGTCAGTGCCAATTGTGCAGGTACCAATAAACTTCACTGGACTCTTAGCAATCAATGCCTCATCCACCTTAGTTACCGAGCGTACCAGAAGAATATCAGCGTCTTGAACATCTTCCGCTGTCATCGTTCTTCCTGATACTTTTCGGATATCCCCAAATTCATTAAAAAATTGTTCTAATAAGGGAATGTTTTCGTCGGCAACAATTTGCACTAGGGAATCCTCAGTATTTTCTGTGATAAATAGAGTTAAACCCCATTCTTACTCAGCCAGAACACAGCGTCTAGAGCTGAGATCAGTAAATAGCCATGAATTAGACTTATTATTCCGCAATCTTGGTCTATTCTGATGAATCAGAACCTATGCTCATCACGAAACCTGCTTAGAATGAATACTTTCTAACCACATTCACTAAATAAATAGTGAATATAGGCTAAATAAGACAAATTTATAGGCAATGTGAGCTTTGGCTTCCTTAACTGAATAAGCCACATGTTTTATACTACCACCGCTAAATTTTTCAGGCTGAGCCGAATAACCGCGGTCAGCCACCTCTGTCAGAGCTAATTTGACAGAGCAGATGATAAGGCGAAGAAGTCGTCGTTAAGACGGTTTATTGCTAATCATTATTATAACTTGAGTGAGAGATTCCTATGAGCTTGTATACAGAATACCTAGAAGAAATCGAGGTTCGTAAAAACGACCTTGGCTTGAACCCAAAACCAATTGATACTGCTGAATTGCTATCAGAAATCATTGCCCAGATTAAAGATACTGGCAATGCCGCTCGCGCAGCTTCTCTAGATTTCTTCATCTACAATACGATTCCTGGTACTACAAGTGCTGCAGTCGTTAAAGCGGCGTTCTTGAAAGACATCGCTCTTGGTAACGAAACGGTTGCAGAAATCACTCCTGAGTTCGCTCTTGAGCAGCTTTCTCACATGAAAGGTGGCCCTTCTGTTGCAGCGCTACTAGACATCGCGCTTTCTGAAGATGCACAAGCTAAAGCCGCTGGTGAAGTTCTAAAGTCTCAGGTATTCCTATACGAAGCTGATACTTCACGTGTTGCAGACGCTTTCAAAGCGGGCAACGCCATTGCTAAAGATCTTCTAGAAAGCTACGCAGCTGCAGAGTTCTTCACAAGTCTTCCTGAAATCGAAGAAAAAATCGACGTAGTGACTTACATCGCTGCTGAAGGTGATATCTCTACTGACCTTCTTTCTCCAGGTAACCAGTCTCACTCACGTGCCGACCGTGAATTGCACGGCCAGTGCATGATCACTCCTGAAGCTCAGCAAGAAATCGTTGCGCTAGGTAAGAAGCACCCGAACGCTAAAGTGATGCTAATCGCTGAGAAAGGCACCATGGGTGTTGGTTCTTCTCGTATGTCCGGTGTTAACAACGTTGCATTGTGGGCGGGTAAGAAGACTTCTCCTTACATTCCGTTCATCAACAACGCTCCAGTTGTTGCGGGTACTAACGGTATCGCTCCAATCTTCTTGACCACTGTTGGTGTAACTGGCGGTATCGGTCTTGACCTTAAAAACTGGGTTAAGAAAGTAGACGCTAACGGCAACGCAGTTAAAGATGCAAACGGCGACAATGTATTAGAAGAAGCTTACTCAGTTGCAACGGGTACAGTTCTTACAATCGATACTAAAGCTAAGAAGCTTTACAACGGTGATAAAGAGCTAGTAGACGTTTCTGACGCGTTCTCTCCTCAGAAAGTTGAATTCATGAAAGCGGGCGGTTCTTACGCTTTGACTTTCGGTAAGAAACTACAGACTTTCGCTGCTGAAACTCTAGGTGTTGAAGCGCCTTCTGTATTCGCTGCTTCTAAAGAAATTTCTGTTGAAGGCCAAGGCCTAACTGCTGTTGAAAAAATCTTCAACCGCAACGCAGTAGGCGTAGCATCTTCTACTCCTTTGCACACTGGTTCTGACGTTCGCGTTAAAGTGAACATTGTTGGTTCTCAAGATACGACAGGTCCTATGACTTGCCAAGAACTTGAATCAATGGCTGCTTCTACTATTTCTCCAAGTGTTGATGGTGCTTTCCAGTCTGGTTGTCACACAGCATCTGTATGGGATAACAAAGCGAAGGCCAACACACCTAAGCTTATGGCCTTCATGAACGACTTCGGCGTAATCACTGCACGTGATCCGAAAGGCGTTTACCACTCAATGACTGACGTAATCCACAAGGTATTGAACGATATCACTGTAGACGATCGTGCAATCATCATCGGTGGTGACTCTCATACTCGTATGTCTAAGGGCGTAGCATTCGGTGCTGACTCCGGTACGGTTGCGATTGCATTGGCGACTGGCGAATGTGCTATGCCAATCCCTGAGTCTGTTAAAGTGACCTTTAAAGGCCACATGAAAGACCACGTTGATTTCCGTGATGTTGTTCACTCAACTCAAGCACAAATGCTTAACAAGTTCGGCGAAAACGTTTTCCAAGGCCGTGTAATCGAAGTTCAAATCGGTACTTTGCTTGCTGATCAAGCGTTTACGTTCACTGACTGGACTGCAGAGATGAAAGCCAAGGCTTCTATCTGTATTTCTACTGACGATACTTTGGTTCAATCTTTAGAATTGGCTAAAGCTCGCATCCAGATCATGATCAACAAAGGCATGGAAAACTCTGCCAATATGCTTCAAGGTCTTATCGATCTTGCTGACAAGCGTATTGCGGGTATCCAGTCTGGTGAAGAGCCAGCACTTGCTCCTGATGACAACGCTACCTACTTCGCTGAAATCGTTGTAGATCTAGACTTGATCGACGAGCCAATGATTGCTGACCCTGACGTAAACAACGAAGACGTTTCTAAGCGTTATACCCACGATGTTATCCGTCCAGCGTCTTTCTACGATGGCCGTAAAGTTGACCTAGGCTTTGTTGGTTCTTGCATGGTGCACAAAGGCGACATGCAAATCATCGCTGCTATGCTTCGTAACCTAGAAAAGAACGGTCCTATCACGTTCAACTCTCCGCTAGTTGTAGCGCCACCTACGTACAACATCGTTGACGAGCTAAAAGCTGAAGGCGATTGGGATGTTCTAGCGAAATACGCTGGTTTCACTTTCGATGATTCGCATCCAAAAGAAGCAGCCCGTACTAAGTACGAAAACATCATGTACCTAGAACGCCCTGGTTGTAACCTATGCATGGGTAACCAAGAGAAAGCAGAAGCAGGTGATACTGTTCTTGCGACTTCTACCCGTCTTTTCCAAGGCCGTGTTGTAGAAGACTCTGCTGAGAAGAAAGGTGAATCTCTACTAGGTTCTACGCCAATGGTTGTACTGTCTACTATCCTAGGTCGTTTCCCAACGATTGCTGAGTACAAAGAAGCTGTAGATGGCATTAACCTAACAAGCTTCGCGCCTCCGTCGGAAGACCTAAGCCGTCCAGCGATTCCTCTTAAAGCTATTTAGCACTGACTTTATGGACCGTTTAAACCTTACTTAAGCTTTAAACGGCTCTTTAGTTAAGAGATTAAAAAGCTCGAGTGCGGAAACGCTCTCGGGCTTTTTTGTGCGATAAAATTACGTAAATTCAAGATTTTATTATTGGAGAGGGAATGCTAATTATCATGAAAGATATATGTGCCGCCACTAATTTGTTATGTGACAAATTAGTTTATACTACTGCGGAGCGCGAGCACCCTCACTAAACGGGGTCTTACGGATGGAAAGGAATTTGACGCCAGCGTCGGAATCGCTTTAAGCCATGCTTGAATATGTTAACGCTGTATTAGATCAGCCCTGCCATTCAACTTAAATACCCGACTACAACACTTTAGGAGTGAGATAAAGAGAAACAGCAATATGACAGAAACTTGCCGCTGAATTATAACCAGCCAAGCGACAGTTTTTATTCTTCAATAATCAAGCTGCCTAGACAGCAGCCCTCTATAGAGATATTTGAGTATCGCCCGAGATACCTTGATGACTAGTGCAATACTCTATTTTCATCTTGTTTCTCGTCTGCATCCATCACAGCTTTAGTAACTGCGCCTGCGGCTTGAACACCAGCACCAATCATTGCCTTAGCAACTGCGGCATGATGCTCACCTAGAAACTCAATCACTTCATCAGAGAAATCAACCACAACTAATGGTTCGCCATCATCATCCATTCGCTTAAGTGCAAAGCCACCATCTTCTAATTCAATTATCTCTAAAAAAGAACTACTCATATCATCTCCAATGCTTATCAAAAATCCAACGCTATGTAAGCGGCACAATATTTACCACTCAACCTGTCGAACTCGAACTGACTCAATATATTTTTTAAATTCTAGCAAAACACGCTCTATCAATACGCCCTCATCAACTTCATCCATCGAGACTAAAGCGATTAGATTTACATCTGATGCCCCCCCGTTCTTCGATGATTTAAGCCTTTTGGTCGGTTCACCAATTCTCTTAAGAAGTAAACTTAACCAGCTCTGCGAATCATCAAGCAAGCCAAGTAAAAGTTGACCTTCAGGTAAATCAGCGTCAAGTAAGATGTCCATTTCATCCAATTGATAACCTTCAGCGCGCTCAAGGTTCATATAAGCCGATAATTCATTAACCCAAAAAAACCATGACTCTTTTACACATAACCAAACACCTGTCATTAAAGCATGTTGATCTTGCTGACTAGAAGATGTTTTACTTTTTTGATAAATAGACAATAAACGCTGGGCATAAAATAACGGGTCATTTGTTTTCGTTTGACTCTGCCCCATAAAAAAACACCCTTAAAAATCAAAAAATATATCGAACACAAAGTATATCGGATTGATAGCCAAATTTCCCTCACTTATTCTCCCATTCAACTTGCTCAATAGAAAGGCATGAACTTTACTATAGACAGAGTAATAATTCTCCTAACACCACGATAACTACTGGATTTATATTAGCGCATGACAATTCCTGTCTTAATTTGTGATGATTCAAGTGTTGCACGAAAACAAATGGCCCGAACGCTCCCTGACGATTGGGATATAGAAATTTCTTTTGCAAAACATGGAGAAGAAGCCTTAGCCGCAATCAAAGAAGGATTAGGCGATATTTTGTTTCTAGATCTCAATATGCCCGTCATGGATGGCTACGAAACACTAGAAAATATTTCAAAACAAGATTTGCCGACAATGGTCATTGTGGTATCAGGTGACATCCAACCCGAAGCACACAAGCGCGTCAAAGATCTTGGCGCTGTCGAATTTATTAAAAAACCATCCTCTAAAGAAGCATTGGCTGAATTACTTGAAAAATTCGGTTTATACCGACCGACCGAAGGCGTATCACCTGACACACCTCCCGTTGAAAAAACAGTTGTTAAAGGTGAGGTTGGTAAAATTGAATACCGTGACTGCATTCAGGAAATTGCGAATGTCGCCATGGGCCAAGCTGCAGATTTATTAGCCCGCTTATTGAACGTTTTTGTCAAGCTGCCGATTCCAAATGTTAACCTTTTAGAAGTTAGTGAACTCGAAATGGCACTGTCTCAAACAGAAGGGAGCGCAACCTATTCAGCTGTCTGCCAAGGTTTTATAGGCTCTGGAATTTGCGGTGAAGCATTATTAATATTTAGTGATTCAAGCTTTGAAGACATTGCAAAGCTGCTCAATTATACAGGTGATATCAACCGCATGGTTGAGCTAGAACTATTAATGGAAGTTGCCAGCATTCTCGTTGGTGCCTGCACAAATGGCATCGCCCAACAACTCGATACAAACTTTAGCCAAGGCCACCCCGTCGTACTGGGCCAACACGTTAAAGTGAGTAATCTAATCAAGGCAAATTCAAAACGTTGGAAACAAACACTTGCGATTGAAATAACCTACGAAATTGAAAACTATAATATTAGCTGTGATTTATTACTGCTATTTACTGAAGACTCACTAGACAACCTGAATAAGCGCCTATCCTACTTGATGGATTGATCTTATCACTTGATGGATTAACAGATAGATATGTCAGAACCGAATATTGATATAAAAGAGTTTCATTGGTTGATGGATATGCTCCAAACCATTGATGTTGGTTTAGTGGTGCTCGATAAGGAACATAAAGTAAAAGTCTGGAATAGCTTTATGGAAAGTCATAGCGGCCTCACTCCGCTACAAACAAAAGATAAAGATATATTTGATTTGTTTAAAGAGCTTCCAAAAGATTGGTTAATCCATAAAACCGGCTCAGTCTTTATGCTGAAAAACCGATCTTTCATGACCTGGGAACAACGGCCTTATCTATTTAAATTCAAAAATAATCGGCCAATTACGGGTACAGAAGAATTCATGTACCAGAATATTACTATCTCGCCTTTAGTATCAACCGATGGCAATGTTAACCATGTTGCGATCATAATTTATGATGTTACAGATATCGCAGCAAACCGAAATGCACTAGAAAAAGCGAACCTTGAACTTGAGAAATTAAGCCGCACCGACCGTTTAACACAACTCAACAATCGAGGTTATTGGGAAGAGTGCCTAGCACAAGAATTTAGCCGCTATCACCGTTATAAAACAACCTGCTCTGTCATTATGTTTGACATCGATCACTTTAAGAAAGTAAATGACACTTATGGACATCAGGCTGGTGATGAGGTAATTCGACTTGTTTCCAAAATACTCATCCAAAATTTAAGAAAAACAGATATTGCCGGACGTTATGGTGGTGAAGAGTTTGGCGTTATTTTAGGTAATACCGATGCGGACTCAGCCGTTATATTTTGCGAACGCGTTCGTGAAGAAATTGAAGCTTTAGAAGTCGTCTATGAAGACAAGCTTATTAAATTTACGGTGAGCTTAGGCATTAGCCAAGCGGTAGACACTATTCCTGATTATGTCACCTGGCTCAATCAAGCTGACCAAGCCTTGTATGCATCAAAAGAAGGTGGCCGTAACCAAACCAATATTTTTAAGCACGATTAAGTTTTAATCAACTCCCATGCCATGCGTGGGAACACATGTGTTTAATCATCTTTATCCGCGTACACCTTCATGTACTTAAAAAACACCTCATTTGATTTAGACCACGCAATCACTAAACCACGCCAACCGGATAAGAATCCAGCTCTTAGAATATAGCTTTCAAAAAAACGCCACATTGCTTTTAAAAAAATAACGGATGGTAAGTACGTTTTATTTGAGGTACTTCGACGTATTTCAGTATACAAGTTCACTTTGTCTAAAAACTGACTAATATCTTGAACAGCATTATGCTTAATTGGATAAGGGATATCGATAGCGACGGTGCTTGAATAAGTCACCACAGATTCATGAACAGCATGGTCATTAAAATTATGCTCAAGACGATTAAACAAGCGAACTAATAAATCTCGCCCCCAACCGCCATGCTTTACCAACCTTCCCATGAAGTAATTATTACGCTGAATCACACCAACAGACTTTGTTTCCTGCTGCAGCCCCCGGCTATTAAAATAATTTACTAATTCTGAACTTAGGCTTTCATCTGCATCTAATGATAAGATCCAGTCATTAGTTGCTAGGCCAACAGCAGTTTGTTTTGTTTTTCCAAAGCCCTGAAACTCACCTTGATAAATAACAACATTTTCGTAGTGGCTCGCGATGCAAAGTGTATCGTCAGTCGAGCCATTATCATATAAAACAACTTCTTTGAAGTTGCTCACTGAACTTAGCGTTTCTTTCAAGGTTGCTGAGCCATTTTTAACAATGATCACAACACTAATAGTTTCAATCATCTCCAGACTTAGCTCAGGTTGTTGTCGATAGAAAATTATTGATGAAATTTAGTTTGAGAGCTTCGCACAATAATCGCGCTTCTTTGATCTACGTAGTCATTTCAGCGCGTTTTTCAACCGGCACCCACTGCTTTAATACCGGAATAACAGAGGCTTGAGTCGTGAAAAGCTTTCAGCTTTTAAATATAACCAATAGAGATTAAGCGACCTTAGAAACAGCTTCCTGACTTGCAAGATATTCCACATAGGTACCCTGAAAATCAATCACTTCTTTATCTTTTATCTCAATTACTCGTGTTGCCAGCGATGATACAAATTCTCTGTCATGACTCACAAAAATCAAAGTACCATCAAATACAGCTAAAGCTTGGTTAAGTGCCTCAATTGCTTCCATATCCATGTGGTTGGTTGGCTCATCCATAATTAAGACATTAATATCCATCATCATCAACTTACCAAACAACAATCTGTTTTTTTCTCCACCAGAACAGACGCGCGCTTTTTTATTTATATCATCTTCGGTGAATAATAACCGGCCAAGCATGCCCCGCACCATCAAATCATCATGTTTTGCGGTCCGCCACTGAGACATCCAATCAAACAAGTTTAAGTCGCTATCGAAGTCAGCAGTACTATCTTGAGGGCAATAACCAAACGTTGCATTTTCAGCCCACTTTACATCACCTGAATTAGCCTGAAGTTCATTAACCAAACAACGTAAAAACGTTGATTTACCTACACCGTTTTCACCAATCACCGCTAATCTGGCACCCGCTTCCAGAATGATATTTCCTTTGCTAAATAAGGTTTCGCCATCAAAGCCGTGAGAAAGCTCTTCTAACACTAGCGCTTGTCGATGTAATTTTTTATCTTGCTTAAAACTAATAGAAGGTGAAATTCGGCTTGATGACTTAACTTCATCCAACTTAATTTTATCTAATTTTTTAGCTCGAGAACTCGCCTGCTTTGCTTTAGAGGCATTGGCGGAAAAGCGATTCACAAACGCTTGTAATTCGTCTATTTCAGCACTCTTTTTCGTATTCCCAGCTAATAACTGCTCACGAATTAAAGATGAGGCCGCAATAAAGGCTTCATAGTTACCTGGGTAAATACGTAATTCGCCATAATCGATATCAGCCATATGAGTGCAAACTGAGTTTAGAAAATGTCGATCGTGAGAAATAATAATCATCGTGCACTTACGCTGATTAAGTACAGTACCCAACCATTCAATGGTATGAATATCAAGGTTGTTGGTTGGTTCGTCTAATAGCAAAATATCCGGATTAGAGAATAATGCTTGAGCAAGTAATACACGTAACTTCCAGCCGGGCGCAACCTGACTCATCAAACCAAAATGAAGTTCTTCATCAATCCCCGCTTGCAGTAATATCTCCCCTGCACGACTTTCAGCGCTGTAACCATCCATTTCTGCAAATACAGTCTCTAAGTCTGCGACTTTCATTCCATCTTCTTCAGACATTTCGGGTAAAGAATAGATGCGTTCACGCTCTTGCTTCACTTCCCATAAAGCGGTGTCTCCCATAATAACGGCATCAACAACACTGTATTCTTCAAAAGCAAACTGATCCTGACTTAACGTACCTACCTTGTACCCCGGAGTGATGGACACATTGCCAGATGTCGGCGTAAGCTCGCCACTCAGGATCTTCATAAAGGTTGATTTCCCACAACCATTCGCCCCAATTAAGCCATAGCGATTGCCGTTACCAAATTTAGCTGAAATGTTTTCAAACAAGGCTTCAGCGCCAAACTGCATGGTGATGTTTGCGGTAGATATCAAAGAAGTATTCCTAAGAGCTTACAAAATAGAGTGCTTACCAAATAAGGCAGACACAAGGGGGGCGCACTATAAAGAGTTGAAGCTTAAATGTCGAGCCAAACTGTATGTTATTTGAACAACAACGCATTCTAAATACGCAAATAGAAAAGCACAAAAGACTTTCCAGTCACATGAAAAAACATTTCTACATAACGAAACATCTCCGTCACACTTGCACACAGCTCTTAACGCTAAAGCTATATTTATTTCATGCCATAACACATAAACTTATTTTCGTGGATTTGAGTAGTATCCCCCTTAAGCGGAGGGTTATGTTGTACCTCCGCTGTTTTTTT
>ENA-OSET01000507-OSET01000507.1-sediment-metagenome-genome-assembly--contig:-NODE-507-length-43568-cov-27.666966_pt1 | contig 43568 bp, 48 predicted proteins | sample MGYA00237882_ERZ534229 | MGnify/ENA primary metagenome ERZ534229 (study PRJEB26408, sample SAMN06266212) | sediment metagenome | isolation source: Hudson Canyon methane seep mesocosm | place...
ATCCCACCAGCGTTCTGCCTGTGAACCAAATTTTTCAATTTCGTGTTGATGTACGTTTTCTGCAACTGTCATAGTGAAGTGATAAGCTCTTTTTAAGAATGTATAGTTTACTATATTACTGGGTTATTCGCCATTTGTTAGTCGTTGGACACATATGGAAGGAGGGTATTCTGTTTGAAGTGAATTCAGCAAGTCAAAGCAGTACAGGCAGCTTAGAAAGCTTTAAAGTCATGTAGAAGCTCTATCAACCGGTTCACTGCTGGTTGTTTGAGTGAGAATGTACCGATAATCTTGGAATAAAGGGGAATGTGTTTTCAAATGTTTGAAATAATAAGTTTTTTAGCAATTAGTGTCTATAGATTATCTGGCTAATATACTGATCCATTGCAATCGGCTAGTCAGTTTGACTGGACCCATTTTATTGTTTCTCTATTTAATAACATGATAAACGACAAGTGATTTATTGCTTCTCTATTGGGTAAAAACACAATATAGTATGCGGTTATAGTTTTATATGATGTGAACAAGTCACGGGTTGATTTTAGTGTTTGCCTCCGTCTTTAAAAAAGGGGGATTTCCATAGGCAATATGGAATTGCTTTATAAACTTTGTCCATCTTTATTGAAGGAGAGTAAGAGCCAAAATCGATAACACCCAACCTGTGTTTAATATATAGCATGTGATTTTATTTACCGCTGTATTCCTTTTTATTCAGACGCTTTCTCTATCAAAAACTTTTATGCTTGAACCTGTTGCTTTAAAAGATTTTTTCATTACTTTTTTTTCATCGGCCTTAATTATTATGGCCGGCGCAAGCTACGCATTATTATTTGCTTGGTCAAAAGTCAAACCTCTTCTTAGTATCAAAATATCAGCTTATGCCTCATTTTTGGTGCTTCTCGTTTCAGTCTATCAATTAACTCTCGCGGCTAATTTGGATGGATATTGGCGAATAATTTCTTATCTTATGGTCATTGGTTATTTTTTTGCGCCTATTGCTATTTGGCACTTATGCAAACAAACCCATGATAAATCCGATTTAATCACAACTATGGAGAATGAAAATGAGTGAAACACCTCAATGGGCTTCCGAGTCCTTTTGGAAAAAAGTAGCCATATGGGTAACCGCAGGCTCTTTTTTAATTTTAGTCGTTTTGACGTTTGATACCTTAAGCCAAACAACTGCTGGTGGAGATCGTGTCCCTGCTTATTCAGTCATCAATAAAAAAGTTGATTATCAGTTTGATGAAGAATTGAATAAATTTATGCCTGTGATTGGCGGTGAGGAATTGCTCTTCGGTAAGAATTTTACTGAAGAAGAAGCCGAGCAACTAGTCACTTTAGGTAAAAAAACCACTCAAGCTAAAAACTGTATGAACTGTCATACGTTACTAGGTAATGGTGCTTATTATGCGCCTGACTTAACTAAAGCTTGGCTGGATCAAGGTTGGCTGACGGTTGAATTGCGAGAAGAGCAAATGCTTGCCTTTTTAATGGATCCAGAAAAAAATGCGCGTACTTTTGGTACTGGCCGAAAAATGCCAAACTTAGATATTACTAAAGAAGAAGCGAAAGGTGTTGTTGCCTTCCTAAAATGGATGTCGAGTATTGATACCAACGGCTTCCCTTATAATTTCACTACCATTTATGCCGAGGACGATTAATTATGAGTGAAAATATTGAAACAACGAATGCACTTTCCACTAAGTTAAAAGCACTGCATGAATGGGCTGCTGTTGATGACAGCACCTTGAATGATGGACAAAAGCTTGCCGTTAAATACTTTATGGGAGCCGTTATTCTGTTTGTTTTCCAAATATTATTTGGTTTATTAGCAGGGCTTCAATTTATTGCCCCAGGATTTTTATACGAATTCTTAGATTTTAGTGTTAACCGGATGGTGCATATTAATGCCATGATCCTATGGATGTTATATGGATTTATCGGCTGTACTTACTGGTTGTTAGAGGATGAAAGTGGCACTGAAATCGCCGGTTTAAAATTTGGTGTGATAGGCTTTTGGGTATTAAGTGCCGCGATTGCCGTGGTTGTCTTGGTTTATTTATTTATCCAGACAGGCGCGGGTAATGACACCTCTTTATGGCTAATTAATGAAGGCCGTGAATATATTGAAGCGCCTCGCTGGGCTGATATTGGTATTGTCGTTGTTATGCTGGTTTTTTTCTACAATGTCGTTATGACCTTTAGCAAAGGCAAGTGGTCTGGTATTGCGGGTGTTTTGACTCTGGATTTAGTGGCATTAGCGGGTTTATATGTTGCTGGCATGTTTTATATGACCAATATCACCCATGAGCAGTTCTGGTGGTGGTGGGTTATTCACCTTTGGGTTGAAGCAACTTGGGAAGTATTGGTCGGCGTGATTATGGCATGGTCATTAATGACTATTCTAGGTGTTAGCCGTAAAATTGTTACGACTTGGTTATATATTGAAGTTGCCTTAATGTTTGGCTCAGGTATTTTAGGTCTCGGACATCATTATTTTTGGATTGGGACGCCCGAGTATTGGCTCACGATTGGTGGTTTTTTCTCAGCACTAGAACCCATCCCTCTTGTTGCTATGGTCGTTCATGCTGTTTATGATTCTGGTGAACGTGGTTTTAAAAATATGAACCATCCCGCGATGGCATGGTTGATTGCTCATGCCTTTGGTAACTTTTTTGGAGCCGGTGTTTGGGGATTTATGCATACACTGCCTCAAATCAACTTATATACCCATGGTACGCAATGGTCCGCTTCGCATGGCCATTTAGCCTTTTTTGGCGCTTATGCCACGATTAATATTGCTTTCTTTTATATTGCTATTCAACATTGGCGCGGTAATGTCTGGATGGGAACTGACACCCCGAATTCATGGCGTTGGAAATGGGCGCTGGGATTATTAAACGGTGGAGTACTCGGTATGACTATTGCCTTATTAATTGCAGGTTATGAACAATCCTTTATTGAACGTGCAATCGGTGGTTCTACTTGGGGCGGCTATTTTGCAGCACAAACACACCCATCTTTTCTAAGTGCTATGCACTGGCGTATGTTCTTTGGCTTAGTCACTGCATCCGGTCTAGGCTTATTAGTCTGGGATTTACTGACTATAGGTAAAGGCGAAACGCGTAAAGCTGAAGTGATTGAGCATTCGGAGTAATGTGCTCTCAGGCGATACTTCGTATGGTTGTGTTAGTCTTTTAGGTTAATGTTTTTGTGGAGCGTAAGCTGCTGAAATAGGCGTATAGTCAGCTACACAGCTGTTTCACCAGAAAAAGCTAAAACATGGTCGTGCGAGTATCTATAAGCAAGGAGTCGAAAGCCTCCTTGCTTTTTTTATACCTAAAACTAATAAAATATCATATATGATATGTCAACTAATCTGATTGTCTATGATTGCTCCGGCAAGCTAGGATTTAAGCGTTTTAGTACACTACATTAAGAAGAGAAACTAAAAAAATATTGGCCGTGATGATGTAGTAACGGTCGTTAAAAAAAATAATGTGTAGGTAATAGATATAAAGGGGCTGGGTGTCGATGGGTATGCTGTCAGAATTTAAAGATTTTGCTGTTAAAGGTAATGTTGTTGATATGGCTGTTGGGGTTATTATCGGTACAGCATTTGGTAAAATTGTCTCATCCTTTGTTAAAGATATCATTATGCCACCTATTGGTGTTCTTTTTGGTGGAGTCGACTTTTCTGATCTATCAGTAACGATACAAGAAGCAGCTGGAGAAATACCCGCTGTAGCCATTAACTATGGCGTATTTATTCAAACTATTGTGGACTTCTCAATTGTTGCTTTTGCTATTTTTATGGCGGTTAAAGTCATGAATGGTTTTAATAAACAAGTTGAAGAAGTGCCAAAAGAAGATCATGCTCCTTCAAAAGAGGAGATCTTGTTGACTGAAATTCGTGATTTATTAAAAAACAAATAGACATATGAAGGGTTATGTAACGGAATAGACCTTTTTAAAATGTACTATTGCTCAGTTCATAATGCTCCCGCCGCTGATCTGAATTGCTGAGAAACCGCTTTGAATGTCGTGCTCGTTTTTTTAGTCTTGGTGGGGCTAATTGTATCGCTTACTTTAGATGAAAATGGATGAATTATATTGCCACCTTTTTGGCTAATGTAATGATGAAGTCTGTTTCAATTTCTAATCCTTTTGCCCTTTGAATTCTATTTTGTATTTCGCCTTTTGCTCGCCATGCGAAAGGGGTCATTTGTAATAGCGCCATCCGTTGGTCTTGATTGGGTTGGATAGTGTACTTTATTGACTGGCTTTCGATTTGTTCAAAACCTGCTGGTAAAGGAACCTCTATGGTATGTTCTTTGACTTCTTTGTAAATAAATTCTTTTAGTTGCCATAGGTGGCGCGGGCCGGGTGTGACTAATAACAATAGTCCGTTTGGTTTGATTAGCCTTATGGTTTCTGCGTCATTGGAAGGGGCATAGACTCTTAGGATTAAATCAAAGTAGGCATCGCTATAAGGCATGGACTTATTGCTGGCGACAATAAAATGAGCTTTGGGTTGTTTTTTTGCAGCAGCAAAAATAGCATTTTTTGCTATATCTATGCCGTGTAAGTCTATATCGTCACTGTTAAGGCAATGGTTTTCAATTTGACGGCTGTAATAACCTTCTCCGCATCCCATATCCAGTATGTGTATATTTGACTCATTTTGCCGCTGTTTATCTATTATGTTTGCGATTGCTTTAGCCAGCGGTAAGTAATACTCTGCTTCAAGAAAGTTGCGTCTAGCTCGCATCATGGCACGGCTGTCGCCAGGCTCTTTGGATTTTTTATGTTGTACAGGTAATAGGTTTAGGTAGCCTTCCTTTGCTAAGTCAAAGTGATGTTTGTTATGACAATAATAGCCTTTGGAGGCTTGGTGTAGATGGAGAGGGGATTGGCAGATAGGGCAGATGTATGGCATGAATAGTAGCAGAGCAGTGAGACGAAGGCTGAGATTATACGCTTGTTAATTTGGAGTGTAAGTGTTTTAGCTTGGGTGCTGTTGAATTCTCGTTGCTTAGTGATGGATGACTTGGTTTCTGCCATTTTCTTTTGCTTTGTATAGTGCGTCATCTGCGCGTGAAATAAAGCTGCTAATATCGTCAGTATGCTTTAGCGCAGTCACACCGATTGATACGGTAATTGTGCCAATAGATTGGTTTGTGTCTTTTTGCTTTAATTGGCTGCTTGATAGGGAGTTTCTAATGGATTCTGATATTTTCAATGCATCAGTTAGCTTTGTATTTGGCATGATAACAGCCATTTCTTCGCCGCCGTAGCGAGCTGGGTGGTGATGTACTGATGTATGCTTTTTTAGTAATCCAGCCGTATAACGGATTACTTTATCACCGATAATGTGGCCATAGGTATCATTTACTTTCTTAAAATGATCCAAATCTAGCATCAATAGGCAGTGGGTTGTGTTTTCTTGGCAATCAATTAAATTGATGATTTCACTATCAAATGCTCGACGGTTTAATAATCCCGTTAGTGCATCCGTTGATGCCATTTCTTTTACTTTGCTTAGTTCATGGCGTAATTGATCCATTTCATTATGCGCATCATCAAGCTGAGTTTTTAAGGTTTGGGATATTTTAGTTAATTGTTTGGTTTCAGCAATGATGCTGGTTAAAACTGTTTTTATTTCAATTGGATCTTGAGATTGTTCTAGCTGGGTGGAGCATGCAGAAAAATTGTGACCTGAATCAAGTACTTTATTGCTGCTCGCTTGAATAGTGCTGGCGGTATTGTTCAAGATGCCTTGTAAGTTGGTGTTTATTTTTTCAAAGCTGTCAACAGAAGCGTTGCATATGTGGTTTTTGTATAAACTTAAGCTGGTTGCATCGTCAAACGGCGTTTTATTTTTGATTAAGGTATCAATCGCATTATTTAGGTTTGAATTATTGCCTGCAACATATTCATACCAGATCGCGTAATTAATCGGGTGAGTTGAAATGTTGTTTTTTACCATGATAGGAACGCTTTTTCGTAACAAGTCTGCGTTGTATTCTTGGTTGGATTCGTATTGAGGCAGAAAAGTTGTAATTTCAGGCATGGTGTATTCGGTCTATTTGTTGCGCTTTGTCTTGTGAGTATAGACTGACAAATGAAAATATCAATAATTCTAATGGGTGAATTGTTCAAAAGGTAGGCTTGTTTCGACATTAAATATAACTTTAATGAGGCAATGGTCGGATATACATCTATTTAAATCATTGAGCTTTGTTAAAAAATGAAAGTTTTACTTGTTAATGTTACTAGAACACATTTAAAGCTGATAAAATATACGGTTTATCTTACAAACCTTAACTATTTTAAATAACGCATGAAAAAGATTCTTGTTTCTGACAAATTAGCCGATGATGGTATTAACTTTTTAAATGAGCAGACTGATATTCAAGTTCATATTCAGGTAGGAATGAACGAAGATGAGTTGTGCGAAATAGTGGGTGAGTATGATGCATTGCTGATTCGTAGCGATACTAAAGTCACTAAAAGAGTTTTGCAGGCTGCAACTAACTTAAAAGTAGTGGGTCGTGCGGGTATTGGTGTGGATAATGTAGACATTCCTGCGGCAACTGAGCAGGGTGTGATTGTGATGAATACACCGGATGCAAACGCAACAACAACAGCTGAATTAGCTATTGCGCATATGTTTTCTTTAAGTCGTAATTTACCTGAAGCAAGCGCTTCTGTTCGCGAAGGAAAATGGGAACGTTCTCAGTTGGTTGGTGCGGAGATTAACCATAAGACATTTGCTATTTTAGGGTTTGGTACTATTGGTCGTTTGGCTGCTAAGCGTGCGGTTGGTTTAGGTATGCGAGTAATTGCTTATGATCCATTCGTAACACCTGAAATTTTTGAGGAATGTGGTGCTGAGTCTGTTGATTTGGATACATTGGTCAAAGAAGCTGATTATTTGACATTGCATTGTCCAATGATTGAGAAAACCCGTGGCATCATTGGTGCTGAGCAGTTAAAAATGATGAAGAAAACAGCGATGTTGATTAACTGTGCCCGTGGTGGTTTAGTTGATGAAGCTGCTTTATATGAAGCATTAAAAACGGGTGAAATTGCTAAGGCTGCATTAGATGTTTATGAGCAAGAGCCACCTAAAGAATCACCACTATTTGAATTAGATAATATTACCTTTACTCCGCATTTAGGTGCATCAACCCGTGAAGCACAAGTTGCGGTGAGTGTTGAGATTGCTAGACAAGCGGTAACGTATTTAAAAACTGGCGAAGCAATTAATGCTTTAAACCTATCGACTAAAATTTCTGCAGAAGCATTGAAGAAATCACGTCCGTTTATGATGCTGGCCAGTGTTATGGGCAAAGTGCTAGTTAACTTGGCTGATCAGCCTATTGAAAAACTTGAAGTATCATTATTTGGTAAAGCGGCAGAAGCTGAGGTTAGACCTGTTTCTGTTGAGGCATTAGTTGGTTTGTTAGTTGATCAATTTGAAACACCTGTTAATAGTGTTAATGCTGAGAACATTGCAAAAAAACAAGGCATTGCTTTAGTTGAGTCTAAAACAGAAGCGACAGAAGGCTACTTATCTTTGGTTACATTGAAAGGTATTTGTGCTAATAAAACAGTTTCTATATCAGGTACTTTGTTAGGCGATCATCATCCGCGTATTGTCAATGTTAATCAGTTTGAAATTGAAGTAGTGCCTGAAGGTACTTTGTTAGTGACTGAGCACAATGATAAGCCAGGTGTAATTTCTGCAATCAGTACGCTGCTAGGTGAATCAAATATTAATATTTCTAGAATGCAAGTGGGCGTACCTGATTCTAATGATAAAGCGATGGCGGTTATAAGCATTTCTAGCCCGGTATCGGATGAATTGTTAGAAAAAGTTCGTGCATTTGATTTTGTTAATTCAGCAATTCAGATTAATTTATGAGTTTTGACATCGTCTGCTTCGATTGTGACAGTACCTTAAGCAAAATTGAAGGTATTGATGAGTTAGGCAGACAGTCAGGTTTATATGATCAATTAGTGGCTTTAACTAATGCTGCGATGAATGGCGAGCTGGCTTTAGAAGATGTTTATGGCAAACGTCTCGATTTGATTAAGCCAGATAAGTCACAAATGGATGTATTAGCTGATTTGTATATTACTGAAATAGTTGAAGGTGTTGAAGAGGTTTTCAGCACTTTGATTGCTCAGGGTAAACAAGTTCATATAATCAGTGGCGGTATTCGTCAGGCTATATTGCCTTTGGCGGAAAAGCTTGGTTTATCTGCGGACCATGTGCATGCAGTTGATGTGTTGTTTAATGATGATGGATCGTATAAAGGTTTTAATCAGCAGTCACCACTAGCTAAAACAGGTGGTAAATCAGTTGTTTGTAGGCAGATAAATGCTGAAGGTGTTTCGATGGCTATGATAGGCGATGGTAAGACCGATCTGGAAGCTAAACAGGCAGGCGCAAAAGTGATTGGTTTTGGCGGTGTTATGCAGAGAGATATTGTTGTTGCACAGGCAGATGTGTTCGTTAAAGATGCGTCACTAAAGGCAATATTGCCGCATTTGGTTTAAATAATTCTTAAGGCTACAGAAGAGCAGGCTTATACGGTTTGCTCATCGTTTTAAAAGAGATTAGAGAGAGTAAGATGGCAGGACATAGTAAGTGGGCTAATATTAAACACCGTAAAGGTGCTCAAGATGCTAAGCGCGGAAAAATTTTTACTAAAATTATTCGTGAAATATCGGTGGCTGCTAAAACCGGTGGCGGAGACCCTGCTAATAATCCAAGCTTACGATCGGTGATTGATAAAGCGCTGGGTGCCAATATGAAAAGGGACACCATAGATAACACGATAAAAAAAGCAACCGGTGCTATGGAAGGCATTAATTACGAAAATATTCGTTATGAAGGCTACGGTCCTGGTGGCACAGCCGTTATGGTAGATTGTTTAACGGATAATAAAAACCGTACCGTTGGTGAAGTGCGACATGCATTTACCAAAGCCGGTGGTAATTTAGGAACAGATGGTTCCGTTTCCTATATGTTTAATAAAATGGGTATTATTAGTTATTCTGAGTCGGTTGATGAAGATGCGGTGATGGAAGCTGCAATGGAGGCGGGTGCTGATGATATTATCACTAATGATGATGGTTCGGTTGATGTAATCACTTCACCAGAAGAATACTTGTCAGTTAAGGAGTCGTTGGTTGAAGCAGGCTTTGAGCCAGCCGGTTCTGAAGTTACTATGGATGCAGAGAATAAAACAGAATTAGATGCGAAAGGTGCTGAAAAAATGCTGCGTTTAATTGATGTGTTAGAAGATTTAGATGACGTGCAAGAAGTCTATTCTAATGCAGATATTTCTGAAGAAGTAATGGCGAAAGTTGCAGAGATGTAAAGTAAGTATTCAGTCCCCCTTTTAAAAAAAGGGGGAGGCATTATGATGTAAATGCTGATTTTATGGGGAAATTGAAATGACTACAATTGTTGATTTGCCAGAGAACCTCTTAAGTGAGGCAATGAAAATAACCCATATTGATACAGAAAAAGGTGTTGTGGAACTTGCCTTAAAAGAGTTGATTAGAAAGGCAAAAAAAACAGAAAATCATGAAATATCTCCCATTACAGAGTCTCTGATTGGTGTAATAGATTCTAGTAAAATTGATGAAAATGGGTATAAACAGTATTTAGAGGATAAATATCGTTGAAGATATTATTTGATACTAATATTATTCTTGATGTTTTATTAAATAGACAGCCTTTTGTCGATTTGTCAGCAGGACTTTTGAGTTTGGCCGAGAATAAAACTATTGAAGCGTACTTGTGTGCAACCTCAATAACAACGATAGATTATCTATTGTCAAAATCAATAAATAGGCAGCAATCAAAAGTTGAGATGCAAAAGTTATTGAAAATATTTCAGATATCAGAAGTTAATGCTGCTGTCATTGACTTAGCTATTAAGTCAACATTTAAAGACTTTGAGGATGCAGTTCAATACTTTTCTGGCGATTATTGTGAGGTAAATGGCTTGGTGACTCGAAATATTAAAGATTATCAGCAGGCTGAATACCCAGTGTATTCACCGAAAGAATTATGGAGTCTTGTGACTAGGGAAATGCAATAGTATTGTGACCAGAATTTTAGGTATAGACCCAGGTTCAAGAATAACCGGTTATGGGGTAGTTGAAGAAACCAGTCGTGGCCGTAGTAAGTATATTGCCAGTGGCAGTATTCGAGTTAAAGCGGATTCATTTCCTGAGCGTTTAAAACAGATTTTTGATGGGGTAACTGAGGTTATTGCACTTTACCAGCCAGATGAAATGGCAATTGAACAAGTGTTTATGCATAAAAATGCAGATTCTGCTTTAAAATTAGGCCAAGCGAGAGGTGCTGCTATTTGTGCATCGATGGTGGCAGGTTTGGGGGTTTCAGAATATGCTGCCAGGCAAGTAAAACAGGCGTTGGTAGGCAAGGGTGCGGCTGATAAAACTCAAGTTCAGCATATGGTGAAGATTTTGCTGAATATTCAAGGTGAATTGCAGATTGATGCCAGTGATGCATTAGGCATTAGCCTCTGTCATTCTCACTACAAAGCAACAGAACAACGGTTAAAAGGGAAGTAACTATGATTGGCTTTATTCGAGGAAAACTGGTTTCAAAAACACCGCCACAATTAGTGGTTGATGTACAAGGTGTTGGCTATGAAGTCGAGGCGCCAATGACAACCTTTTATGATTTGCCAAAATTAGGGGAAGAATTACAACTTTTTACCCATTTGGTTGTTAGGGAAGATGCACATATTTTGTTTGCCTTTTCTACTGAATCAGACCGTTTAATGTTTAGATCATTAATTAAAGTGAATGGTGTCGGCCCAAAATTGGCCTTAACCATTTTGTCGGGACAAAGTGCAGAAGAGTTTCATCGATGCATACACGATAACGATGTACAGGCTTTAGTCCGTTTGCCGGGTATCGGTAAAAAAACAGCCGAACGCTTGGTGATAGAAATGCGTGACAGGCTACCTAAAGAAAGTGAAGGTAATGGCTCCGGTCAATCAACATCGGCAACTTATATTCATTCTGCTAATCCTAAGCAAGAAGCCGTTAGTGCTTTGTGTGCATTAGGCTATAAACCTCAAGATGCCAGTAAAATGGTGCAAAATATTCCACAGCAAGATAAAAGTTGTGAAGATATTATTAAGTTGGCTCTGCAGGGAGCCGCCGGTAAATGATTGAAAGTGACCGCCTGATTTCTGCGAGTAGTGAAATTGATGAAGAAAGGCAAGACAGAGCTATACGTCCTAAGCGACTTGCCGATTACATAGGTCAGGAAGATTTGTGTGCACAAATGGAAATTTTTATTGCAGCAGCCACTGCGCGTAGTGAAGCATTAGATCATGTGTTAATTTTTGGGCCACCGGGTTTAGGTAAAACCACGCTTTCAAATATTATTGCTACTGAAATGGGGGTTAATATTCGTCAAACTTCAGGCCCTGTTCTAGATAAGGCGGGTGACTTGGCCGCACTATTAACTAATCTTGAAGCGCATGATGTGCTGTTCATAGACGAGATTCATCGATTAAGCCCCGCCGTAGAAGAAATTTTATACCCTGCCATGGAAGATTATCAGATTGATATTATGATAGGCGAAGGGCCAGCTGCGCGATCTATTAAACTGGATTTGCCACCCTTTACCTTGGTAGGGGCGACTACAAGGGCTGGATTGTTAACCTCTCCTTTAAGAGACCGGTTTGGGATTACCCAAAGGCTGGAGTTTTATTCAACAGCGGAGTTGTCTACCATTGTTGAGCGTTCGGCAAATGTTTTAGGAATTAAAATCGAAATATCTGGAGCGCAGGAAATTGCCAGAAGGTCCAGAGGAACGCCCCGTATTGCTAATCGCTTATTAAGGCGGGTGCGTGATTTTGCTGAAGTGAAAAGTGATGGTGTCATTTCTAAAGATATAGCCGATCAATCCCTGAAAATGTTAAAAATTGACCATAATGGTTTTGATTCCTTGGATCATAAATTATTGTTAACGATGATTCATAATTTTCAAGGCGGCCCCGTGGGTTTGGATACGTTGGCGGCAGCAATTAGTGAAGAACGGGGTACTATTGAGGATGTTCTAGAGCCTTATTTGCTTCAACAAGGTTTTTTAATGCGTACCCCTAGAGGCCGGATTGTGACCCAAAAAGCATACCTTCATTTTGGTTTGCCGGTGCCAGATAAAGAGCCTGTCAATGACGACATGTTTCAATAGTAAAAACAGGATAAAGTGATGACAGTTTTTCATTGGCCAGTAAGGGTTTATTATGAGGACACCGATGCCGGTGGCGTTGTTTTTTATGCAAATTACTTAAAATTTTTTGAACGGGCAAGAACCGAAATGTTAAGACATTTTGGCTTTGAGCAGGACCAATTAATTACTGAACAAAATGTCATCTTTGTAGTCAGATCGGTTCAAGTTGATTACTTAGCCCCCGCTCGCTTTAATGAGTCGCTTGATGTGAGTGCGGAAATTACACAGGCTAAAAAAGTAAGCCTGAATTTTGAACAAGTTATTAGCCGAGATGATGTGGTGTTATGTAAAGCAGTTATTCGTATTGCTTGTTTAACGGCAGATACATTAAAACCCAGAGCGATTCCCGATAATTTAGTAGAAAAACTAGTATGAGTAACGATTTATCAATTTTTCATTTAATTGCAAATGCCAGTTTTGTGGTGCAATTTACGATGTTTATTTTATTAGCGGCATCGGTTGTATCATGGACCTTTATATTTTCTAAATTTAAAGAACTTAAACAAGCGTTTGCTGTGACGGAAGAATTTGAACAGTCTTTCTGGTCGGGCCAAGAGCTAACTGAACTTTATAAAAAGCTATCCTCTGGTGAATTTGAGCCAGAAGGGATAGAAAAAATCTTTTTGGTGGGTTACAAAGAATTTTCTAGAATGCGACAAACTGAAGGCGTAGATGCGGCTGTTCAGATAGAAAGCGCACAACGTGTGATGCATATCGAATTAACGCGTGAATTAGAAAGGCTGGATGAAAGCTTACCTTTTCTAGCAACTGTGGGATCTACGAGCCCTTATGTGGGGTTGTTTGGTACGGTCTGGGGGATTATGAATTCTTTTAGAGCTTTGAGTGATGTTAAGCAGGCAACGTTGGCAAATGTGGCACCTGGCATTGCAGAAGCACTGATTGCGACAGCCATTGGTCTGTTTGCGGCGATTCCAGCAGTGGTTAGTTATAACCGATTTTCAACGCGTTTGGAACGTTTAGCTGGACGCTATGAGTTATTTATTGATGAGTTCATCGTGTTGCTACACAGGCAGGCACACAGTAAATGAGCCAAAGAACTAAACGCAGAAAGCCTATGGCGGAAATTAATGTAGTGCCTTACATTGATGTTACCTTGGTTTTACTGATTATCTTTATGATTACAGCGCCGTTAGTTCAAACAGGCGTCGATGTTGATTTGCCACAAGCGGATACCGCTCCGGTTGATCAAAAAAATGAACCGCCTATTATCGTTTCAGTGGATAAACAGGGCTTGTTTTATATAGACTTGGGTGAGCAGGAAGATGAGGCGGTTTCTGCTGATGACTTGTTGTATCGGGTGGCTGCAGTGTTAAGAAACAAACCAAAAACACAGGTCTATATTCGCGGCGACCATGCTGTAAATTATGGAAAAGTCGTCACAGTGATGGCTGCTTTAAAGAATGCGGGCGTTCCCAGTGTTGGTTTAATGACTAGTTCGTTTGAGCAATAAAGTATGACTGTTTTTCAAAAATATTCTATTTCATTTGGATTGGCTTTAGCATTACATTTAACTATTTTAGGCTTGTTTGGACTTAGCTTTAGTGATGAGACTGAGCTGGTTAAACATAAGCCATTGCCTGAAATTATTCAAGCATCAATGTTAGATGATGAAAAAATACAGCTTGAAGCTGAGAGGCTTAAGCGTAATGAATCAAATAAAAAGCTTACCCAGAAAAATAAACAACGGGAAATAGAACAGCAGCGTAAAAAAGAACAAGCTCTTTTAAATCAAGCTAAAAAACAGCGAATAAAGGAACAAAAAAAGGCTAAAGCCCTAGAAAAGAAAAATAAGCAACTGGCGTTAAAAGAAAAACAGAGACTGAAAAAAATAAAAAGCCTTAAAGCAAAAGAAGCGGCACGATTGGCTAAAATAAAAGAACAGAAAATCGTTGAAAAAAAACGTCAGGATAAAATACATAAGGCTAAACAAAAGAAACAGCAGTTAGAAAAAATAGCTGAACAGGAAAGGCAGAAAGCGGTGTTAGCTAAGCAAAAGGCAGATGCGGTCGCAAAAGCGGCTGCATTAGAAAAACAAGCGGCAGCAGTTAAAGCTAAAGCAAAATCAGATAGACAAGCCACTATTTCATTAACGGCAGCAATTCAGCAGAAGGTTAATAATCGTTGGATTAAACCCCTTTCGGCTAGAAAAGGTCTGCAGTGTTCTGTACGGGTAAAATTATTACCCAGTGGTGATGTAATGGAAGCAACAGTTTTAAAAGGAAGTGGTGATGCTATTTTTGACCGTTCTGCTGAGAATGCTGTGTTAAAAGCTTCACCACTACCCGTGCCTAAAGATCGGGCGTTATTTACAAGAAAATTTAGAACCTTTACCTTTGTTTTTAAACCAGAATAAAATGATGATTATGTTTGTAAGAAGGTTAATGTTATGTGGCTTATTTACCGTTTTGCTACAAATTGATGCGGTTCAGGCAGAAGCAGGGTTAACGATTGAAATTACTAAGGGTGTAGAAACCGCGGTACCTATTGCCATTGTTCCTTTTGGCTGGCAGGGGCAGGGTAGTCAGGCACCTGTCAGCTTTTCATCGGTTATTCAAGCTGATTTATCTCGTAGTGGTTTGTTCAAAACCTTGACTGAGCGAGATATGCTAACCAAGCCAAGCGCAATTGATAAAGTGAGATTTAGAAACTGGCGTGCATTAGGACAAGAGTTTCTGGTGATTGGACAGATTAATGAGGTTTCCGGACGTTATCAGATCCAGTTTCAATTATTTGATGTCTATAAAGGTGAGCAGTTAATAGGTTACCGCTTAACGGTTGCTGCTAATGAGATGAGAAGAACCGCCCATTATATTAGTGATTTAGTTTATGAAAAACTGACAGGTAAAAAAGGCGTATTTAGTAGTCGTATTGCATATATTACTACCAGTATTAAAGCAAATAAGCAGAAGCTATATAAACTGCTGGTTGCAGATGCTGATGGGTTTAATCCAAGAACTATTGCTTCTTCAAAAGAACCATTAATGTCTCCCGCCTGGTCAGCAGATAGCACAAAAATTGCCTATGTTTCTTTTGAAAATAAACGTTCAGCAATTTATGTGCAGACATTAGCGACAGGCAAAAGAACTAAGGTGGCTGCATACAGAGGTATTAATGGTGCGCCTGCCTTTTCTCCTGATGGCAGTCAATTGGCTTTGACACTGTCAAAAGATGGCAGTCCTGATATTTATATCTTAAATTTGAATAACCGCTTGTTAATGAAGTTAACAAAAAGTTATGGTATTGAGACTGAGCCGTCTTGGTCGCCCGATGGAAAGCATATTGTTTATACTTCTGATCAGGGTGGTAAGCCTCAGTTATATATAATTTCCAGCCGTGGTGGTCGGTCAACTCGTTTAACTTTTGATGGTGATTATAATGCCAGAGGGCAGTTTTCTACAGATGGGAAAAGTATGATAATGGTTCATGCTAACCGTGGAGACTATAGAATAGCCATTATGGATATGGCAACACGAACGATTAATGTTCTGACAGCTGGGAAGCATGATGAATCCCCCAGTTTTTCTGCTAATGGCGATATGGTGCTTTATGCGTCAAGAAAAGGTAAGCGAAGTGTGTTGTCTGCTGTTTCAGTAGATGGAAGAATGCAACAAAAATTTGCTTTTGATAAAGGTGATGTGCGTGAGCCGGCATGGTCGCATTAACAGAATTAAGAAAGTAAGCTATATTTTTATTATGGGTTTTATGCAATTTCAGCGGAGAGAAAAATGAGAGTAAATAAAAAGCTATTGGCTTTAGCAGTCAGTGCAGCAATTTTATCGGGTTGTAGTTCAACGGATGAAAAAGACGGTGGTGTACTGGATGGGTCGCAAAATGGCGTGACAGATGCATCAACTTCAGGGTATGCGACTGATGGCTCTTTATCTGGTGAGCAATTTGGAAGCAATGCATTAGGTAATAATGCCTTAGGTGCTAATGGTTTGGGAGCTGAGTTTAGTGACCCAGCTAATCCGTTGTCTAAACAAACCATATATTTCATGTATAACAGTAGCCAGGTTCAGCAGGATTTTATTGCTGTTATCGCAGCACATGCACAATATTTAGTTAATCACTCTGCACAGCGTATTATTTTAGAAGGACATGCGGATGAGCGGGGCTCAAGGGAATATAATATTGCTTTGGGTGAGCAGCGTGCAAAGTCTGTCTATAGAATGTTGAAAATTCAAGGTGTTACAGATAGCCAAATAGAAGTGGTGAGTTATGGTGAAGAAAAACCAGCTTCAGATGGTATGGATGAGGCATCTTGGCAATTGAACCGTCGTGTTGAAATTGCATATCAAGGTCAGTAAATGAATAAGCTATCTCTTATATTGATCTGTGCTTGTTCAAGTGTATATGCTGAATCTAGAGTATTGCCGCCAGTGGTTGATAATTCTACGTATCCGGGTGGGGCATCCTATACAGCTTCTGCACCTTCCGCAAATGCAATATATGAGGTATTGGGACGGTTGGAGCAGCTCCAGAGTGAAGTGCAGCAACTTAGAGGCTTGGTTGAGGAGCAGTCCCAAACAATTGTTGATCTGAAAAAACGTCAGGGTAATATCTATTCTGACTTAGACTTGCGTCTACAGGAGCTGGCCGGTGGTGGTCAAAGTCAATTAGCGAAAAATGGTGGATCAGCGATTGATAAAACAGTCGGTAGTCATTTTGAAGCAGGGAAAAGTAGTGTTGTTGAATATGCTGTTCCCGCTAAAGACAAAGAGCCAGTGGCTGAAGCGGTAGTGGTAAAAAAAGTTGAAGCTAAAAATCAAAAAGCACTTTATCAAACGGCTTATGAAACATTGAGAAATGGCCATAATACGCGTGCTATTGTTGCGTTTAAAGCATTGCTGGCTGAATTTCCTGATGGTGAGTTTGCTGATAATTCTCAGTACTGGTTAGGTGAGGCTTATAAAGTTAATCAAGACCTCAATTCTGCCAGGGATGCTTTTTCAAAAGTGGTCACGCATTATGGGGGTAGTCCAAAAGTTCCTGATGCATTGTTAAAGCTTGGTTTTCTGGAGTTGGAACAAAATAATACAGCTAAAGCAAGAGACTATTTAACACAAGTTACCGTCAGTTATCCTGGAACAACGGCTGCTCACCTGGCTACAAAAAAGTTAACTCAAATGGGAGTGATGGATCCTTAAGTGATGCAAAATTCATTAAAAATTACAGAAATTTTTTATTCCTTACAAGGTGAAACAAATACCGTTGGTTTGCCCACCGTGTTTGTTCGCTTAACAGGTTGTCCTCTCAGATGCAGCTACTGTGATACCGCATATGCATTTACAGGTGGTGAGAAAATGTCATTATCTGAAATTATGCAACGGGTTGGTCAATACAACCCAAAATATGTCACAGTAACCGGTGGCGAGCCCCTTGCCCAAATAGCCTGTCATGAATTGTTGAAAAATCTTGCAGATAAGGGCTATGTTGTTTCTTTAGAGACGAGTGGAGCAATTGATATATCGCAAGTGGATTCACGAGTTGTTAAAGTTATGGACTTGAAAACACCAAGTTCAGGTGAAATTGAGAAAAACCGTTACCAAAATATAGAAAATTTAACGCAAACAGATCAAGTAAAGTTTGTTGTTGCCGATAGCATTGATTATGAATGGTCTAAAGCACAATGTGTTGAGTATAATTTGGCCGACCGGTGTGAAGTTTTATTTTCACCAGTCATGGGGGAAATGAACCCTAGGGAATTGGCGGAAAAAATTATCCAGGATAATTTGCCTGTTAGGTTTCAAATTCAATTACATAAATACCTTTGGAATGATGCTCAAGGAAAATAAGATTTAAATGCAAAAGAAAGCAATAATCCTTTTATCGGGGGGCTTGGACTCAATTACTGTTTTAGCACAGGCTAAAAAGCAAGGTTATCACTGTTATGCCTTAAGTTTTGATTATGGGCAAAGACACAATGCAGAGTTAAAAGCGGCCAAAGACATTGCACGGCATTATCAAGTAGCTATGCATAAGGTCATTGATATTGGCTTGGGGGCAATAGGTGGTTCAGCATTGACTGATGATCATATCGCCGTGCCTGTAACGCCGCAAGATGGGATACCTGTTACTTATGTGCCTGCAAGAAATACCATATTTTTATCGTTTGCATTAGGCTGGGCTGAGGTTTTAGGTTGTCATGATATTTTTATTGGAGTGAATGCGGTTGATTACTCCGGTTATCCAGATTGTCGTCCGGAATTTATTAATGCATTTCAAAGCTTAGCTAATTTAGCAACTAAAGAAAGTGTTGAAGGGCATGAAATAAAAATTCATGCGCCGTTGATTAAATTAACAAAAGCAGAAATTATTAAGCAGGGAGCTGCATTGGGCGTTGACTATAAGGCTACGGTGTCGTGTTACTCTGCAAACAATCAGGGGATGGCTTGTGGTGTTTGTGATGCTTGTCGATTAAGGAAAGTGGGATTTAAGGAAGCTGAGATAAGTGACCCTACTTGTTATCAGTAGTTTGTTTAAACGTGAAGTTACAAGCTATGACTGTGAGATGTGCAGGATAGGTTTGATTTTTCACAACAGGTAAATTTTAAAAGAGCAACGATATGAAAAGAGATCAAACAAAGTCACAGTTTGTTGCTGTTGCATCTATTGCTGCAGAGTTAAGTGCCGTTATGGATGTCGCAAAAGAAATTTCACTAGCGGCTGCTAATGCGAAGGCGATTGCTTTTAGAGCGGGTGAAAAAGCAAAGGGTTTTCAGCCTATTACGGATTTTATTAACGAGTTGGCAAAAGATACTATAGAACTGGTTACTGCAATTAATGAGCATGCCTTGAGCTTGTATCAGTTAACAGTCAATGAATACCGAATGACAGATGCTTATGATAAATTTGCGTCTGTTGAGCTATTGGCAGAAGGAGCGGCTTATAAAGAATCTCTTCAGCAACCATTAAATAATTGTCAGCAAAATATGCTTGATTGTAGGCGTGATTTTAAAGTCAATGTTACACAGCTACTGGATCAGTTGAATGAAGTGATGCGTCCAGCAAGAGCTGCACGAGTTATTGCGGCAAACTCACGTATCGAAGCGTCACAAGCGGGCGAATATTTGCAAAGCCTGCAGGCTGTTGCTGAAAGTGTTGATAATGCTGCACAAGTTATCCATGAAAATGTTCAAAGATGTCGCAGTGCATTGTCAGTAGTTGATTTGGTGGAGTAATGTATACTTCATTGTTATTCTTTAAGTAAAGGGGCTTGATTAAATGAAAATGACCAATATATACGAAGGATCGTACCAGTGGGTGATGTTTGGCCGGGATGAAAATAAGCCTGATTTAATTATTGATACTAATCAATATATGGTCAGAACAGCTGATCGTTGCTTATTAATTGATCCAGGTGGTGTTGAGCTTTTTGCTCCAATGTTAGCCGCAGTATTGCATTATGCACCTGTTGATCAGATTACTGACTTGTTTGCGTCGCATCAGGATCCGGATATTATCTCTTCATTGGGATTGTGGGATCAAGCATTGCCTAATGCAAAATTACATGCATCCGCTTTATGGGAAGGGTTTCTAAGGCATTTTGGTTGTGAATCAATTGAATATGTTGCTGTGGGGGATAATGGCGGAATGATTGATTTAGGTGGTGTGCAGTTGCAGATTATACCTGCACATTATATGCATTCCGCTGCAAATTTTAATATCTATGACCCTCAGGCAAAAATTTTAATGTCTGGTGATATAGGAGCGGCTTTAGAAGAGCCTGGTGCGCCGATTTTTGTAGATAACTTTGATGCACATGTTGAAAAAATGCGATTTTTTCATCAGCGATGGATGCCATCTAATCAGGCAAAAAGAGTCTGGATTGATAGAGTGAGGGAGCTGGATATTGATATTCTTGCACCGCAACATGGCAGAATGTTTAAGGGCGACGATGTTGGTCGTTTTCTAGATTGGTTTGAATCTTTGCAGGTAGGTATTGCTGTTTAAGATAAAGTTTGATCAATTGCTTGAAAAAATAACAATTTAAACTACCTTTCTAAAGTATAGCTTTAAAAAGGTGGTGCTATGATAGAGAAGAGATTCTATCCTCGGGTAGAAAAACAGTTTTCGGTGGTGGTTGAAAATGCACAAGGTATGCATTTAAGTGTGATGGGGCTTGATGCCTCAAGTGAAGGTGTTTGTATTCAATGCAACACGATAGAAAGGGATCTTATTACACCGGGTGGAAGCTTTGTTTGTCACGGTAAACCCGTTGAACTTGTAGTTTTGCTTGATTTGCCTTTTGATAATGGTTACTCGGAAAGAGTAAGAGTGCGCTGCCATGTGTCATTTTCAAGGCGGCTATCCAGCGACCAATGTAGAATAGGCATGCGCTATATGGGGCTGGAACAAAAGGAATATGACACATTAGTTAAGTATATAAACTTAACTAATTCACTCGCCCTGGAATAAAATCTTTTGATAATTCGTGAAGAAGCTATGGTAAAAAATAGGTTTTAGGCTGTTCAAGTGTTTTCTATCTTATCATCTAATATTGAGATTAAACGGCTTCTAATCTCTTCAAGTTTGTCCTTATTGTCAATAGGGCGTAATTGCTGATCAGTAACATAGAACATATCCTCAACACGGCTCCCAATCGTCGTTATTTTTGCATCATGGAGCTGAACACCTAGCTCTATAAATGCTTGCCCAATTAATGCAAGTAATCCAGCATGATCCGTAGTGGTTAGTTCAATAATGGTGTAGCGACTAAGTGGGTCTTTGTGAAAGTATATTTTAGTGCGAATAGGGAAATGTTTAGCCTGTCTGGATTGTCGGTGTATATTGATGTTTCCATTGGCTTTGAAACTGTGTAAATTTTTATGTAGTGTTTGACATATGCTAAGTTCTCTATCCAAATCAGTTATCGCTTCACCTGATTGTTCAAGGACCTGAAAGCTATTTAATACATACTGTTCTGTTGTAGTTAAAGTAATGGTAATAATCCGAGCATCAAGAATCGTTAGTCCAAGGTGGTCAAGAGTATCTGCACTTAAGGAAAATATTTTATCTTCGTTTTTTGTGTAGATAAAAATTTCTACACTACCTCTTTGGTTTTGTGGGCGTAAAATAACCAAGGGAAGACTGTCTTTAGTTGTAGATGCAATGGCTATGGTATGCCAGGCAATTTCATCTGCAGAATAGCGTAAAAAATAACTATCACTGATTTGTTTCCAGGTATTTTGTATCGTTGATTCGGAAATTCCAAGTCCAATTAATTCCTCTTTGGCTTCTTGTTTGTTTTCATATAATCGTTCGGAACGTGCAATTGGATTTTGCAATCCTCTATGTAGTGCACTATGGGTGTGTGTATAAAGTTCTAGAAGTAATGAATCTTTCCATGAATTCCATAGGCTGGGGTTTGTTGCTCGAATATCGGCAACAGTAAATAAATATAAGTGATTAAGATATTCGATGCTACCAACGTGTAGTGCAAATTTATGGATAACATCGGGGTCATTAATGTCTTTTCGTTGCGCAGTCATTGACATAATCAGGTGATTACGAACTAACCATGTAATTAATTTGCTGTTACGTTTAGAAATATTATGCTGAATACAAAACTTCTGAACGATATCTGCACCTAATTCAGAATGATCACCACCCATACCTTTGGCAATATCATGGAACAGTGCGGTAATGTATAAAATTTCAGGTTCAGGAATTCGCAGAAAAACACTGTGGCAAAATGGCAGTTCATCACGATGTTTCTCTAATGAAAATCGTCTGAGATTTCTAAGTACAAAAAGGGTGTGAGCGTCAACCGTATAAATATGGAATAGATCATATTGCATTCGTGCAACGATATTGGCGAAACTGGGTAAGTAAGCAGCTAGAATGCCGTACCGGTTCATTCGTCGGAATTGATGGGTTATTCCTCGGGGTGACTTGAATATGGATAAAAAAAGTTTATTAGCTAGTGCACTATTACGAAAGTCATCGTCGATTAAATGAAGGCTTTTTCGTATCAGTCGTATTGTGCTGGCTCTAACGCCTTTTAATGACGTGTGTTGCTGTAACAGTTTGAAAAGTTCTAATAAGGCATAAGGGTGTTTGTTAAATGTATTGATGTCTTTTGCTTCTAGATAACCATTAACCGATACAAAATGCTCGTTGTTGGGGTTGAGTTGTTTTGTTTCTTCAGAATCAATCAGTTTTTCACTAAATAGTTGTAGAAGCATTTCGTTCATACGTTCAAGCTCTATGACTGTTTTAAAGTAATATTGCATAAACTGTTCTACATCCGGGTTGTTATGGATGTCTAAAAAACCGAATTGATTGGCAAGGTCTCTTTGGTAATCAAAAACAAGCCGGTCTTCACCGCGGTTGGTTAAAATATGTAATGCAAAGCGAATACGCCATAAAATATTGCGACAAGCAATCAGTTCTTGATATTCATCTTCAGAGAAGAAGCCAAATTTAATGAGTTTTTTAAGGGATGAGGAGTTGTAATGATGTTTGAATACCCAGGCAATGTTTTGTAAGTCGCGGAGGCCTCCAGGGCCTTCTTTGATATTGGGTTCAAGATTATAGGCTGTGTCATGATATTTTGAGTACCGTTGCTCTTGTTCTGCCATTTTTGCAGCAAAAAATTTATCAGATGACCATGTTTCTATGGGATTGATTTGTTGCTGTAAGTCTGTGAATAAGAGCGGGTCACCACAAATCAATCGAGATTCAATTAGGCTGGTCATGATGGTTTGGTCATCATTGGCGGATTGAATGGATTCGGGGATGGTTCGAACAGACTGGCCGGGTTTTAAGCCAATATCCCATAAAAAATTAGAAAAAAAAGACAGGTGTTCCTGAAAATTGGAAGTGTCCGAGGTTTTTAGAAGGATAAGTATGTCTATATCGGAGTTTGGGAAAAGTTCTTTTCGCCCATATCCGCCCGTAGCAATTAAGCTGAGGTCTGTCGCGTGTTGCTTAAGAAAGTGAGTCCAGCAGAGGGATAAAACTTGATCAATAAAATCAGACTTCGCTTTTATTAAATGTCCAGCATTGACATCAGGGTTAAATTGTTCAATTTGTAAGTCGTAATGCTGTTTGATCAGTTGTTTTAATATTGTATGGCTATTGGGCTGGTTGAATACGTTTTCAATTGTTAAATTAGTTTCAATACTCATATCTCTTCCTGACGTAGTGTTAAAACTTCATAACCATCAGATGTAACAAGAATAGTGTGTTCCCACTGGGCAGAAAGTGTTCTGTCTTTGGTCACGGCTGTCCAGCCATCTTTAAGCACCTTCATATGACGCTTGCCAATATTAAGCATGGGTTCTATGGTAAAAATCATGCCTTCCTGCAGAACTTCACCTTCACCTGGGTTACCAAAATGCATAACGTGAGGGTCTTCATGAAACTTTTTCCCTATTCCATGCCCACAAAACTCGCGAACAATTGAATAGCGGTTGGATTCAGCATGCTTTTGAATAACATGGCCAATATCACCTAAAGTGGTTCCAGGTTTTGTAATTTCAATACCTTTAAAAAGGCATTCTTGAGTAATGGAGATTAAACGTTGAGCATGTGGGCTGACAGGGCCAACACAGAACATTTTGCTGGTATCTCCATGGTATTCATCTTTAATAACAGTAATGTCAATATTAACAATATCGCCTTTTTTTAATTTTTTGTCACTGGGAATGCCATGGCAAATGGTTTGGTTAATGGATGTGCAAATGGACTTTGGAAAGCCACGATAATTAAGAGGAGCAGGAATTGCTTGTTGCTCATTAACGATATAGTCGTGGCATATTTGATCTAACTTATTAGTTGTAACGCCGGGAACGACAAAAGGTTGAATCATCTCTAAAACATCAGCAGCAAGCTTGCCGGCAACACGCATTTTGATAATTTCAGATTCGTTTTTAATAGTAATGCTCATAGGATGATTGTTGTGTTCGTCTTGTTGTTCTGTTTGCAGTATGAGGTTTTGGGTCTTCTAACCAGTGTCTAGTTGGAAGTAGGTGCTTGAGCTCTATAGGGTTTTACCTGTGGATTTATAGAAGCTAATTTTATGCCGGTATTAGCGGCTTGTTCTCGCCAAAAACTAATTTACTATGAATTTTTCATCCGTAACCGCGCGAAGTATAGTGTGGTGTATGAATGATATAATTTAAATTTTACCATAAGCTGACTAAAAGCTATTTATCTGACAAAGTTTAACAGAGTTAAGTTGTTGTAGGTAGTAAATCATGGTATAAAGGTAAGTTCATTTTGCACTTTGTGAAAGTGTGATTAATACTCACATTTATCGACACGTTTGGTAGGGTGCTGATTTTAAAATTTAGAATCAGTTATCAATCGGGATAGATGGAGGCGTAACCCATAGTTGATGATCAAAAAATTAAGAAAATCAACTGAATGTTAGGAGAAAAAAATGGCAGCAGTGTCAATGCGTCAAATGTTAGAAGCGGGTGTTCATTTTGGACACCAAACTCGTTACTGGAATCCAAAAATGGCTTCATACCTTTTTGGTGCGCGTAACAAAATCTATATTATAGATTTAGAGCAAACACTTCCTCTTTTTAATGGCGCGATGAACTATCTCGGTCAAATGACAGCAAATAAAGGTAATATCTTATTTGTTGGTACTAAAAAAGCGGCGCGTAAAACCGTTGCCGAGGAAGCAAAACGTTGTGGCATGCCATACGTAAACCATCGCTGGTTGGGTGGTATGTTAACTAACTTTAAAACAATTAAAAAATCTATTAATCGTTTAAAAGAATTAGAAGCAATGAAAGCAGACGGAACTCTATATCAACGTTTCAGTAAAAAAGAAGCGTTAGGCATGGAACGTGAAATGGAAAAACTTGAGCGTAGTCTTGGTGGAATTAAGGATATGCGTGGAACACCTGATGCAATTTTTGTTTTAGATGTTGGTTACGAAAAGAATGCCGTTAAAGAAGCAAGAAAATTAGGAATCCCTGTTATCGGTATTGTTGATTCAAATAACTCACCTGAAGGAATCGATTATGTGATTCCTGGTAATGATGATTCAATTAGAGCCGTTAAATTGTATTGCCAAAGTGCTTCGGCTGCAGTTTTAGAAGCTAAATCTGCAGGCTTAGCAGCATCTGCAAAATCAGCTGATTTTGTTGAAGCAGTGGCAAGCGAAGAAAGTTAATTTTTTCGGTTTGTATAGAGTGTAGTCTTGGGGTGTAAGGTATTTACATACTCAGGCTTTAAACGCCTCCTTTAGTTAATATTGGGGGCGTTTTTTTAGTTAAGAATTTGAGGAATAAGAAATAATGAGTATTACTGCTGCAATGGTTAAGGAATTACGTGAAAGAACGGGTTCCGGTATGATGGAGTGCAAAAGAAACTTGAAAGAAGCGAATGGTGATATGGAATTGGCCATTGAAAACATGCGTAAATCAGGTCTTGCAAAAGCAGATAAAAAAGCGGGTCGTATTGCAGCTGAAGGCGCAATCGGTATTAAGGTAAGCGATGATGGCAAAACAGTAGCTATGGTCGAAATTAATAGTGAAACTGATTTTGTTGTTAAAAGTGAAGACTTTAAAGGATTTGTTGATAGCATTGCTAATGCTGTATTAGCAAGTGACGTATCAACAGTTGAGCAGCTATCTGAAACTGTATTGGCTAGTGGCGAGACAATTGAAGTAACCCGTAGAGCTTTAATTGCTAAAGTGGGTGAAAACATTTCATTGAGACGATTTGTTAAATATGCAAATGTTGATGGTGGCACGTCTGCATATTTACATGGTGGTAAAATTGCTGTCATTATCGAGATGGCTAAAAATGATGCTGAATTAGGTAAAGATATTGCAATGCATATTGCAGCTGTTAATCCTAGTTGTGTTTCAGAAGATCAAGTTTCTGAAGAAGTCATACAGAAAGAAAAAGACATTTTTACTGCACAAGCGTTAGAGAGTGGTAAAAAACCTGAGATTGTTGAAAAAATGATTACAGGAAGAATTAAAAAATTCTTGTCTGAAATTACTCTGGAAGGTCAGGCATTTATTAAAGATGATAAAATGTCGGTGGGTCAATTAACTAAATCTAAAGATAATGCTGTTGTTCGCTTTACTCGTTTTGAAGTAGGTGAAGGCATTGAAAAAGAAGAAATCGACTTTGCTGAAGAAGTAAGGGCACAAGCAAGCGCTAGTGCTTAAGTCGTTTAACCCGGTTTAGGCCGGGTTTTTTATGCAATAAAAGAACTATACTCCACGCGGAGTATATGTAATATAGTGATTTTTGGTGAGATGAATTGCAGACTAGGCAGGTTTGCCATTGCTTCTAGATACCTTAAGACTGCTATAGTTTGAATTTAACTTGTTGGCTTTACTATTAAGAGGATATTTGATCATGGGAAAAATGATATGCAAACGAATTTTACTTAAGTTAAGTGGTGAAGCGTTGATGAGTGAGAAGGGTGGAAGCATTGATTCTGCCATTGTTCATCGTCTTGCAAGTGAAGTAAAAGAGTTATGCGATGCCGGCATAGAAGTTGGTTTAGTGATTGGTGGAGGCAACATCTTGCGTGGTGCTGAGAAAGCGGCTGAAGGATTAGACCGCGTTACCAGTGACCAAATGGGTATGTTGGCAACAGTCATTAATGCACTGGCTATGCAAGACTCGCTCGAACATTTGGGGCAGCAAGTCAGGGTCATGACGGCACTAAAAATAAACCAGGTTTGTGAAGACTATATTCGTCGTAAAGCAGTTCGTCATTTGGAGAAAGGGCGGGTTGTTATTTTTGCGGCAGGTACTGGGAATCCTTTCTTTACCACCGATTCAGCGGCTAGTCTTAGAGCGATTGAGATTAATGCAGAGTTAATGATTAAGGCAACTAAAGTTAAAGGTGTGTATTCGGCGGATCCTGAGAAAGTTAAAGATGCTCAATTCTACTCAAGGCTAACGTATGATGAAGCATTGGACCAACGTTTAAATGTAATGGATACAACGGCGTTAGTTTTATGTAGAGATAATGATCTTCCTATGCGAGTTATGAATATTTTTGAAGCAGGCTCGGTCATGCGTCTTATGCAAGGTGAAGATATTGGCTCCCTTATTGAAAAAGATTAGGAATTAAAAATGATTAGTGATATACAGCAAGATGCTTCAGTGAGAATGGGTAAAAGTGTTGAAGCGTTACAAAAAGCATTTACAAAAATAAGAACGGGTAGGGCTCACCCGAGTTTATTAGATCAGATAGTCGTTTCATATTATGGTTCTGATACGCCTTTGTCCCAAGTTGCTCAGGTTTCCGTTGAAGATGCACGGACATTAAAAGTGACTCCTTGGGAAAAGGATATGGTTAAAGCCATAGAAAAAGCCATTATGACATCAGATTTAGGATTGAATCCTACAACACAAGGTGTTGCAATTCGAATTCCTTTGCCGCCTTTAACAGAAGAACGTCGTCGAGACTTGGTTAAGGTTGTCAAAAATGAAGCTGAGCATGGCAGAGTGGCTATTAGAAACATTCGTCGTGATGCTAATTCAGAAATCAAAGAAGCTTTAAAAGAAAAAATGATTTCTGAGGATGATGCACATTCTGGTGAAGAAAAAGTACAACAAATTACCGATAAATTTATTAAAGAAGTAGAAAAGTACCTTGAGGTTAAAGAGGCTGATTTACTTTCAATGTAGCTTGTTAGTTCTAAAAACTTATCAATAACACAGTCAAATATGGATAATGGAAACCCAAAACATATTGCTATTATTATGGATGGTAATGGTCGCTGGGCAACAAACAAAATGTTGCCCAGGGTTATGGGGCATAGGGCTGGGGTCAAAACAGTTAGAAAAGTTGTTGAATACTGTATTAAAGCTGAAATAGAAGTGTTGTCCCTTTTTGCTTTTAGTAGCGAAAACTGGCGTAGACCTAAAAAAGAAGTCAATTTATTGATGGAATTATTTATGGGAACGCTACAAAGTGAAGTTAATAAATTGGATGAAAACAATGTCAGGCTTTGTGTTATTGGTGATAAGTCTGAGTTTTCTGAAAAATTACAAAGTAAAATCGCTGATTCAGAACTGAAAACTTGCAAAAATACTGGGTTAAACCTTGTTATTGCTGCTAACTATGGCGGTCGCTGGGATGTTGTTCAAGCGTGTAAGAAGATAGCTGAAAAAGTAGTTGATGGAGAATTAAGGTCTGATGATATTTCGGAGCAACTAATTAACCAGCACCTAACAACATTTGGATTACCTGAACCTGATTTATTTATAAGATCGGGTGGTGAAGAGCGTATTAGTAATTTTCTGATATGGCAACTAGCCTATACGGAGTTTTATTTTACCGATACCTTATGGCCAGATTTTGACTCTGATTTATTGGATTTAGCAGTCGACAGCTTTAAAAGGCGGCAGAGACGCTTTGGCAAGACGGGTGAACAGGTGCTTAATGAAAACTAATACGCTAGCAATTTACTGTTCGATTCCTCGTGCTATAAGTTAGGAAGTGAGACTGAAAGCTTCTTTTCTATCATGGATTTCAAGAAAATAATAACAATAAAATAGTAACACGCTAGAAAACAAATCCCCTATCAATAATAATTAATACCAAATTTTATGCTATTACCTCGTATATTAACGGCCTTAGTATTGGCTACAGTGGCTATTTCAGCCATCTTTCTATTACCCATTTTATATTTCTACTTGTTTATAGCGGTTATTGTATTAATTGCTGCTTGGGAATGGTGTTCGTTATCAGAAATTGATTCACCTATTGGTAAGCTAATTTTTTTATTGCTGTTGATTTTTCCAATGTTGGGTGTCACTTTTTGGACTCAAATATTGGAATTGGTCTCTGTGCTCATGGAATGGCCAGAAGTCAAAGAATATTCGGGTGCTTTGGAATGGCTGGTTATAGGCCCTGTAATTTTCTGGGTGATGATGATGCTATTGATCAGAAAAGTTCCGGAAGAGTTGTTGGCTCTTAAGCTAAAAAAACGCTACAAAGTTTTTATCGGTTGGTTTGTTTTGTTATCAGCTTGGATGTTTCTAACTAAACTTAGAGCATACTACGGTTCAGAAGCGGTTTTGTATTTTCTGGTACTTATTTGGGTTGCAGACATAGCGGCATATTTTTCAGGTAAAAAGTTTGGAAAAGATAAATTGGCACCTGTTATTAGCCCAGGAAAAACAATCCAAGGCATGTATGGTGCAATACTTTCAGCGATGATATGTGCGGTGATATTAGCATTGTATTATGGCTATCCATTTATGATTGCAACAGATTTTGGCATGTTATCTATTTTAACTGTACTGGTCTCAATTTATGGTGATTTGTTCTTTAGCCTTGTTAAGCGCCAGAATAATGTTAAAGATAGCGGTTCTATTTTACCTGGTCATGGCGGTGTTTTAGATCGTATTGATAGTGTTATTGCAGCCGCACCATTTTATTATGCCGGTGTTATCTTAATTGGGCGGAGTGTGTTCTCATGATTGGTCTTTGTATTCTTGGAGCAACCGGTTCGATTGGTGTCAGTACCTTAGATGTGGCAAAACGCCATGCAGATAAATATAAAGTTGTTGCTTTAACTGCAAATACTAATGTTGATGTGTTGTATGAACAATGTTTAGAACACCGTCCTGAAGTTGCCGTTGTTGTAAATGAGGGCAGTGCGGATACCTTTAAAGAAAAAATTGCAGATACGCCTATTGCAGATATTAAAGTATTGTCCGGTGCCAAAGCCTTGGAGCAGGTATCAACCTTAGATAATGTTGATTCTGTGATGGCAGCCATTGTTGGAGCAGCAGGTTTGTTGCCCAGTCTTGCAGCAGCTAAAAAAGGAAAAACCGTATTATTAGCTAACAAAGAAGCGTTAGTGATGTCCGGCGATATTTTTATGCAAGCCGTTCGTGAATCGGGTGCTAAGTTATTACCGATTGATAGTGAGCATAATGCTATTTTTCAATGCATGCCTGCGGGTTATGTTGCGGGAGATGACGCGAAGCAAGCCAGAAGAATTTTATTAACAGCATCAGGTGGTCCTTTCAGGGAAACCCCTGTTGAAGAATTGCATGATGTCACAGTTGCACAAGCGGTTGCCCATCCTAAATGGGAGATGGGGCGTAAAATATCTGTCGATTCAGCGACTATGATGAATAAAGGCTTGGAATTAATTGAAGCCTGCCTTTTGTTTAATATGTCGCCTGATGATATTCAAGTAGTGATTCATAAACAAAGCATTATCCATTCAATGGTTGATTATGTTGATGGCTCTGTTTTAGCACAAATGGGTAATCCAGATATGAGGATTCCTATTGCACATGCTATGGCGTGGCCTGAAAGATTTGATTCAGGTGTGGAACCTCTTAATATCTTTGATGTCAGACAAATGGATTTTGAAGAGCCTAGCCTGGAAAGGTTCCCTTGTCTCAGATTGGCTTATGAAGCAATTAAGGCTGGCGGTATTATGCCTACAGTGCTTAATGCAGCCAATGAAGTTGCAGTCGATGAGTTTTTAAATGAACGGGTAAAGTTTACCGATATTCCACTTATTATTGAGCAATGTATGTCAAAATTTTCGGCTGATCCAGCAGACACATTAGAAATTGTTCTGCAAGCAGATAAACAAGCCAGAGCACAGGCATACGCAATAGTTAAGGATATAAGCTAGTAATGGAAACCCTATATACGATTTTTCATTTTATTATTGCAATAGGGTTATTAGTCTCCATTCATGAATTTGGTCATTTTTGGGTGGCTAGAAAAACAGGTGTCAAGGTCATCCGATTCTCGGTTGGATTTGGCAAGGCTATTTTTTCATATCAAAAAACACCTGATTCAACTGAGTATGTATTGTCAGCGATTCCTTTAGGCGGCTACGTCAAAATGGTTGATGAAAGAGAAGATGAGGTTAAAAAGGAGGATTTACCTTTTGCCTTTAATCGGCAACCTTTATGGGCTAGATCTGCAATCGTAGTTGCAGGGCCACTTTTTAATTTATTACTCGCCATTGTTTTATTCTGGGCTGTTTTTATTATTGGCGAAACAGGGATGCGACCCATAGTCGGAGAAATTAGCTCAAGTACATTAGCGGCTGATGCAGGGTTTGTTGAAGGAGAGGAGATTCTCTTAGTCAATAATAAAAATGCACCTACCTGGGCTGAGGCTATGACTTTGATCTTCTCAGCGGTTATGCAGGGTGAACAAGATGTTTCTGTATTGACTAAAAATAGTGATGAGATAGAGCAACTTCATCTATTGCAGTTTACGAAACAAGATACAGAAGATCCAGAAAAACTATTTGAAAAATTAGGACTAAAGCCCTGGTCACCTGAGTTAGAGGCAATTATTGGTAAGGTTATTGATAATTCACCTGCATCATTAGCTGGTTTAAAAACAGGTGATTTAGTTATTAGTGCGAATGGAGAGATAGTAAAAGACTGGATGCAGTGGGTCGAGTTTGTTAGAGATCGCCCTGAGCTATCAATTGCATTAATGGTTGAAAGAGAAGGAGTGCATGTTCCTTTAACCATTGTTCCAGAAAGAATAGAAACAGAACAAAAAGATTTTGGACGAATTGGTGCGGCTGTTCATATTCCTGAAGAGTTAATCAATTCATTAAGGGTTGAATATTCATTACCACCTATTGAGGCATTGTCTGCTGCGTGTAAGAAAACCTGGTTTTATTCTGTTAGTACACTAAAAATGATGTCAAAAATGATAATAGGTGAGGCATCTTCTAAAAACTTAAGTGGTCCGATCAGTATTGCACAATACGCAGGAGAATCGGCGGAGAGGGGGTTGGTTCCTTTTTTAAAGTTTTTAGCAATGGTCAGTGTCAGCTTAGGGGTGCTTAATCTATTACCTATTCCTGTATTAGACGGGGGGCATTTAATGTTCTTTTTCATTGAAGCGGTTAAAGGCAGTCCTGTTCATGAGAAAATTCAAATTGGCTTTCAACAGGTAGGGATCTTAATGTTAATGTCATTAATGGTATTTTCTGTCTTTTTAGATATTGAACGAATATTTCAATAAATTTAATTATAATCTGAACAAAATTCACTTTATAGGGTCGATGTAACGCTTGATATGGACAGGTGTCTGGCTTTATTGAGCAAAGCACAATGCATTTTGGTTACCTTTCTTGATGTTGAGGCACAAGCTTCAGGGAATTGGAAATGAATAATCATCTATTATTGGGCAGAATTATTGTTTGGCTTGCAGTGTAGCTCTGCATTCCAAAGCTCTTGGTAACTGTTTACAACAGACTTCATTCTTAATTACACACTTAACCAATGAAATTAACATTAAAAAATATCGTCATAAGTTTTCTAGCTATTGGAGCAATGGGTGTTGCACCTGCTCAAGCAGATGAGCAAGCAATTAGACAAAGCATAGAGAAATCAATGCCGTCGTTAAAAATTGATTCAATAAAGCCGTCAGAAGCTAAGGGTTTATATGAGGTGGTTTCTGGAGCCAACATTTTATATGTTTCAGAAAATGGTCAATATCTAGTTCAAGGACATTTGATCGATATAGTGGCTAGAAAGGATTTAACAGAAGCTAAATTAGCGAGCACTAGAAAACAGGCAATAGATAGTTTAGGAACCGATCAAATGATTGTGTTTAAGCCAGAAAGTAGTCAATACACGGTGTCAGTATTTACAGATATTGATTGTGGCTATTGTCGTAAATTACATTCAGAAATGGATCAATATATGGCTGAAGGAATCACGGTTCAATACTTGTTTTATCCAAGAGCAGGAAAAGGTTCGGAATCTTATAATAAGGCTGTTTCAGTATGGTGTGCAGACGACCGTAATGCGGCATTAACATCTGCAAAAAATGGAAAAACACCTGAAGTAAAAACATGTGATAACCCAGTGGATGAGCACATGCAATTAGGTGTTGACTTTGAAGCACGAGGCACACCTATGATCGTGACGGCAAAAGGGAATATATTCCCTGGCTATGTTCCTGCTAAAAAATTAGTACAAGCATTGGCTGCTGAATAGACTCAAGCAAAAAACTATGGAGAGTCCTGAGCCACAAAAAATATCATTAGAAGCTAAAAATTTATCCTGTGTTAGAGATGACCGGGTGTTATTTGAAGGTTTGAACTTTAAACTAGAGAATAAGCAGGTTTTACTTTTAGAAGGTAAAAATGGATGTGGAAAAACTTCTTTATTACGCATTATTTGTGGCTTTAGAGAGCAGGATGCAGGCGAGTTTTTGTGGTGTAATCAACAAATAGCTGACAGTAATTTTTATGCTGAAATGGCTTATGTCGGTCATCTGGATGGCATTAAAAAAGAGTTAACGGTTATTGAAAATCTAAAAATGTCATTAGCACTTAGTGAAGCCGGTAAGTACTCAATTGATAACGCATTAAGTAAGGTTCAACTATCAGGGTACGATGATACCTTGGTTCAATCACTCTCAGCAGGTCAAAAAAGGCGTTTATCTCTAGCCAGGTTATTGATTACTAAAAAATCTTTATGGGTACTTGATGAACCCTTTACCTCTATTGATAAACAGGGAATTACATTAATTGAATCATTAATGCATGAACATGTTGCGGACGGCGGTATGATTATTTTAACTTCTCACCATGATTTGGTTTTGCATGAGGCCAATGTTCAAGCGATAAACTTATCTGAATGTCACTAACTACTGCTTTTTTTGCCGTTGTCAGGCGAGATCTTATTTTAGCCTTCCGCCGTCGGGCTGAAGTAGCAAATCCCGTATTCTTTTTTATTCTAATTGTCACTCTATTTCCTTTAGGCGTGGGGGCACATCCACAGCTTTTGCAAGCAATGGCACCAGGAGTGATTTGGGTTTCTGCATTATTGGCTGTTATGTTGTCACTAGACAGTCTGTTTCGATCCGATTTCGATGATGGTTCTTTGGAACAGATGTTATTAAGTTCACATCCGTTAACGGTTCTGGTGTTTGCAAAAATTGTTGCTCATTGGTTAGTAACTGGTTTACCTTTATTGCTCGTTGCTCCTTTGTTAGCAATTTTTTTAGGCTTACCTGAGCAGGCGTTGGGAACTTTATTGATAACATTAGTCTTAGCTACGCCTGTTTTAAGTTTAATTGGTTCAATTGGTGTTTCTTTAACCGTTGGACTTAGGAGGGGGGGGATGATTTTATCGCTATTGGTTTTGCCACTTTATGTCCCCGTATTAATCTTTGCTAGTAATGCAGTTGAAATGGCAGGTAATGGACTTGCTGTTGATGCTCAAATTAATATTTTAATTGCTATTTTTTTTATGTCAGTTGTATTAGCTCCTTTACCTGCAGCTGCTGCACTAAAAATGAGTATTAGTTAGGGAGATGGAAATGAAAAATCCTGCCCAATAATGGACGATTATTCATTTCCAGCTCCCTTAGGCTACATTCTTTCATAAACTTTTCGAACTAAGCTGTCGCTTATTCAATTACCTGATTTTAACTATGTCTTTTATTCCAGCTCCGATCGTTCGTTTTTATCATCGCATGGCATCACCTCCTCATTTTTACAGTTTCACTGAAAAACTAATGCCTTGGTTGATTGTAATCTTTGTTCTTTTATTAATCCCTGGTTTATACATGGGGCTGTATTTAGCTCCTACTGATTACCAGCAAGGGGATAGCTACAGAATTATTTATATCCATGTGCCGGCTGCCTGGATGTCATTATTTATTTATGTAATTATGGCTGTTTGTGGCGCTATTTCACTTATTTGGCGAATGAAAATAGCGGATGTAGTCCTGATTAGCAGTGCGCCGATTGGCGCCAGCTTTACCTTTATTGCACTAGTGACTGGTTCGTTATGGGGAAAACCTATGTGGGGAACTTGGTGGGTATGGGATGCGCGATTAACTTCAGAATTGATTTTATTATTTCTCTATCTCGGTGTGATTAGTTTATATGGTGCGATTGAGGATAAGCGTACAGCATCCCGAGCGGTTGCTATTTTGGCATTGGTCGGTGTTGTAAATATCCCAATCATTCATTATTCAGTGCAATGGTGGAATACCCTGCATCAAGGACCTACTGTTGCCAAAGCAGGGAAACCTTCAATTCATTTAGATATGTTAATCCCATTATTACTGATGGCGACAGCATTTAAGTTTTACTATGCCATTGCGATGTTACAAGTGGCTAAAGTCGAATTGTTAATGAGAGAACAGAACAGCCAGTGGGTTAAAAATAAAGTGGTAGATGTTATGGGGAAAGTGAATGAATAGTTTTGCTGAATTTTTAGCCATGGGTGGCTATGGTTTTTATGTCTGGACTGCCTACGCTATTGCCTTTGTTGTGCTGTTACTTAATATAGTATTGCCGGCCATACAAAGAAGGCAATTGTTACGTCAATTAGCACTTAAACAAAAGCGAATAAAACAATGACCCCAGTAAGAAAACAAAGATTGATACTTATTTTATTAATGGTTGCTGGTGTCGCTACAGCGGTGACCTTCGCCTTAAAATCATTTAATGAAAATTTAATGTATTTCTTTTCCACTACCGAAGTTGCGGAAGGGAAAGCACCTGCCGCGGCAAAGTTTCGATTGGGTGGCATGGTGGTTGATGGCAGTATTGCTCGGCCTGATAATGGCATGATGGTTCGATTTACATTGACTGACTATAGTAAACAGGTGACTGTTGAATATACAGGTATTTTGCCGGATTTATTTAGAGAAGGTCAGGGAATTGTTGCTAATGGCCGCTTAAATGAAAAGGGTGTGTTTGTTGCTGAGGAAGTGCTGGCAAAACATGATGAAAACTATATGCCGCCTGAAGTTGCGGATAGTTTAAAGAAAACGGAAGAACAGCAATGATTGCCGAAATAGGTCATTTTTGTTTAATTATTGCTTGCTTCATAGCCGTAATACAAGGGATTTTACCTATTATGGGTGCTCATTATAGAGTGGCTGGATGGGTAGCTGTTGCTAGGCCTTCGGCATATGCACAATTACTGTTTATGTTGCTGTCATATGCTTGTCTAACCTATGCCTTTCTTGTACATGATTTTTCAGTGGCTTATGTCGCTCATAATTCAAATACGGCATTACCAACACTATATTTGGTTTCAGGGGTTTGGGGAGCGCATGAAGGGTCTTTATTATTATGGGCCTTAACTTTATCTATCTGGACAGGTTTAGTTGCTTTTTTCAGTAAAAGCATTCCTGAAACTACGGTTGCTCGTGTTTTAGGTGTTTTAGGCTTAGTGAGTATCGGTTTTATTTTATTTTTATTGTTAACCTCCAATCCATTTGAACGCTTATTTCCTGCGCCTATGGAAGGTAGAGATTTAAATCCACTATTACAAGATCCTGGTTTAGCGATTCATCCACCTATGTTGTATATGGGCTATGTAGGATTTTCAGTAGCTTTTGCTTTTTCAATTGCTGCTTTATTAGAAGGACGGCTTGATTCAGCATGGGCTCGTTGGTCTAGGCCATGGACTAATTTAGCCTGGATGTTTTTAACTCTGGGTATAGCTTTAGGTAGTTGGTGGGCTTATTACGAATTAGGCTGGGGTGGCTGGTGGTTTTGGGACCCAGTTGAAAATGCATCTTTTATGCCTTGGTTGGTGGGGACTGCTTTAATTCACTCCTTAGCGGCTACTGAAAAACGAGGAGTTTTTAAAACCTGGACGGTACTGTTAGCTATTTTTGCTTTTTCATTAAGTTTATTGGGTACATTCCTAGTACGATCAGGTGTATTAACCTCTGTTCATGCCTTTGCCAGTGATCCATCACGTGGCTTATTTATTTTGATATTTTTAGCGGTAGTCGTGGGCGGTTCATTATTGCTTTATGCGATAAGAGCACCAAAGGTTAAAAGCAGTGTCAGTTTTGAAATGGTCTCTAAAGAATCTGCTCTGCTATTTAATAATGTCTTATTAGTAGTAACCGCTGCAAGTATTTTGTTGGGCACGTTATATCCTTTAGTGATTGATGCCTTGGGTATGGGTAAGATTTCAGTGGGTCCCCCTTATTTTAATGCAGTGTTTATTCCCCTAATGGCACCCTTGGCATTAGCGGTTGGGATAGGTATGTTAATTCGCTGGAAGCGTGATGATATTAAATCCATAGGCTGGCGATTAAAAGGACTTGTTATTTTCTGTTTAACCGTGGGTTTTTTAATTCCACTGCTGATGCCATTTTATTCGTGGAGTGCTGGTTTGGGCGTGACGCTGGCATTATGGACAACTGCTACAGTAGGATTGTCATTTAAAGACCGTTGGGGTGAACATACTTTTAATTGGCAGAGAATTAGATCTATTCCGGCTGGCTTCTATGGGATGACAGTTGCGCACTTAGGTATTGCTGTTTTTGTGATTGGTATTACCTTTACCTCAATTTACAGTATAGAAAAAGATGTGCGCATGCAACCCGGTGACAAGCTGGATATGTCGGGGTATGTTTTTGAGTTTCATGGTGTTTCAGTGACGGAAGGACCAAATTATTTAGCTAAGCAGGGGCATTTGACGGTTACTTACCAAGGTGAACAAGTGGCTAAATTGGAACCTCAAAAAAGAGAGTACCGAGTACAAAAAATGCCGATGACTGAAGCAGCAATTGATGCAGGTATTTTCAGAGACTTATTTGTTGCCATTGGCGAACCTTTAGATAATAAAGGTGCGTGGAGCCTAAGAATTTATTACAAATCATTTATACGTTGGATATGGATGGGGGCAGTATTTATGGGCATAGGTGGTTTAATTGCTGCCAGTGATAAACGCTATCGTAAAGCGGGTAAAGGTGAGTTGAATGCTTAAGTATATTCTTCCATTACTGCTTTTTATAGTTATGGCAATTTTTTTGGCTATGGGCTTAAGCTTAAACCCAAGAGATATTCCATCGCCATTAATTAATAAAGCAGCACCTGATTTTAGTTTGCCAATATTAGCAGAACCAGAAAAAACACTATCTAAAAATGAATTGTTAGGCAAGGTCTGGTTGTTAAATGTTTGGGCATCATGGTGTGGGTCTTGCCGGCAAGAGCATCCTATATTCAATCAGTTGGCGAAAAAAAACTTGGTGACGATTATAGGTTTAAATTATAAGGATGAAGCACCTAATGCCAAGCAGTGGTTATCGCAGCTTGGAAATCCTTACAATGTAAGTATTATGGACCAAGAGGGGCGCACGGGAATGGACTATGGTGTTTATGGTGTGCCTGAAACGTTCGTGATTGATAAAAAGGGTGTGATTCGTTATAAGCATACCGGCCCTGTTTCAGTAAGCGATATGCAAACCCTATTGATTCCTCTTATTAGTCAACTAAAGGCAGAAATTTAATGCTTGTATTTCGAACGCTGGTTTTATTGATATTGTCATTTAATTGCTTTGCGGCCGTGGAATATAGAAAGTTTTCTGATCCACAACAAGAACAAAGCTATAAAACTTTAATCGCAGAAATTCGTTGTTTGGTCTGTCAAAATCAGACCATTGCCGATTCTAATGCGGATTTAGCAAAAGACTTGCGTAGACAGGTTTACGAGATGTTACAAGAAGGTAAATCACAAGTGGAAATTGCTGATTTTATGACAGATCGTTATGGTGACTTTGTTTTATATAACCCACCCTTTAAGGCTAAAACGGGGCTGTTATGGCTTGGGCCGGTTGTTTTTTTATTGATTGGATTGCTGACGTTGATTTTATACAGCAGAAAAAAAAGGCGGGATAATGGGCTTGATTCAAATGTTGTTGATAAAGAAAAGCAAGTGAAAGTAAAGGCTTTGTTAGAAGAAGGAGAACAGCTGTGAACCTTGTTTATTGGCTGGTTGTTGTGGCTTTATTAGTGCTTGCTTTTCTAATGATTATTCCCCCTTTATGGCGTAAGTCAGAGATCAAAGATGCAGACTCAGATAAGCGCAATGTCGATATTGCCAAAGAAAGAGCAAAAGAGTTAAAGCTGCAATTTAGCAATGGGGGCTTAACGCAAAGCCAGTTTGATGAACAATATGCTGAGCTGGAACTTAGCTTAAGTGATGATCTTGATATTCCAATGGATTCTCAGAATACTTTGACTCAAGGCCGCTGGGTTATACCTGTCATTTTAATCTTTGTACCTGTATTTTCTGTATTAACCTATTTAATACTGGGTGAACCTAATGCCTTAGCCAGAGCACAGATGCAACAAACACAACAGGCAAAAAATGCACCTGTAGATGTCAATGCAATGGTGGCTAAATTGGAAAAACGGATGCAGCAAGAGCCTGATAATGCTGAAGGCTGGCTAATGTTGGGGCGATCTTATAAATATTTAAAACAATATCAGTCAGCGGTTAATGCTTTGGAAAAAGCTTATGCTTTAGTCGGTGATAAACCAGAGGTGTTGTTGCAATATGCTGATGCTATCGCTATGGCAAATGGCGGTAGTTTAGAAGGTAAAGCAGCAACATTGATTTATAAAGCACTGGAAATATCACCTAATGATGTGACAGGCTTATGGCTAGCGGGTATGGCTAAGGCTGAAATGTCAGAATTTGAACAAAGCCTGACATACTGGCGAAAACTTGAAAGGCTATTAGCTCCCAATTCAGATTCCTTACGCGAATTAAAAGGTTTGATGGCTCAAGTCCAAGCAAGGATAGGTGGCGTTACTGTTGAGCAACCGGCTGCTACTAATGCACCAGTAAGTATTGAGGTTAAAGTAGAGTTGCCAGAGTCCATTAGAGCTAAAGTGTCGCCACAAGATACCGTGTTTATTTATGCTAAAGCATTAACTGGCCCGCCAATGCCATTAGCGATAGTGCGTAAACAGGTCTCTGACTTACCTTTAACAGTGAGATTGGATGACAAGATGGCGATGATGCCAACAATGAAATTATCTAATTTTAAACAACTTAAAGTGATGGCTAGAATCTCAAAGTCAGGTGCAGCGATGCGGCAGAAGGGTGACTTTGTCGGCTTTGTTGAGTTAACAGAGGTGTCTGCAAGCATGTCAGTACACATTGTTATTAATAAAGAGATTTAGTTTTTATTGAAGATGGCTGAGTTAATATACTTCGCGCGGTCACGGATGCGGAATTTATAAGCTGCTGATTTTTGTTGACAGCAAGACGCTGAAATAGGCGCATAGCAAGCTACGCAAGTATTTCAGCAACGCAGCTGTCGGCAAAAAATCAGCGCTTAGAAATCTGCAGTTGTGACCGCGCGAAGTATAATGATGAGCTCACCTAAAAGTCTTTATGTTTCGAGCTACATCTTTAGGTAAAAAGAGCTACAATTAAAATCGTATTTTAGGAACACACTTCCCATGTCTTCAAAAATTAAAAGCTTATTCAGCCAAATTCAAAACATTCCCCAAATTCCTGAAGTCATTAAAATACTCATTGAGCAAGTTAATAACCCAGATATTGACCTGAAGGATATTGCCTCCAATGTAGAAAAAGAACCTCTTATTGCAATAAAAGTTTTGAGAGTAGTCAATTCTGCCTATTTTGGCTTACCAAAAAAAATTGATTCGATTAATGATGCGGTTGTATTGCTGGGCATGTATAAACTAAGGACTTTAGTCATTGCCTCCGGTATTGTTAATGCAATTCCAGATATTGAAAATTTTAATATCAAAAAGTTTTGGCTAAATAGCTTCCGCACGGCAAGCTATTCAAAATGCCTGGCTAATATGGTCGGACTTGATGAAGATATTGCTTTTACAGCAGGTCTTATTAATGATCTTGGAACGGTTCTGATATATTTAGGACAGCCTAAGGAAGCGATTAAAATAGAGGAATTGATCAACGAAGGACATTCGCGGTCTTTTGTTGAGAAAATGCGACTTGGCTACATTAGTCAAGACGTTTCAGCAGAACTATGCCGTTTATGGAGATTTTCTGATGAGCTTATTATCCCAGTATTACAGTGTGAATCACCTTTAGTAATCGAACCCGTTTCCAAAATTGCTTGCGTTATTTCTATTGCTAAATATCTAAGCTATTGCAAGGAAGCTGATATAGAACAAGATCACATACTTGAAGGTTTATCTGTCGATGTAGTTGGAGCGCTCCAGCTCCCTGAAGAGTTCTTCGTTGACAAGCTTGATGAAATTTTAAGTTTAGAATCTGGGTTGGATGGAATGCTAGAATAAAGGTGTTTATTCGTACTTTAAGTGTTTTGGGAATTGTCTTGATTTTTTAGCGAGGCTTAGTACAACGCATTATGCTCATCAAAGGTACATGAGGTTGCATAACAAGAAATACTTATTTATGCGCAGTATTCTTTATTTCTCCATCGACTAAAAAGAACTCACCAGCTCCACATTTTGATTTAACTATAAGCTCTTCATCTTTAATCGTTACTGTAACCCCGGGATGCGTTTCTCTTTTTACAATAATTTTTTTTGCGCCTGCAAGTTCGAGTGCTTGTTCTATTTCGGTTTGTTCCTGTATTAATTCTTTTGACCTGGTTTTAATTGCTTCAGTTTCTTCTTTTAGTTTTTCTAATAGCAGTTTTTCTTCTTCCGTTAGCTCGTCTTGTTTATCTGATAACATTATCATTTCGCTCAACTTAGTCATCAATAGTTCATTTTTTGCAATGATAAGTCTTTTAAGTGCTTCATATTGCTCTAAGACATCGGTTTTATAAGCTAATTCAATATGAGTTATAGCACAGCCTGTTGAACCTAAAACTTCGGATCTAATCATTGAACCCGCAATGATATGACCACCAACAATACCGCTTTTTTCTTGTTCTCGATTGCCAACAATGAATTGCTCACCTGCTCTTAATACACAATTTGAAATGCGAGATTTTACTACGATATTACCTTGAATATCCCCCGAGACATTTTCCAAATAACCTGCAGTTAAATCACCTTTACAGCGTATTTTCATAAGGTTTTCTATTTCTTTTTTATTGGTTCTACCGATTGCGCCCAGTTTAATATCAATATTTCCATCAGATTCAATATCAGCATTTTCAACCATGCCATATATCTGCACGTCCCCCGTGACTTTTATTTTCATACCTGAAGCAACATCACCCAATACAACAATAGCGCCGTCATAATCAATATGTCCGGTACGTAAATCAACATTATTTACTGTATAGATATTATCTATCGCCACACCTCGCTTACTGATAATAGGTTGACCTTTAATTTGCGAAATCAGCAAACCAGAATCAGTGGGGCTAACCATCGCGCCCTTATGTTGTTTAAAATGAAGTGTTTTTGCCATACGCGCACTTAGTTCAGCCCCAGTAACACTTTTACCTAATACTGCAGGTTCTGGCGGGTATTTCCGCATTAACTCACACCCTTCGTCTAAGCATGGAATTTCGCCTAAGTCATAATAGTCCAAGGTTCCATCTTCACGAACACGTGGCGCTCTATCTATTGCATTATCGACCAAACATTCAAACCGAGTGTCAATCCCATGTTTAGGTGGTATTCCTTTTGCTACAACAACGTCAATAGAATCTCCGGCTGCCATCGTTTTTGATTTTGCAATCAAACCAACGATTCTTTTTTTATTAACTAGATCTAAGTCAATTTTCTTATCGTTTAAAGCTTCAATGACATCCTTTGTTGTCACTCCTTCCCCACCTTTTGCAGAGCTGATATGTAAACTAGCTGATAGCAAGTCAACAGAAACGGCAACCTTAACTTTCGCATCTGTTAGAGGGGAAAGACTTATCTTAGCGGGAAGGTTTTTTTTTAGATGTTTTTCTATGGATTTATGAACAGATGATGGAATAGATACCCAGGAATAACCTTGCTGGACTAGTTGTTGTTCCAACCATTTTTCTGAGTATTTAATACCTTTAACATCGGAAAGAATAGTGACATAGAGAATTTTTTCTTCCATGTCTTCCTGAATCTTTAATCTTGTATCTAGCGTTTCATCAAGCATAATCTAACTTAGTCATTAAATGCGTACGTTAGCTGTATTGATAAGCCTTTTTTAAAAAATATTCAAGTATTAATATAAAAGTTTGAGAGGCGGTTCTCTATAAATAATAAATAACGGTCATAAAAATACTTTCGGAGGTCTTAGTCTTGTTTAAGCGTATTTACTTATGAAATATATTTTTAGGTCTAACACCTACTAGTAATAAAGAAAGTGCATAAACCACCCCCCCCAAACAGACCCAAAGAGCAAGATTGATTGCTCTGTCGAATGCTGCCCATTGAAACCACTGCTCAGCATCAACGAAACAATATAAAAATAAGGCCATTATTTCATTAGCGAATATTATTTTTACAATAAAGTTTGCCCAGTTTTTACCGGGCTTATAAATACGATCTTTTAACAGCTTTGTCAGTAATAGAGAGGCATTAAAGAAAGCCCCTAATGAAGTTGCTAAAGC
>ENA-OSET01000510-OSET01000510.1-sediment-metagenome-genome-assembly--contig:-NODE-510-length-43249-cov-93.982465_pt1 | contig 43249 bp, 39 predicted proteins | sample MGYA00237882_ERZ534229 | MGnify/ENA primary metagenome ERZ534229 (study PRJEB26408, sample SAMN06266212) | sediment metagenome | isolation source: Hudson Canyon methane seep mesocosm | place...
TCTTCAACTAATAATGCCATATCTCTTCGTACTGAAGGAAACTTTGAAAGCACCTCAAACTTTGGTAATACTTTTTTAAATACTAATTCCTGCACTAATTCAAATAAAAATACAGGTGTTTCAAAACCAAGTTTCTTTTCTAGCGTAGGATGCAACATTCCCATCAAGCCAATTAATTCACCATCAGCATTTAAAATTTCGGCTGATTGACCAGGATGCAAAGAAGGATGTTTTGTACTTGTAAATCGTGCTTCACAATCACTTAAATGAAACAATGCTTCTAAATCACCTTTTAAATCAAAAAAGTCAACCTTTCTACTTTTTGCCGACCATTGCTCTGTATTCACATCACCTAGCACTAGGCCAGACAACATTTTTTGTTGCACGGTCTCGCCATCTTGTTTGATAAAACGAAGTCCCGTTTCAAACAATCTAACTCTACTTTGTTGACGCTTAGTATTATATAAAGCTGCATTCAGCAATCCACACCATAATGTCGTGCGCATAACAGAGAGTTCAGATGAAATTGGATTTTGTAAACGAATGAATTCATCATCAGGTGCTATCGTTTTCTGAATTTCTTCATCAACAAAACTATAAGTAATCGCTTCCTGAAAACCTCTATCAACTAATAAATCTTCTGCTCTTGAAATAGGAAGTACAGCCTCTTCAGCTTTACCCAATTCAGAACGCATCAATAAACTGCTATTAGGTAAATTGTTGTAACCGTAAATACGTCCAACTTCTTCTAATAAATCAGCTTCAATTTCAATATCAAAACGACAACCTGGAGGGGTAATATCCCAACCTTCAGCTTGCACTTCAACTTGCATTCCTAAGCCTTCGAAGATTTTAGTTACTTCAGCATTTTCCATGCTGATCCCTAAAACCTTCTCTATACGGTTTTGTCTAAGTGTTACCGCTTTTCTAGAAGGTAAAGTTGCTGTTGTAGTCACTTCTGTGATCGGCCCAACATTACCATCGGTAATTTCAACAATAAGTTGTGTTGCACGTTCAATCGCTCTTTCCTGCAAGCTAAAATCTACACCACGCTCAAAACGATGAGATGAATCTGTATGCAATCCAAAGTTACGCGCTTTTCCTGCTATAGCAATCGGTGTAAAGAAAGCACATTCTAAGAAAATATCTTTAGTTTCATCTGTAACAGATGTTGCTTCTCCACCCATAACACCCGCTAAAGCTAATGCTTGTTTTTCATCAGCAATAACTAAAGCTTCACCATCTAATTTAATGGTTTGGTCATTCAACAAAGCTAATTCTTCACCTTTCTTACCAACACGTACTGTAATAGCACCTGTTAATTTTTCAGCATCAAAAGCATGTAATGGTTGACCTAGCTCTAGTAACACATAATTTGTCACATCAACGATAGGACCTAAGCTTCTAATCCCAGAACGCCTTAAACTTTCTTGCATCCATAAAGGTGTTTGTGCTTTAACGTCTACATTTTTAATTAAACGTCCTAAATATCTTGGACATGCTTCTGTTTCTTCTACAGAGACATTAACCACTGCATCATGTGTTATTTCAACAGCAGAAACCTCAACGGCTGACCATTCCATTTCATTTAATACAGCAATTTCTCTAGCTACACCTTCCACACTTAAACAATCTGCACGGTTCGGTGTTAAATCTAATTCTATAATTTTGTCATCTAAAGAAAAATATTCTCTGATATCTGTACCAACGGGGGCATCTTCAAATAATTCCATCAAGCCATCTGCATCAGCAGCAAGACCTAATTCTTTTTCTGAACACAGCATACCCAGCGATAATTCGCCACGTAGTTTTGATTTTTTAATTTTAAAATTGCCAGGTAAAACAGCACCAACTAATGCAGCAGGAATCTTTAGCCCTACTCTTACATTGCTCGCACCACATACAATTTGTAATGGCTCTGCTTCTCCAACAGCAACCTGACATACCCTTAATTTGTCAGCATTAGAATGCTGCTCCATAGAAACAACTTCACCGACAACGACACCCGAAAATTCGGCTGCAGCAGACTCTACAGAATCAACTTCTAAACCAGCCATTGTTAGCTGCTCTACAAGCTCTTCAGTTGCTACAGGTGGATTGACTAGCTCTCTTAACCAAGCTTCACTTATTTGCATGATTCAATCTCGCCTTAATTAAATTGTTCTAAAAATTTAAGATCATTCTCAAAGAACATTCTTAAATCATTAATTCCGTAACGTAGCATCGCTAAACGCTCCACGCCCATTCCAAAAGCAAATCCTGTAAATTCATCACTATTGATATCGACAGACTTAAATACTTCAGGGTGAATCATTCCACAACCCATTACTTCTAGCCATCCTGTATGTCCACAGACACGACAGCCTTTACCATCACACATCACACATTCAATATCTACTTCTGCTGAAGGTTCTGTAAATGGGAAATAAGAAGGTCTAAAACGTACTTCAATATCTTTCTCGAAGAAAGCGCGTAAAAATTCGTAAACCACACCCTTTAAATCAGCAAAACTAACATCAGAATCAACTAAAAAACCTTCGACCTGATGAAACATTGGTGTATGAGTCACATCTGAATCACATCTATAAACTCGACCTGGTGCAATCACTTTTAAAGGAGGCTTATTAGCTTCCATCGCACGAATCTGTACAGGTGATGTATGCGTTCTTAATACTGTATGTGGATCAAAGTAAAAAGTATCATGCATTGCTCTTGCTGGATGATGCGCTGGAATGTTTAATGCTTCAAAATTATGATAGTCATCTTCAATTTCAGGGCCTTCAACAACGTTAAAGCCTACGCTAGCAAAGATTTTTGAAATTCTTCGTAAGGTAATAGTGACAGGATGAAGACCTGCAACGGATTGACCTCGCCCAGGCAAAGTAACATCCACTGACTCACTTGCTAACCTTTCATCTAAAGCAGCTTGTTGCATTGCTGTTTTTGTTTCTTCCAACTTCTGCTGGAATTCACCTTTAGCTTTATTGATAACTTGACCGACAGAACGACGTTGATCAGGATCTAGCTTACCCAGTTCCTTCATCTGTAGGGTAAATGCACCCTTTTTTCCCAGATAGGAAACTCTGACTTGATCTAATTGAGTAAGGTCTGTTGATTCTGCAAGGGCTTGCATGCCTTGCGATAGAATTTCTTCAAGATTGGCCGACACTGCTCAGCTCACTATATGTAGTATTGGATAGGAATAGAAAAGTCGGAAATAGTATATTTGATATTTTCAAATACTGCGATAAGTTCGCAACACTAAATTTAAACTTATTCTATATAAATAGGGGGAATTGAACTCTCTCTTGCTTTAAATAAAAACAAGAGAGAATCAACAAAGCGTATTGATCAATCAATACGCTTTACCTTTTTAAGAAGGTTTGCTTTGATTTGCTTTAGCAATCTCAGCGATTTTAGCAAAAGCATCCATATCACGTACTGCGATATCAGCTAATACTTTACGGTCAATCGCTACATTAGCTTTTGTTAAACCGTTGATGAAACGACTGTATGACATACCACATAAACGAGCTGCAGCATTAATACGGACAATCCATAAAGCACGGAATTGACGTTTCTTTTGTTTACGGTCACGGTAAGCATATTGACCTGCTTTAATTACCGCTTGTTTAGCAACGCGATAAACTCTACTACGTGCACCGTAATATCCTTTCGCTTGCTTTAAAACTTTTTTATGTCTTGCTCTGGCAGTTACGCCACGTTTTACTCTAGCCATGATTCTTTCCTAAATTGATTATGCGTAAGGTAACAAACGTGCAACCATTGGCACATCTGAAGGATGAATACTGGCTGCTTTACGCAACTGTCTTTTACGCTTAGTCGTTTTTTTAGTCAAAATATGACGACGGTGAGCTTGACCACATTTAAAACCACTTTTGGTTTTTTTAAACCGTTTAGCAGTACCACTATGGGTTTTCATTTTAGGCATTTGTTTTCTCCAATAAATAATTAAAACATCCTTGAGATTCAAACCCGATAAGGCAAAATGCATGGCCCGATCGAATGAGTCGCATCAAATGATGCATTTAACAACTCCTTCCCTAAGTTGTAAGGTTTTGTTAAAAACCTATTTTTTAACTTTATTTCTTTTTTCTAGGCGCCATAACCATAACCATTTGACGACCTTCAAACTTGGGGAATTGCTCAACTACAGCCAATTCTGTCAAATCTTTTTCAACTCGCTTTAGCAAGTCCATGCCAATTTCTCTATGCGCCATTTCACGGCCACGGAATCGAACGGTAATTTTAGTTTTATTACCTTCTTCAAGAAACTTGGTTAGATTTCTCAATTTAACTTGATAATCACCCTCTTCAGTTCCAGGTCTAAACTTAATCTCTTTGATCTGAATCTGTTTTTGTTTCTTTTTAGCGGCTTGTTGCTTTTTGTTTTGTTCAAACTGGTACTTGCCGTAGTCCATTACTTTACAGACGGGAGGATCAGCATTAGGTGAAACTTCCACCAGATCCATATTTGCTTCAAATGCAAGCTGCTTAGCTTCCGCTAATGTTATTACACCTACTTTTTCACCATCAGCAGCAACAACACGAACTCTTCTTGCCGTTATATCGTTATTTAAGCGTGTGGTATCTCTTTTAGAAGCGATGCTTTATTCTCCAAAAATATTATTATTTTTTGTCTGCAATTTGTTTATTTAACATACTAGTTAAATCAGCCAATGGCAAACTACCTAGATCATCACCCTTTTGCGAACGAACCGCAATCGTTTGATCTTCTAATTCTTTGTCACCAATAATCAAAAGATAAGGAACGCGTTGCATTGAGTGCTCGCGAATTTTAAAGCCTATCTTCTCATTTCTCAAGTCTATTTTTACTCTATAGCCTTGTTTTTCTAATTCTTGCCTAACTTTTTTGGAATATTCCTCGTGTCGGCTAGCAATATTTATCACGGTAAGTTGCACTGGAGCCAACCACAATGGGAAGGTCCCAGAGTATTGCTCAATCAAAATACCTATAAAACGCTCCAAAGAACCTAATACCGCTCTATGCAACATAACCGGCACTTGTTTAGAGCCATCTTCGGCAATATATGTCGCATCTAAACGGCCAGGCATTGAGAAATCAACTTGAATTGTGCCACATTGCCAAACACGATCTAAACAATCCTTCAATGAAAATTCAATTTTAGGACCATAAAAAGCCCCTTCTCCAGGTTGCAGTTCCCAGTCTAGATTTTTATTATTAAGAGCCACTTCTAGTGCTTTTTCAGATTTATCCCAATCTTCGTCACTACCCACTCTTTTTTCTGGGCGTGTAGATAACTTGATTATAATGTCTTCAAATCCAAAGTCTTTATATACTTCAAATAATAAATCGATAAAAGTTGAAACTTCATCTTGAATTTGATTTTCAGTACAGAAAATATGTGCATCGTCTTGCACAAAATTTCTTACCCTCATCAAACCATGAAGCGTTCCTGATGGCTCATTTCTATGACACGACCCAAATTCAGCCATTCTGATTGGCAAATCTCTATAGCTCTTTAAGCCTTGATTAAAGATTTGAATATGGCACGGACAGTTCATCGGCTTTATAGCGTAATCACGATGCTCAGAATGAGTCGTAAAGATCATGTCACCAAACTTATCCCAGTGGCCTGATTTTTCCCACAAAGAACGGTCAACTAACTGAGGTGTTTTGACCTCGCCATAACCATTTACTTCTAATTTTTTACGTATGTACTGTTCTACTTGCTGATAAATAGCCCAGCCTTTATCATGCCAAAACACCATGCCTGGCGCTTCTTCTTGGGTGTGAAATAAATCTAAAGATTTTGCTAATTTACGATGATCTCTTTTTTCAGCTTCTTCCAAGCGAAACAAATAATCTTTTAATTGTTTTTTATCGCTCCATGCCGTTCCGTATATACGCTGTAGCATTTCATTATCAGAATTACCACGCCAATATGCACCAGCAATCTTCATTAATTTGAATGCTTTTAATTTACCTGTACTTGGCACATGTGGGCCACGGCACAAATCAGTAAATTCACCTTGCGTATACAAAGAAAGATCTTCGTTAGAAGGGATAGATTCAATTATTTCTGCTTTATAATTTTCGCCTAAACCTTTAAAAAAACTAACTGCTTCATCACGAGAAAGTACTGAACGAGTGATTTCAATATTTTGAGAAACCAGGAACTGCATTTTCTTTTCAATCGCCTTTAAATCTTCTGGCGTAAAAGTACGTTCGTAAGAAAAATCATAAAAGAATCCATTATCTATAACTGGACCAATAGTTACCTGTGCTTCAGGGAAAAGCTGTTTAACTGCTTGAGCCAACAAATGTGCTGTAGAGTGCCTAATAACATCAGTACCTTCAGCATCTTTTGCAGTAATAATTGTTAAGTCGATATCTTGCTCTATAAGATAGCTTGCATCAACCACTTCGTCATTTACTTTCCCAGCTAAAGTTGCTTTAGCTAAGCCAGACCCAATTGACTTTGCTACTTCCATTATTGTTACAGCTTGATCAAATTCTCGCTTTGATCCATCAGGAAGAGTAATTATGGGCATTATGATATCTTTAAAAAGTTTCTAAAAAAAAAGCACCGCGTTGCGGTGCTTTATAATTTGGTAGGCGCGAGTAGATTCGAACTACCGACCCCCACCATGTCAAGGTGGTGCTCTAACCAACTGAGCTACGCGCCTGAAGTCTTGTGTTCAATCCGTTTATTATAACAAGACTATTTCCTTATGCAAGCCCGTTATTGCTATATTTTATGAACAATATTTATAATATAGTAAAATTTGTAAGTATCCAGCATTAAAGCACTTAATTTATAACCTTCAAATACACTTAAACCATCATCTCTGCTTGCAATAATTTAATTTCGTCTCTCATTGCCGCAGCCGCCTCAAACTCAAGGTCTTTAGCATGCTGATACATTTTAGCTTCTAACTGCTTTAACTTTTTAGCCAATTGCTTTGGCGTTAACACTTTATATTCAGCCGCTGACTCAGCTACTTTCGCATTAACATTATTAATAGATAACCCCGAACCAGGAATTTCTAATTCCATAATATCAGTAACAGACTTAAAAACTGTTTTTGGCACTATCCCTCTTTCTTGATTATATTCATGCTGTTTTTCACGGCGTCGATCAGTTTCGTCTATTGCCTTTTTCATAGACTTGGTTATTTTATCGCCATAAAGAATAGCTCTACCATTTTGATTCCTAGCCGCTCGACCTATGGTTTGCACTAATGACACTACTGATCGCAAAAAACCTTCTTTATCTGCATCTAAAATAGCGACTAGAGATACCTCTGGAATATCCAGCCCCTCTCGTAATAAGTTAATACCCACAAGAACATCAAATTGACCTAGACGTAAATCACGGATAATTTCCACTCTCTCCACAGTATCAATATCAGAATGTAAATAACGCACCTTAACACCGTGCTCCATTAAATAATCAGTTAAATCTTCTGACATTCTTTTGGTTAATGTTGTTACCAAAACACGTTCTTTTAACTTTTCTCTCTTATGAATCTCTGATAACAAATCATCAACTTGAGTTGTTGCTGGACGCACCTCAATGATAGGGTCAAGCAAACCAGTAGGCCGAACAACCTGCTCTACAAATTGATCTACATGTTCTTTTTCATAAGGGCCGGGGGTGGCCGAAACATAAATCCTCTGTGCTGATTTCAACTCAAACTCATCAAACCTTAACGGTCTATTATCTAAGGCAGAAGGTAGCCTAAATCCATATTCAACCAAAGTTTCTTTTCTTGACCTATCACCTTTATACATAGCTCCAATTTGTGGAACAGTGACATGACTTTCATCAATAATCAGCAAGGCATCATCTGGTAAATAATCAAACATTGTCGGCGGCGACTCACCATCTTCTCTTGCTGATAAGTATCGAGAATAATTTTCAATTCCAGAACAATAGCCGACCTCTATAATCATTTCTATATCAAACAGGGTTCTTTGCTCTAGTCGTTGAGCTTCTACCAATTTATTATTAGATCTTAACTGCTCCAACCTCTCAACTAATTCAATTTTGATCAGCTCGATAGCTGCCAATAGTTTTTCTCGAGGGGTAACATAATGTGTCTTTGGGTAAATGGTATATCGCGCCAAACGCTGGGTTACCTCTCCTGTTAAAGGATCAAATAAAGATAAGCGCTCAATTTCATCATCAAATAATTCAATTCTTAATGCTTGCTCATCAGACTCCGCGGGGAATACATCAATCACATCACCTCTGACTCGGTACGTTGCACGCTTAAGGTCTATATCATTACGACTGTACTGCATTTCTGCCAATCGCCTTAACAAATCACGCTGCTTAATAATATCGCCCTTGACCAGATGCAATACCATTTGAAAATAAGACTCCGGCTCACCTAAACCATAAATCGCCGAGACCGTTGCAACTACAATGGTATCTTTACGCTCCAATAATGCTTTTGTTGCAGATAAGCGCATTTGCTCAATATGCTCATTTAAGGAGGCATCTTTATCTATAAAGGTATCAGATGCAGGCACATAAGCTTCTGGTTGGTAATAATCGTAATAAGAAACAAAATATTCAACGCTATTTTCAGGGAAAAACTCTTTCATCTCCCCATAGAGTTGAGCCGCTAAGGTTTTGTTTGGCGCCATGATCATCGCAGGACGCTGTGTCTCCATAATCACATTAGCAATAGTAAAAGTTTTACCCGAACCCGTTACTCCTAATAATGATTGATGCACTTCACCATCACCCAAACCTTCAACCAATTGCTTGATTGCTGTCGGCTGATCTCCTGCAGGCTGATATCGACTTTGAATTTTAAATTGTTTTTTCACTATTTATTTAATTTGATTCTAATACGCTAGAGCTAGCGACTTATTATGCCTATAGGCATATTTACCACACCAGATACTTGGTTCTTATTCGGAGATTAAAACTACAAATATAGCCAAAAATGAATAAAATATTTTTCTAAGGACTGATAAAACAAGGTGAAAGAAATAGCTATGTCATCGTTAAGTGTTGAAAACTTGAAGTCACTTGTAAAAGTGACTTTCCTGATGGAGAGGGCGAAGGTAAGGAGAAATTCAAACAATTATCTTCTTTAATATTTTCTTATACAGCAAGAGATAAAAAGAAATTTTAATTACATACTGTTTGTTTTCTCCTCACCCAAACCCTCTCCAGCAGGAGAGGACTTAAGAGCTAACAAAATCCACTTCTAAGGTGACATAGTCAAAAGAATACACTTTTACCAGGATTCCCAGCGCCATAAATAAGCTGGCAGCAAAAGTGATACCTAAACTGTTATTTTTCTTCTATTGCTTGCAACAAGGATAATGAAACCCCTTCTGCTGCAAGTTTAATTTCTTCAAGACTTGGGTAAGATGGTGCAATTCTTATATGTTTATCTTCAGGATCTAAACCATAAGGAAATGTAGCTCCTGCTGGTGTAAGAATAATTCCAGCATTCTTAGCAAGCTCTATAGTACGCTTTGCTAGACCAGGTGGAGTTATTAAATCAATAAAGTAGCCACCTAAAGGCTTACTCCAACTAACACCTTCTATTTTTCCTAAATATTCTTCAAATACAGAATCTACAATATCAAACTTAGGTTTAAGGATTGCTCGATGCTGATCCATTAAGCTATCAACACTAACTGAATTCTGAAAGAAAAGAAGATGACGCAACTGATTCAGCTTATCCGGTCCAATAGTACGAACAGATACACATTTTTGCCACCAATCAACATTTGCAACTGAAGAAGCAAGCATTGCCAAACCAGAACCTGCAAAAGTCATCTTGGAAGTAGAAGCAAATACAATAGCGCGATCTGAGTTTCCTGCAGCCTGACAAATATCTATGATATTTGGAATAGCAATGCGCTCTTCAGTTAGATGATGAAAATGGTATGCATCATCCCAAAATATTCTAAAATCATCTGCAGCTACATTCATTGAAGCTAATCGATTAACAACTTCTTCAGAATACACAGCACCCGTTGGGTTACTATATTTTGGTACACACCACATGCCTTTAATTGAATCATCTTTAGCAACTAAAGACTCAACCACATCCATATCTGGCCCATCTTCTAACAAAGGCACATTAATCATTTTGATGCCAAAAGCTTCCAAAATTGAGAAATGTCGATCATAACCAGGGACGGGGCAAAGAAATGATATTGGCTTATCACTTCTCCAAGACGAGTTACCAGGAGTACCATAAAGCAATGCAAATGCAATTACATCATGCATTAAAGCTAAACTAGAACTTCCATCAACTACTATTTGATTCTTTGGCACTTCAAGCAATGACGCAAAGAACTCACGTACTTCTGGCAAGCCAAGCTGAATACCATAATTACGACAATCAGTCCCACTACTTTTAATTTGATCAGATATACCCGCTTCATTAAGCAAAGGTAGCGCCAAATCCAGTTGCTCCGGTGATGGCTTGCCTCTAGACATATCCAGCTTTAAATTCAACTTAGTAAATTCTTGATAATCTTTATACATATATTTATTAATAGTAATTATGGATTGAACAATACTTCATGATGAGAACTATATTGACTTAATTATACCCCATAAGACAATATCCAGTATTTTATAGCTTTTTTAAAACTTGTTTAAGCACCACACTCTTTCGCCTACAAACACCTAAAACTTACCAACTTTTAACTAAATCACCAGGCTTAATCTTTCTTAAATCTGAAGTAAGCTCCATTTCTCCCACTGAGAATCCAGCTTGAACATCCTGAATGTTAATAACTCCAATTAATTCATTTGCCTGCATTGCAGCTCCACGTTTTACAGCATAGACCACCAAGTTATCTCCAGGCCTTAGTTTATCCTGCGCATTAGCAGCAATATAGACTTTATTATTTTCCACTTTTAACACTGTGCTCGAAAAAGGATAACAAGAAAACAAATGCCCTATATCTTTACTCGCCAGTTGAATTAATTTAGAGATCTTATGACCTGAAGGTGTTGCTTTAAAACGCTCACTACCCACCGTATAACCAGTAGGAATCCAAACATCACCTACAACGGTATCAGTGTATCTATGCTGAAAAAGTAAAGCCCCACTTAAACCATCATGCACATATACATCAATAGAGACTCCTCGTCTTGCCACGAAGTCTCGCATCATAGCCTTTGCCTGCGAAAAAAAACCAGCCCCTCTAATATATTCTGTCGATTCAACCTCAAAGTCTCTAATTACACCAGATAATACAAACTGCGCACCGTATTCTTGCGCCATTTGTATAACAATAGAATCTTGATAACCTGATTCATCAATTATCTCTGGAGCCATATCGGGACGAGAATACAAAATAGTATGGGTTTCGTTTTTTCCAATAAAACCACCCGATTCCATTAAAATATTCATCATTTCTCTTGGAATACCACTATATAAATCCTGAGTTTCATTAGCACTTATTTGGCCAGAAACCACACCCGGAAAACCAGTAGCTACTATTCTTTTTCGATAAGGTGAATTACAAACTTGCCCTTCTGACAAGACTGCAAGCACCTGTAAATGATATGTATTATCAACAATCCATTCATCAACAACTTTGGTGCTACCTAAAATAGCTTCAGATGAATATAAACTTCCAGCTTCAATTGAAACATTTCTAATAGCTGACCTAAACGCCTGCTTTCTGGCCAATAATTTTGCACCTTTTTTTATAGGTGCTTGCCCTTCTACAGTAATTGCTCGCGAACTTATTGCAACTTCAGGTTCAGAGGTATCTGGTGATTCAGTCACCGCACAGCCCTGAATAAAAACCAGGTTTATTGCAATAAATAATTGAACAATAATTTTCATTATATTTTTTAAACCGACTAATTAAAAACTATATTTGTTAAATACAAATAACGAATAAAAGCCGATGAGCCAGTATGCCCAATCCACTCCAGATCATAGCCTCCCATATTAAGCAGAGCACTATCAAGCCCATTTTTTTGTTTAGAAAAGCCTGAAACACTTAATTGAGAGGAGCAATCTGAACAGCTTACGTTAACAGTAGATACAGGTGCATGTTTGTACCCTATGCGAGTGTACTGAATTTTGCCATCTTCATACAGACATGCTGAGACCCTTTCTACTGATGTAGAAAGGCAGTGATAAAATCGAGGAGTTAAGGTTAAAGATAATTTTACATTTTTTTGATCATAAATATTTGTAGATTCAATGACTTTTGCATATCGCATATACAAATCAAGATAAACCCTAAATACTTCTGCCTTAATGACTTGATCAGCAACTAACAAATCATCAGTTAATTGCTCATTATAAAGTAGCTTTGCCAATGCTCTATACGCATTAATGGTGGCAGCTTGCTCAAGTGCAAACTGATTTTGTTTTTGTGTCAAATGCCTTAGTCTTTGTAGTCGACTAGAACCCTTTACCTGTATAACTTTATCAGGGACTTTTACAGCATCTTCATCAGACTTTATGGAGAGAGATGAACATGCTACCAAAGCCATGCTAACCACCACCCACATTAACCTTAATAATTTATTCACCAACAACCTCCATCAATCTTATATTAGTTATCGACTAAACAAATCATTTCTTAAATTATTCGCCTAAAACTTCAGAGTCATCTACCCTATCAATTGACCATAATTTTTCTAACTGGTAGAAATCGCGTGCTTCTGCCGTCATCACATGCAAAATAATATCGCCTAAATCTAATAATACCCAATCAGAACTTTGTTGCCCTTCAACCCCTAGAGGTTTAACCCCATTTTCTTTTACTTCAACCAAAACATAATCAGCCAATGATTTAGCATGACGCTGAGAGGTTGCAGTAACAATAACCATATAGTCAGTTACACTAGTTTTTCCTATTACATCCAATACTGTAATTTCCTGTCCTTTGCGATCATCCAGAACGCTTTCTACCATTTTCAATAAATCTTTTGTTTGCATTTCTCTCTCTTCATTTATGCTTAATTCAATATACTAGCTTCCATTATATTAGCTAGCTTTTAGAAATCTTAATATAAGGCTATTATATATTGTGTTTAGGGTTATTAATAAACCACAGCTTATCTTTTGGAAGTGAGGCTTTAGCCTCGTACGATTCAGGCGAGGCTAAAGCCTCACTTCCATTATTTCACAACACTAGCTTATTTATGACCATACCTTATCCCAGACTATGGTTTGTATAGCGCGATGTTGTGTTTTATGCTCTGATTTGACCATCACCTAGCACCACATACTTTAATGTAGTTAAACCATTTAAACCAACCGGGCCTCTTGCATGTAGCTTATCAGTACTAATTCCAATTTCTGCGCCTAAACCGTACTCAAAGCCATCTGCAAAACGGGTAGATGCATTAACCATAACAGAGCTTGAGTCCACCTCACGCAAAAAACGTCTGGCTAAAGTATAGTTTTCTGTCACGATTGATTCAGTATGCCCAGAGCTATGTTGATTAATATGATCAATTGCTTCGTCCATATTTTCAACAATTTTAATTGATAAAACGGGCGCTAGGTATTCGGTATCCCAATCCTCATCAGTTGCTCTAGAGCATTCGGGAATTAATGAACAAGTTTTAAGACAAGCTCTTAACTCAACACCTTCATCAAGATATTTCTTAGCCAATAAGGGTAATACTTCAGCAGCTATTGATTCTGCAACCAACAATGTTTCCATTGCATTACAAACCCCATAACGATGTGTTTTTGCATTAAAAGCAATATTAACCGCTTTTTCTACATCAGCTTTACCATCAATATAAACATGGCAAATACCATCTAAATGTTTAATAACAGCAATGGTGGCTTGTTGACTTATTCTTTCAATCAAGCCTTTACCACCACGAGGTACAATAACGTCGACATACTTATCCATCGTAATCAATTCACCCACAGCCGCACGATCTGTTGTTTTTACAACCTGAACGACTTCTGCTGGCAAACCTGCTGCCTGTAATCCTTCGGAAATACACGCGGCTATTGCTTGATTTGAGTGAATAGCCTCTGAACCACCTCTTAAAATACAAGCATTACCTGATTTTAAACAAAGCGCAGCTGCATCAATAGTTACATTTGGGCGAGATTCATAAATAATACCAATCACACCTAACGGTACACGCATTTGACCAACTTGAATGCCACTGGGTCTATAACTAAGATCCGTTATTTCTCCAACAGGATCAGCAAGTGCTGCAACTTGATGCAAACCTTCAATCATTGAATCGATACCGCTAAGGCTTAATTCAAGCCTATCCAACAACGCCGAATCTAAACCATTTTCTTTACCAGCAAGTAAATCCTTTTGGTTTTCAGCGACTAAAACATCTTTATTTTTCGCCAAAGCCTCTGCAATTTCTATTAAAGCCTTATTCTTTTTACCTGAATCTGCCTTACTCATTTCTCGCCCAGCTTTTCTAGCTTGCTGACCAAGTTTATTCATATATTCTGTTACTTCCACTTTAAACTGCTCTCAAAGTATACCAATAGGCGATTATATCCTACTTATAGTTAATACCGTTATTTACCAATTATAAATTTCCGATTTTACAAAAAACCATTTATAAACCATAAAAAAGAACATAACGCTTAACAAGCGATAGACATATACTCCCCCAGCTGTAAAATTAGGTTAGAAGAGTTCTCGACGTTTAGGAGAAGTGATGTCTATATATCACATGATAGGTAAATCGTTTTCTGAACCGAGATTTTTTACTGGGCGAGATTTATACAATGAAGCCGTTCCACGTTGAACTTAAAGGGAGGAGCTTAAGTAGTATGCGGGATAAACCTTTTAGTCAATATATGGCACTTATCAGTTATTTTTGGTCCGCAAAACCACCCAAAACGGAAGAAAAGACAAAAACGACTATTTTCAAGACATGTTAATGAAAGTATTAGCTTGGGGACTCAAATCTGCATTTGTAACAGGAGACGACTGGTACAATTTGTAAATAACCTTAAATTGATATAAAACAATCAGATAAGGTTACTTTTTTCGTTGAAAAGTAACCCCTTGGTTTCGATTCGTGAGCTCAGCTTAAGCAATTAGAAATTCCAGAAGACGACTTACTTGCTGTTTAGCTCAAGAGCTTTGGGTATGTGAAATTATTTACAGGGTCGACGACCCTTAAAGACCAAATTCCGCTAAGTTTAATAAACCTGCTTTATGCTTAATAATTGGACTGTTAATATGAATCATTAGAGAGTTTCCTTTGATTTAAGATTGAGACATTTTACAAAACTGGTAACTCTCTTCTTTTCAATTAGAAGCGTACGCTCTACATCTAAGTCGATCTTTGGCTTACAAGAAAGACCTAATTACTCTTATGCAATCTCTTCTTCCATATTGACGATTAATGGTGCAAACATACCAGTAATACTATCCCTAACAAATGGACTCGCTTTTTCTGGTGACCCTGAGTCAAAAGGTGGTGCAGGATCATACTCTGCCTGTAGTTGAATTGCTTCAGCATATTCTTTTCCGCGTAAAGCAGCTAAAATTTCCAACCCAAAGTCAATTCCCGCTGTTACACCACCACCTGTAACTGTATTCCCATCCCAAACCACACGTTTTTTTACAGGTGTTGCTCCAAATTTAGAAATTAGTTCCAGAGTTGACCAATGAGAAGTGGCAGACTTACCTTTTAATAACCCAGCTTTACCTAATAATAAACTACCAGTACATACGCTGGTTATATATTTAGCAGTAGCGGCTTTGGTTTTAATAAAATCAATGAATTGTTCATTCTTCATGGCATTTAATGTACCAGTTGCTCCGCCTGGTACAAATAAAATATCCAAATCATCTGGACATTCGCTTTGTTTATGAGTGGGTACGATAGAAATTCCACTCGCCTCAACAGGTGTCAAATCCTCTGTAGGAGAAACAAGATAGATTTTAGCCCCCATCATAGAGTTAAATATAAATTGCGGATTAACTAAGTCAGCTGCATAAAACCCGGGGTACAACAACATGGCAATTTTTTCATTACCCATCATTTTTATATTGTTGTTTTCCATAAACGACTTGTGAGCTTGTTCGGAAGCCGCTTTAGCTTTTAGTTTTCTTTGCTCAAGAGTTTCTACGGCTTCAGCAACATTAATATAGGGGGCTAAACTACCTGCAAGCAGTGCAAATTTAGTAAACTGGCGACGATTCATAAAATTCCTCTTATAAAATACGAGTCACAAACCATTCTTAGTTAAGAATGGTTTGTGACTCTGACTTAAATGCGTTCAATTAAAACCGTACTGAACCCGTGAAATATACTGAAGCCCCCTGTGAAGGAGCTGTTCTGGTACCAAAGTAATTCAGTCGATCGAAATAATCTTCGTTAGTTAAGTTTTTTGCCGAAACACCAAAGTGATAGTGATCTATATCATAAGACACTGTTGCATCAACTGAGTGATAGCTATCACTCATATATTTATTCTGATTAGATAAATAAACAGCCGATTGAGTGTAGATACCCGCACCAATACTCAGCCCTTTCAGATCTGGCTGTTGAAAGACATAATTAGTCCAAAAACGACCTGAATGGGTGGGTACGCCGGCTAATTGATTGCCTTTTTTTATGGTGCCTGTACCTACATCGGAGTCTGCTGTAAATTGCGCATCGGTGTAGCTATAGTTGGCTAAAAAACTTAAACCATCGGTTGCTTGCCAAGCCATATTAGTTTCGATACCTTGAGATCTTTGCATGCCATTAGCGACTGAACCAAAACCACCTAGATCCCTTACCGCGACATTTTCCCTGTCGATTTGATAAACCGACACTTGGCCTGTCAACTGATCAGCCAAATTAACTTTTAAACCTACTTCCTTTTGGTAAGACAATTCAGCTACGGGCGCTGAAGAAAACTGTGTTGATCCTTGAGCTCGCATGCCTTCACTGTAATTGGCAAACAGTGAAATTTCGTCCGTTAAGTCCAGCACACCGCCAACATTTGGTAAAAATCGCGTTTCACTTGTCTCTAAGCTAGTGGTGGTATTGGTCCCTGTGCTTAAGCTAATGTCGTTTCCATCATAATGCGTTTCAATATTTCCCCAACGCACAGCTGCTAATACGTGCAAACGCTCATAAAAGGATGATTGTAATTGCACATATCCGCCTACAGTGGTTTGTTTGATGACGGCTGTACCGCTTTCCCCCGGCCCTGGTTTTTTATATGCTGGGTATGTAGGGTTAGTTAGATCCACATAACTCAAATCCAAAACTCCTGTGGAATCTATAAATTGATCTTCATCCTCCTCTGTGTAATCCACACCCATCATAAAAGTATTACGTGTGGGACCAACATCAAATTTTGCTGTTGTATACACTTGAAAATTAACTTCCTCTTGCTCTTGAAATAACTCAGTATTTGCTAAAGCCCAGCCAGATTCCATAGACCCATTATAAAGTCCAAAGAATTGTGCAACAGCTAAAGTAGCAGGGGATAAAGGCTCATCAGCACCAAGAAAATCACTTCCACCACCGATGAGTATCTGCGCTAACTGATCAACTTCCGAATGGGCATAACGCGCTTTAGCAGTTACTGACCAAACATCATTAAACTCATGCTCTAAAGTCCCCCAGACAGCATAAAACTCAGAGGTGCTGTCTTCTATATCATCGGGACCAATATAGAGTTCTGGGTCAATATTAAATGAACCAGTAACTGAACCCGTTGCTGGTAAACCTTGATAATCCTGCTGCTCCCAGCTTGAATATTTACCTTGTACGGTAAATGTGGTTTTATCATTATCGGTAAAGACTAAAGTAGGATTGATATTATAGCGCTCTGTTTCAATCGTATCGATATGACTTTCAGCATTGGTATATTCACCCGTTACTCGAAACAAAATATTGTCATTAATGGGCTGATTTAAATCCACATAAGGTTGATAAAAGTCATACGAACCACCTTTCATCCCTACCTCGTAAAATGCTTCTTTTTCTGGTTGTTTTGACACCAAATTAATCACGCCACCAACAGGAGAGCCCCCTCCGCCACTATACATTGTTGCATTTGCACCTTTTAACACATCAATCTGTTGGATATTGACCAAGCTGCCCTGATCACCGCTATTAAGGTTTTGATAAAAACCATCGACCATTTGTATACTATCAAAACCTCTAATAAGTGTGATCTCATTATTAGGCGAAACCAAGGTATTTCTGGGTACGACACCGCTCACATTACGCAAGCTTTCACTAACAGTTATACTTTGCTGATCATCAAGTAGTTTACGAGGAACCATCTGTATTGATTGAGGCAACTCCATAATGGGTGTATCTGTTCTAGTCGCTGAGCTGGCATTAACAACACTATATCCATTAAGGGCCCGCCCACTAACAGTCAAGTCTTCCTGCTCAACAGGCCCTTCATAATCAGAAGGTATGTTCGCGGTGATAGGGCTTACATCTTCTCTTTCTCCTGCACCAGCTAACAAAGTATCTACCGTTAAAGCACTGCTATCAGGCTGCTTAATAGTCACTGTGTTATTAATAACTCTAGGCTCTAAACCACTACCTTCCAATAATTTCTTTAACGCTTGCTCTTTAGTGTAAGATCCAGAAACTTTTGGAGCATTGACACCCTCGGCCAATACTGAAGGGTAGCTCATTTGCATATCTGTAATTTCTGAAAACTGATTAAGTGCAGATTGCAATGATTGTGCGGGGATATTAAATTGTTTTACGCCTGTATCTTCAGCTAATACGTTCATACTTAAAGCTGCAGCAAAAATATAAGTTGCGCTGCGGCTTAAAATTTTTGTATGACTTATTGTATTTGTACAAGCTCGGACATTATTTTTTGACTTCACTGATAAAAATCCCCATGATGATTTTGTAATTGTTAAATGATTTTTTATAACTTCATACAGGTGACGACTGGGGATTTATTTTTCCTCACCTATTATTAAACTTTTTTTGTCAATACATGATGAATTAGCTATGATTTTTTACTAATAACCGTAAGCCAAGGGCTTATATGGGTGATAGTAACAGGTAATGTATGTTGCAAAGCCTTCAATGCAGTTTCAGGATTTGAAATATCCAAACGGGCATTAATTTTATACTGCTTTAATTGGCTGTCTGTAATAAACACAATGCCTGGAAGATAGTTTTCTAATTCACTAACGACTTCTGACAAAGCTTGGTTTTTAAATACCAATCGATTACTTAACCAGGCCGTTTCCATTTTAATATTTATACTAACGACTTTCTTTAACCCTGAACCAGAATTAATAACTTGTTGCTTGGGATGTAAGTGTACAAATTCACCATATTCTAGACTACTGACTTTCACCAACCCTTCTACAACCGTTATTCTATCTCCAGCAGGATTGTTTTTAACAATAAATTTTGTCCCTAAAACACGGGTTACAGTTTCACCGCTATCAATAACAAAGGGTTTGTTTTTATCACTATTTACAGCAAAGTATGCCTCACCTTTTAATAGTCTTACTCGTCGCTCAGTGTCAGTAAAGTCTATAGCTAAAGCTGAATTAGTGTTAAGCATAACACTGGAACCATCAGATAAATTGATGGACTGTTGTTCACCAATAGCCGTTTGATAATCAGCTTGAATATGAGTGAGAGGGTCAAATATAACAACAAATAAAGCTAAGCAAGCTGCCATTGCCCCTGATAACCAATAAGATCGGTAGCTAGCCGTTTTTTTACCCTTATTTAGTTCTTTTGACAAAGTTGCCTCTGCCAAGACTTGATTAAACTCTGGGTCATCCCAGAATAAAGAAATCTCGTCATAAACATTTTTATGCAAAAGACTTTGTCCCTTCCATTTTAGAAACTGCATTTTTTCTTCTGCAGAAACTGATTCTGATTGTAATCGACTAAACCAGGCTATTGCCTGATCTGCAATCAACCCATCTTGTTCATTTTCTACTTGTTTAAATGGCATAGTGTCTGGTTTTTTATTTCTATTTACAGTTTTTAACAATCTTTATACTAAGACGACCGAGTACTGTAAAATAATCAGTTGTTAATTGACACTATTTTTTTTCGAAAGTGTTTTAAGCCTTTCATAATATGCTTTTCCACACCACTTTGAGAAATATTTAATTCTGCAGCAATTTCTTTATAGCTCTTGCCATAAACCTTATATAGAATAAAAACATCACGGCAACGAGGTGGTAATTCATTAAGCATTTTTCTAAAATTTTCCAATCTTTGCTGCTGATCAACAACATGTTCTGTTGAGTGCGTTTCTTGTGGATAGTCTGCACCATGCTTTTCTACATGATTAACAACTACTTTATTATGCTTTAAATAATCAAATGCTAGGTTTGTTGCTACACGAAACAAAAAACCTCTTGGTTGCTGTATGGTTTGTGACTTAGCTGTTTTAGTTAAAACAAGATAGCTTTCCTGGACAATTTCCCCAGCAATATCAGCACAATGAACAATTTTAGTCAATCGACCTATCAACTCTCGATGGTGAGAGTGAAATAATTCTTCTATATCCAGGCTTGCTGACATGTAATTTGAATAATCAATTTAAAATAGTTAAATCAAGCAAGATTCACGCCTGATTAATATAACTCGCACCAAAAAGCAAAAACAATTAAACTATGTTATATAACCCGCATAAGAAAGGCATATAACATAGTTTACAGAGGTAATTTAAACTCGCTCTTAACTCTTTTGTAATCCATTCATTTTTTGATTCAGCTGCCGCATCCATAGCCTAGCCTGTTTTTTAGTTACCTTATATTTTTCCGCTTGAGTAAAGGCCCAGCTTGCAGTTTTAAATTTATTAGCATTATAAGCAGCAATGCCCATTAATAAATAACTCTGTTGCGGCTGCTTTAAATTTCCTTTTGCTAAGGCCTTCTTTAACATTGATATAGCTTGATTCCATTTTTCCAATTTCAACAAAATTTGTCCGCAACGTTGATAAAGTCGAGCATCATTTTTCATTTCAGCAGCTTGCTTCAAGTACTTTAATTCTTTGTTATGCTCTCTTGCCATAGCCCAACTATTAGCTAACAACTCAAGGTTGGAAGCATTAGCTTTAATAGTTTGTTGTTGCATATTACTTAATAATAGCTCAGCAGCACTATAAGGAATATTTTTATACATATAAAGCTGCGCTAATCGTAAAATATCTTTCTCCTCTAAGGAAACAGCACGATAAGCCAGTTTTAAAGTGGCCAGTGCTTTAGTGTAATCCTTTAACATCAAGTGCACATCGGTTAAATGCATCCAGTATTTCTTTTTATGAGGGTATAAATCTAGCAATCGATTTAAAACTTGAATGGCTTGGCGATAATGCTTTTGCTCTAAGTGAATACTTAATAACAAAATAGACCAGTTCTCATGGGGGGATAATGCTATGGCTTTTTTTAATGGATTTACCGCAGATGAAAACCTGTTTAACTTATAATAAATTAAACCTTTTAAATACCAAGCATCCGCTTTAGGCTTTTTTTCCAGAGAAAACCATTGTTCCAATACAGGTAAAGCCTCGATGTACTGCTCACTTTGTATATAAACCTGCGCCAAATTATAACGAAGTGATTGCGTATTCTTTGGGGGTAATGTATCACCTCCTTTCAAAGTCAACTCCAACTCAACAATGGCTTTTTTATTGTCTTGATTCTCCAGATAAATGTATGCTAAATGCTGATGAATCAAAGTAGTTTCATATTGATTCTTACCGGTTTTTGGTATCTGTTTTTTTAAAATATTCACAGCATCTGTATAGCGATTCTTATCACTGAGCTTTCGAGATTTTTCCAACACCTTATAAGTTGCTTGCGAAACGCTATAACTTTTCTTCTTTTCAGCGCTAATCTTTTGAGAAAAAAGAATAACTAACAATATAATTAAAAATATTACATTACTCTTCACTATAGAAAAATCCAGCTTAACCTTCATGACTTATCCATCTGAAAGATAATCGTCTGCACTGTTTTCCATTGCACAGGCACACCATTAACTAGTCTTTTATTAAACTTCCATTTACGAATAGCCCGTAAAGCAGCACGATTAAAAATACCTCTAGGTTTGGATGCTACCACTATTGGGTTTATCACCGTACCATCTTCAGAAACAGTAAATTCAATTTTCACCCGCCCTTCTATTTTTCTTGATAAAGCTTTCGGAGGATATAAAGGTGAAATTCTAACCAAGGGAATTGCTTCTCGTAAGCCTCCCATTCCTCCACCCCCCATTTCACCTTCAAATGGAACACCTGAAATATTCAACGCCAAATCCATACGAGGCGTTTTCATACTCAAGTCTTTTACATGAATCGGTTTTGGACTAGGTATGTCCATTTTAGGTGTTAATAATGGCTGTTGCTTTTTTTGTGGAGGTTTAACCCGTCGCTTTATCTGCGGAGGTGGAGGCGTACGTTTAAGCCTAACAAAGTCAACTGAAAGCACTTCACTAACTGATGAAAGCACTACTGGTTGCTGAGCAGACATTCTCTCCATAATAATAAACAACAGCAAGTTAATTAATAACGCACCAAAAACAATAACAGCTACACGCTTAGTAATCATTCTGAAAATGCTGCTATTGATACATTACTAACCCCTGCTAGACGCGCCTGATCCAATGCTTGTACTAGACTTCCTGTTAAAGTTTCCTTATCAGCAGCGATAATAACTGAACCCTCAGGGTTTTCAGCATGTAAACGTTCAACATTAGCACGTAATGCATCAATAGCCACTTTACGTCGGTCTATCCATATTTCACCTTCTTTACTAACAGAAATAATAATATTTCCACGCTCTTGCCGTTCAGCACTTTTCGCTGTGGGTCTATTAACCTCAATACCAGATTCTTTAACAAAAGAGGATGTCACCACAAAAAAAATCAATAAAATAAACACCATATCAATTAGCGGCGTTAAATTTAATTCAGCACTACTTAATTCATCTTCTTCACTATGTATTTTCATTTTTAGTCCAATTCGCTTTCTGCATCTTCTAACAGTAAACGTACACGCTCATTAAGATTAGCACTGAAATATAAGCCAGATAATGCAGTAATTAATCCTGACATTGTGGTTAACAAAGCAATAGAAATACCACCCGCCAATCCACGTGCATTACCATTTCCAAATACGGTAATAACATCAAAAGTCTGAATCATACCAATCACGGTCCCTAAAAGTCCTAGCAAAGGCAATGCTTGTGACAAAGCCTTAATGTTAAGTAAATTACTTGCAACTGAAATATCTAATTTCTTTAACAAATAACAACGTTTGCGTTGCGCTTTAGGAGAATGGATATTTTTATAGGGTAGCCATTCTGCTTTAATCTTATTTAACTTTAGAGGGTAAGAAAAATATATATACCAGTAACGCTCAATAATCAGCATCCACATCACAAAAGAAACCAATAAGATAGCCCATAAAGCAGGCCCTCCTTTTTCCAGAAAACCCTGTGCTACATCAAAAAATTCAACTGGAGACAGCATGAGATTTCTCCTCACGACTTGCAATTAATTCTGCACTTTCTTCATCCAGTATAAAAAAAACTTTTCGTGCACTGCCTGACAACCAGCTGTGAAATAAGGTCAGTGGTATAGCTACAATTAGCCCAAGCTCTGTAGTAACTAATGCCACAGAAATACCTCCAGACATTAATTTGGGGTCACCCGTACCAAATAAGGTAATAGATTGGAATGTTTCTATCATGCCTGTAACAGTACCTAACAAACCCAATAATGGTGCAATTGCTGCAAAAATAGCAACTGTAGGTAGAAATCTTCGTATCATTGGGCGTTCTTTCAATATTGCTTGATCCAATTTTAAGCCTAATGTTTCTGAATCGATGGTGGGATTATTTTGTGCGACAAGACGAATGCGAGTTAAAGCCGTTTCCTTATTAACTACAAAGCTATCTTGTTGTTTTTTCATCTGACGATGTGAAAGAGTTAAAACTACCATTCTTTCGGTCACCAAAACCAAACCAATAACACCCAAAATAATAATCAAATAACCAATAACACCACCCTGATTGATACGTTCCAGTATGCTTGGAGTTTGAACCATTAATGAAAGAATAGCCCCCCTAGATGGATCTAATGCAACCGGTGAAATGCCTGATTCTGTTTGTTGCAATTCCCTTGCTAATGCTACAAAGCGACTAGCCGGTTGGCGACCAAGTTCAACCAAGCGCCCTGTTTCAGGAAGGTAACGTAAATAAAGCCCATCCGATACAACATTAAAAGCACCTACGCGGACCACTTCCTTAATTTTTTCTTCACCATTATGAGTAATAACAGCAGTTTCAAATTTTGTAACCTTACCTGTTTGTACCATTTCATCCAGTACTAGACGCCAGAAGTCCTCCATCTCTTTTATAGTCGGGTTAGATTTATTTGTCGCCAGTTGACTAATGGATTGATTTCGCCCCACTATTTGCGCAGAAATAACCGAACTGTTAAATAAACTCATCATATCTTTTGCATTCTGTTTCACCACACCAAATAACTCACCTAATGAGCCCACTTGTTTATGTAGCCGTTCTGAATCAGAATTAATCAATGTTTCATTTTCTTCATAATGCTGTTTTAACATTCTCCCACGATTTTTTTCTGCTTCCAGCTTCGCTTTTAACGAATTAAGCATGGATGCCTGCTTATTACGTTGTTGACGAAACATTTGCTCTCTTTCTGCCAGTTCTCGATTTTCCAGAACACTGTCTTTACGGACACGCTCAATCAAATCATCAAGTGAATTTAGAACTGAATCTGCAACAGAAATTGGGGGGAAACCTAGTAAAAAAACAATAACCAGGGCAAGCTTAATTAATCTCATTGTATAACCTCTGGTGCTGATACAGGCAATTTAAGCAGATCAGGAGCTGCTTGTTTTTTTGCTATCCGCAATCCTTGTAAAATTGAACTGCGATAGCTATCGGGTAATATTCCCCAACGCTTTTCATTTCGCATCCAATAACCAGCCTCAGCACCATCCAGACTAAGATAATAAAGCCCTAATCGCCCAAAACGTAAAAAATCAACCGTGCTCTGCTTACCTTCCTTCTGAAGCGTCCCAGTATAACTTTCAATTGTGCGACCATAATCCGTTTCAACCATATAGGCTTCAATCAATCGACGATATTTCTCAGCTAAATCAACATCTGAACGATCCATCATTTGCTGCAAACTACTTATACGTAATTTACGCTCTTGCTCCAAAAAGGGTGCATCTAGTGCAACAAACTGTTCCAGAACTTTTTGCATCCGAAGCATTAGCGGCATGATATTACGCTGAGTAATTTCAATTTCCAGCATCTGCTCTTTAAGCTCTATTTTCTCCTGCTCCTGACTTTTCACAATCTTTGCCAATTGATCGTGATAAACCTTTAAATTTTTCAACTCAAGACTAGCTTCACGAAATTCAGCTAACATTGCTTGAGTGTGATTATCTAGTTTTTCAACATGTTGTTGAGATATGTTTGCTTTATTGTGAATTTGTTGCTGTACTTGAGTTGCTGAGTCTAGATGTGTTGCATACCCCATCTGACTGAAACTTGTAAGCAACAGTGTACCTAAAAATTGTCGAGAGTTTCCTCGCCAAGAATTTATCATAGCTATATAGCCTCTATATGGAAATGGTGTAAATCAGTTGATTTTTCATGATTTTCTTTGAACTCTAAAACAAAAAACCATCAATTTTTAATTTGTTCATCTAGAGACTTCATCAATCGTTCCAGTTTTTCTTCAACATTACTTACATATTTTTTTAATGTTTGTAATTCCTGCTGAATTGCTTCAGCATTTTCATGACAATGCTGAAAATGAATTTGAAAATATTTAGACTGGGGGAAAAATGTCTGTACCTCCTCCTGTATGTATTCATACTCGGATACATTTTTAGGTATCTTATTTTTCTTTATAGCTTTATATCTATCCATACTGAGCCCCTCATACATTTTCAATGTTAATTGTGATACCTTAAAAAAATCTCAATAACATGCTAAAAATCAACAATTTCTTTACTATAAAAAACTGCTTATTTTCTTAAGACGATATACAAGCTCAAAAACCTCACCCTCAATTCTACTTTTATACAAAAGTAACCTTGGCATTTACTTCTGATATCAAAATAGTCACTATACAAACCACATCTAAAAAGCCCTCCTGTAGAAATAAATATAGCCTGATGATCGAGCCCATTAAGCATCATTGATTGCTTTCCATATATCCTTCAAGCCTAACTTAATGACAACACCCCCTGCTACAGCGAGCTTTGAAAAAAATAATGGATCCAACTAGCAACCCGTAGTTTGTTAAAAGTCATGTAGGTAAAATCAAACTATACTTCCTGCTTAAAACAAAAAAACAACTCAATAATTATTGTTTTTAGTTAACTCCCCATTTCTGCCTCAACTTATCTCTATTAATATACAACCATTGTATTGCGATAATAGGAATACCTGATTCAATTCTACCGTCTTCTACCATTTGAAAAACTTCATCAAATTTTGCAGTTGTTACCAGAATATCTTCATGCTCATAATCTAAACCGTGAACACCACCCACATTAGTTGCATCTACTTTGCCTAAAAATAGACTAATTCTTTCAGACGCCCCCCCTGGCGTAGTATAGAATTCATTGATTAAGGTGAGCTCTTCAATTTCACATCCAGCTTCTTCAACAGATTCCCTATAAGCAACCTCTTCAGCTGTCTCCCCTTCTTCAATTGCACCTGCAACAATCTCAAGTAACCATGCGCGATCAGGGTTTAAAATTGCCCCAGCCCTAAATTGTTCAATTAATACCACCTCATCCCTATTTGGATCATAAAGGAGTACAGCAACACAATTACCTCGCATAAATAATTCGCGGGTAATTTCCTCACTCCAGCCGCCCTGATACAAAGTATGTTGTAGCTGATATTTTTCTAATCTAAAGAAACCGTTATAAGCGACTTCTCGTTTATTTATTTTAAATTCTTTACTCATTTTTTATATTCCACCCGATAAACCACACCTAAAGTATCATCCGCTATTAATAAGCTACCATCAGGCATTTGCAGAATATCCGTTGGTCTACCTAATACTTTACCCTCTGCTGTTAACCAACCTGTAATAAACGCTTGTTCTGAAACAGGCTGCCCCTGCTTAAACTTAAGTAAGGCAATACGATAACCATGGGGTTTGCTTCTATTCCACGAACCGTGCTGTGCAACAAACAATTGATTAACAAATCGTTTAGGAAACTGTTTTCCTGTATAAAACCGCATCCCCAAGGGAGCCATATGTGCTTTAAATTTCCACTCTGGCGCTGTAAATTGTGAACACTTTTTACCCTCTGCAAATTCTAAATCAGCAATAATGCCACCATGACAATAAGGAAAGCCAAAATGCTGATTTTGTTCTGTCCATTTATTTAACTCATCAGGTGGTATGTTATCCCCTAAATGATCTCTTCCATTATCGGTAAAAAACAAAGACTTTGTTTTTGGCTGCCAATCAAAGCCCACTGAGTTTCTAATACCTCGGGCTAAAACTTCAAATTCGCTACCATCAGTATTTAATCTAACTAATGAAGAGTAAATATCTTTCTCAAGCTTACAAACATTACAAGGCGCACCAACTGCTGTGTACAGTTTATCATCTGGACCAAAACGCAGATATTTCCAGCCATGATGTTTATCGGATGGTAATTTATCGTAAATCACTTCTGGTTTAAATGGGCTACCTAAATGATGCTCTATATGCTTAAAACGTAAGATTCTATTTGTCTCAGCTACAAATAAATCACCATTCTTATAAGCTACACCGTTAGGCATATATAAATCTTTAGCAATAACATAACGTTTATCAGCAACGCCATCACCATTAGAATCCTTAACAGCGTAAACACTTCCTTGCTGCCGCGTCCCTATATAAACAACACCATTTTCACTTATGGCAAGTGTTCTTGCATTGGGGACATTATCAGCATAAATTGAAATAGAAAAACCTACTGGTAATTGTAGCTGCTTCAAAATATCATTATGATCATCTGAAGTAGCAAAGCTATTACTGATTGCTAGCAGACTTAAACTCAATACTTTAATAAAATTCATTTTCTCATTCCTTATTAAACTTTTAGTTATCTTAACAGTCCAGTGTATTGATTTTAAGTGTTTACTCCCCCATAACTTAATTAACTATTACTATTTATTAAAATAAGGTGTCTTAATATGATGCGAATTGCCCTTTTTCTTGCCACCAACATTGCAATAATGATTGTTATCAGTATTGTTTTTAGCATATTCGGTATTGGTAGTACCTTAGAAGCTAATGGTGTTGACCTAAACTTAAATGCTCTTTTAGTGATGTCTGCCGTTATTGGTATGACAGGCTCAGTTATTTCCTTGGCCATGTCAAAATGGTCAGCTAAAAGAGCTATGAATGTACATGTGATTGAAAACCCACAAAACCAAACAGAACAATGGCTTGTTTCTTTAGTTGCTAAACAGGCAAAAAAAGCAGGTATTGGCATGCCAGAAGTCGGTATTTTTCAGACCCCAGAACCTAACGCTTTTGCTACGGGCATGAGTAGGAACAATGCATTAGTAGCCGTTAGTACTGGATTATTACAAGCCATGAGTGCTGATGAGGTTGAAGCAGTAGTAGGCCATGAAATTAGTCACGTTGCTAATGGCGATATGATTACAATGGCACTAATGCAAGGCGTGGTAAATACCTTTGTATATTTCTTTGCTTCAATTATTGGTCACTTTGTCGATAGAGTTATTCTAAAAAATGAAGAAGGTCATGGTATGGGGTATTACATTACCCAAATGATCGCTCAAATTGCTTTATCATTCCTAGCATCAATGCTAGTAATGTGGTTCTCTCGTTACCGTGAATTCCACGCAGATGCTGGTGGGGCTCGTCTAGCAGGAAATGACAAGATGATTGGTGCTTTACGCGCATTACAACGCGCCCATAGCCCTGAAGACTTACCTGGGCAATTAGCTGCATTTGGTATTAATGGTGGTGGCGTACAAAAATTATTTATGAGCCACCCTCCTCTTGAAGAACGTATTGCAGCACTACAAAATAATCGTTAATTAACACACTTAACTTGTAAGGATGTGAGTATGGTAGGAGGGGCCTTTGGCCGCGATTGTTCTTGACCCAGTCGCGGCCAAAGGCCCCTCCTACTTTTATATCGCAGGGTAAGTATTTTACCAAGCTAATATGAAATATTTATGACTTATTGTAAACAAAAAAGAAACAAACCATAAAAATAACACTTATTGTTAATCATATTAACTCAAAGTATAGTTACACTGTCTTTAACGAGATATTTTTTAACTTATAAGAGAGCTTTCATTATGAACACATTAAACAAAGATATTTTTACTGGACTTATGTTTATTTCTGGATTGTTTGGATTTATTTCTGGAGAATTTATTATTTCATCAACTTTGTTTGCATCTGCTGCAATTTCTAGCAACATCAATCTTAATAGCAAACAATTATAGTTATAGGCTTCATCATGCAACATATTAATGTATCAAACTAAAAACCTTCAAGGCATTCGCCTTGAAGGTTTTTTTATACTTGCTTTTTTGTTATAAACCCATCAAAATTTAATCTTTCTCACTACTCTCTTTACAGATTTTTTAAGCACTATTCTTCTGCTTAAAACCGCCAAGCAATGAACCAACTCATTCGATTTTCATTACAACTCTCTTACGATCAATACCTGCAAGTCTATCAAGGGGCTGCTAAAAACATTTCCGTTGTCGCCATTGATGGTCGTAGAATCTCCTTTCCTGCAAGAAATGTTCAGTCATTCTTAACAAAAAAAGGAATTAATGGATATTTTGAAATGATACTAACAAATGAAAATAAGTTTATCTCTGTAAAAAAGCTACACGACTAACTGCTTTTAATTCGCCCATGTTGGGGGAAAAAATTAAGGTCTGCCACTTTAGCTTTAATCTTCTTTAAACAGACGGATGCGGCTATTGGGTTATCCCTTTTAATAAACAGGATAATTTCAACTAAGTCCTGTTTAGCAGTGTTAGCCCAAATCACCTCATAGCTTTTAGTCATTGCCTGGTTCTAATAGTGTCTCCAACTCAGAAAACACTTCATCCTGTGATGAAGTATTGCCCTTTCTAATATCTTCTTCACCTTGAGCAATCAGTTTTAACATGCCAATCGCATTACGCATATTTTCATAGCTCTCGGGGTCTTGAAGAACCGCTTTAGGCTCACCATTCTGAGTGATTATAATGGGTCTATGTGTTTCATTCACCTGCTTCAGCATATCAGCCGAATGAGATTTTAAATATGTAATGGGCTTTATATCTGTTGATATTTTCATCAGCCACCTCCAGATCTTTTATAGTACGTTATTATGACCTAGTGTCAAGATGGTAAGAACTTATCACTTCCTTTTGATAATACTGAGAATAAACATACCCTACACCACCATTAACACATTGATTTCACCTAAGTATTCAAAGCATCCATCAAATCAATCATAAATTCCATTTCATCATTTTCTACTTTTTCCCATTCCTCAAACCCTAAGCTTTTTAATACGCCCTGACCTTTCTCATCAGCATTCATATCGACCAGTATTTGTTGAATCTGTTCTTTTTTGTCTAATAACTTTGGGCCAATCATTAAAGAGTGGTGAATAACACTTATTTGGCTTCTAACCAATATTCTAAGTTGTTTCTTAATCATTGAGGAAAGATCATCATAAGCTTCTGCTAAAAATATCCCCACATCAGCTTCACCTTTTAATAAATGCTTGGCGACCAGAACATAAGTATCTGAAGGGATTTCAATAATATTGCTTTTATCCAGATCAGCTGGTTCCAGCATAATCATCCCCATTAGATGAACATCGGGGTCTTCAGTAAATGCTACCTTAGTGCCTTCCAACAAATGAGCTATATCTTCTACTGCATTCTCTGAATTAACAGCAATAATTGCTTCATCAGCTTCTCCACCAGCTTTTACTAACGGTTGAAAACCTTTTTCTCTGACTAACATTGCGGCATCAAATGGATTAGCATAAATCAAATCAATTTTATCGTTGTTTATAGCTTCTCTTTGAGTATGGAAATCATTGTACATTTCCAAATGAATCGCAAGATCTGTTTGCCTTTGTATCCAAGTGTTAAATATATACCAGCCTGATAAATGATCAGGGGTAAAATCGGGGCTTACTGTAAACATAAATGACATAATAATCTCCCTATTAGAATAAAGTTGGATATAGTTCTATACATTCATCCACTTTGGTTCGAGAAGGTTTTCTACGAACCGAGGTATAAGCTTCAAGCTTGCCATTTCTAATATTAGGAATAACCGTTGCTTTAACCCAATAATAGCCTCCGTCCTTTCGTAGGTTTTTGACAAATCCTTGCCATTTTTCACCTTTATTTACCGTATCCCATAAATCTTGAAAGGCTGCTGGTGGCATATCGGGGTGTCTTAAAATAGAATGAGGCGCACCAATTAATTCATCTTCTGTAAACCCAGACATTTCTATAAACGACTGATTAACATGTGTTATAACACCGTCTGGTGTGGTAGTTGACACTATAAGTTTACCGTCGGGGTACGGGGTTTCAATATCGGTGTACAAAATCTTTCTAGAAATTGATTGATATAAATCGAGGGTGACTTCTTTATAGTCCCCGACAATATCTTCGGGCTTCATATCACTAATCATAAACACTCCTGTCTGTAACTATTAATACACTAAAGTAATTCTGTAATACTTTCGGCTGCTCTTTTAACATCCAGAAAAATCAGACCCAACTTTGCATTTGGCTTTGCCATAACAGTTAATACTGCCTCATCACCTGCGTAGGTCATTAAAACATAACCACTATCACCTTTTATTAGGACTTGTTCCAAACCACCTCGGTTAAGTTCTTGCGCTGTTCTATCACCCAAAGATAGCATTGCTGCGCTCATGGCTCCAACCCTGTCTTCATCTAATCCTGCTGGTAATACAGATGCCATCATTAAACCATCAGTTGATATTACTCCCGAGGCTTCAATATCTGCGGAAGTTCCATTAAGTTCGGTTAAAACCGATGTAAGCATATCAGCTCTCATATTAACTCCTTATATTTAGTAAAATCTAACACCAATCACAATAAGTTTTTATTTTAATCTCCTCATCCTAGCCTTCTCCAGCAGGAGAAGGAATAACAGATGAACTTATTGAGACTGGTATAACTTAGTGTTCACGACTTACTTTGCATATCTAATATTTAAAGCCCAAATTAAAGATACAAAATCAGACTGATTAAAATGAGGAATACCAGAAATAACAATAACAAATCTGGTTTCCCCTATAAATATTGGCCAAAACCCTGTTTGACTACAACCAAATGCATCAACAATTGCCCAGGCATGACTTCCAACGCCAAGGTTATTCATTAATAAACCTGAACGTCGCTTATGTACTGTAGCAATTTCTGCGCTTAATGCTGATAACTCCTCCGCAACTTCGTGAGCAAACCCACTACTAGCTAAATAAAAGCCTTGATCATCTGCTAATAACACTTTTCCTGATTCAGTAATACGGTCAAGTAAACTTGGTAATATTTCTTCTAATGACCCAGTCGGTGCTTTAATCTCTTCTTCAATGCCTTGAACCCAACCTAGTTTTTGACAATGGACAAGTAAATCTAATGCTTTTTCCTCATCATCTTCATCCATTAACTGCATTAAATTTTCTACATTTAAAGCTGGCGTTTGTTTTTTCTGTAAAAGTTTTTTAATAAACTTTCTAGACTTTTCCTGCTCAGGTAAAGCAACAGCATAATAAGCACCAACAGGTGTGGGATAAAGAAACAAATTATCAGCCAATACAACTTCACTCATTTTTATTCACCCTCCAAACCAGGATCAAGCGAAAAGAGTAAGGCTTGAACCAATAAAGAAACATCATTTTTAACACGTGCATCAACAGCAAATATGGCAGGTTTTAAATCAGAGTCTTGCAGATATTTATGGTAATCATTAATACTAGGCTTACTACTTAAATCCATCTGTGTAATGCCGATGGCAACACTGGTTTCTGAAATAAATTTACCAAAAGAATCAAGAAAAAACTGCATATCCTTAAAGGGGTCTGCTCGCGTATTATCTAGTAATAAGACTAAACCAATACCACCAACCGTTAAAATATCCCACATAAAGTCAAAGCGTTCTTGTCCTGGTGTGCCATATAAATGAATTTTCTCTCCATCATCTAAATTCATGATCCCATAATCCATAGCCACAGTAGTTGCAGCTTTTCGATTTTTTGTCATATCACTCGCTGCTGCATCTGTTTTAACAGGAGCAACATCACTAATAGAATCTATTGCCGTTGTTTTACCAGCACCTACTGGCCCAGTAAAAATAATTTTATATTGACTCATCGTTTTTTAAATTCCCTTCCCACGTAATCGATCCAGTACTCTACTTAACAATCCTTTTGATTTTGTTGCTTTCACTTCTGAAGGTGATATTAATTCATCAACTTGACGCCTTGCTTGACCAACAATTCCCAAAACATTTGCTGCACTTATAAAGACAAAAACATACTGTGGTTTAATATTTAAAGCATCAGCAATACTCATCGCAGTTCTTGGCCCTCTAATCAATAATGCCGCAATTTGCATTGCATGTGGAGTGACCACCAGCCGAGTAAAATTAGGCCATTGTTTTAAATAAACAGGTTTACTTATATCGATGGTATCTGGAAATCTACCTTTTGAAGTCCAAATAGCTAATTTCCACAAAAAATGATCACTATCAAAGAAACCCTCCATTTTTTCCTTCATATCAAAATTACTTTGATCAATAGCTGTTAATGACATTGCTTTTGCGCCATTTTTTGATATTGTCACACCTGCAAATGCTCTTAATTGCTTATCCTCAACATCCAGCCAAATCTCTTGACTATGCGGAAAAACGATTAAAGGCTTCCAACCAGAATTTAATTGTAAAATACGGCCTTTTGCCTTACAAACTTTAAGAGCTGATTGTACATAGCCTAAAAAATATCCCTTAGGACTATAAGATGCTTTTAATGCCTGCTCAGGGTCAGAAAAATCTATGCCATCAATAATCCCAATATAAGTAGAAAAACCACCTTCAGTTAAGTCCGTTGCAGTCCTATGCTTTGAAACTTTCTTTTTTTCTTCCTTATCTATATTTTTAGCTGCCGGTACTTTTTCTTTTGTAACAGGCTGATTTGTACTTTGCGGTGTAGAAGGCTCGTCTATTATTTCTTCAGTTTCTGGCTTTGCTATATCTTTAACTTTTTCAGTAGCAAGACTTGCTTTGGCCTGTTTAAGAGCAGCAAGAACATCAACGGTTTCAACAGGCTTTTTAACGTATATAGTCCCATCTAGTAATATTTCTTCTAATGACAGAATAATAAGCGGCCTATTGGGCGTTCTTGCTTGTATCTGACCTAACAACTCTCTTGCTTTAATATGATCAGCATCTAACACATCAATTTCAGCATCAGCTTCATCAACTACAATAGCAACACCTTTACATGGACCTTTAAGGTACATAGACATTGTTTTATATGCACGATCATCCATTCCATAAAGTGCAACTTTTAAAGGTGAACTTTGCTTATTCTTCATTACTCATCCCTGCAAAATACTCAGCTATCTCTAACCATTCAAGTGATTCTTCCCAGTTTGTTTTTGCTAACAAATCTTTTTTTATTCTTTCAAATGCTTTCACATCATTAGTTTTCTTTAACAACCCTAACAATTCAATTTGTAAGTCCTTTCTATCAGGTGTTTTAAACAATGCAGTTTCAAGTGTTTCTAACGCAGCATCAAGCTGGCTATATTCAATATAATCTTTTGCTAATTTTAAAGGGTCATAATCTTCTTGAGGCGTAGCGCTTGTTTTTCTGTCGAATAAATCTAGGGAACTTATAACCCCCTTTGTACACACAGAAAATTTGTTCGCTACAAGTAAATCAATATCTAATGTTTTTATATATTCATCTAACGCCTTAACTTGGATGCCAGTCAGCTTTGACTGAGTCGCTTTTAGCATTCGATAACTCAATGCTGTTCCTTTACCATCAAGTATCCACAACAAATCAACGAGTGCTGCATATAACTGATCTTCCATTCCTAAGCTATATGTAAAGTATATGCGCTGTAGATGGAACATCAATTTTTTAGGCTTTCTCAATACTTTAAAAACTATTTGTTGATACAAATAATCATTTGACTGATTACTATCTGTAAGCCACAACATTTCCTTAACGATAAAACTATCATCAGAATCTACAAAAGCAGGAAGTATATTATTATCAGTAATAAACATTGAATAACTAATTATTAATCTTAAATATGATTAATAGTTAAGAGTAGTAGCCTAGTTAATTTTGTCTAGCTTTAGAATAAATGAGGCATAAACAATAAACTAAAAGAGATTAAGTGATTAACATAGCTATTTGATAAGCAATAAGTTAATCAAAAACAAACTAACAAAAGAAGTCGGCATCCTCTGCGCATTTTAAATGATAAATGACATTGCTATTAATACACCACAACTTAAAGAGCCCTACGCATCAATTTCGTCGCAATCCCTTATACAACCAATGTTTCATTAGTTTTTAATTCTCCAAATGGGAATCTGGAGACATAATCATTTTTTTAGCCTACAATTTAAGTAAACAACCTTGCCTAATTAAGCCATGAATAATACTAAAACAATTCTTATTGTTGATGATGAACCTGTTAATTTAGCGGTAATAAGTAAAATTCTTTCCCCAGAATATACTGTCCAAGCTGCAACTTCTGGTGCAAGATGTTTAGAAATAACAAATAACAACCCCCTCCCTGATTTAATATTGCTAGATATAAATATGCCCGGTTTAAACGGCTTTCTAGTAATGGAAGAATTACAAGCCTCCCCTGAAACAGCTGAAATCCCTGTTATTTTTGTAACAGGAGCAGACTCTATAGCTGATGAAGAAAAAGGCTTAAACCTGGGTGCTGTCGACTACATAACAAAACCAGTAAACCCTATTCTTTTACTTGCTCGTGTAAAAACCCATTTATTAGTTAAACAAGCTGAAGATATTCTTCGTAATAAAAACCTAAGTCTTGAATGCAAAGTTACAGAAAATGAATTGCGTTTAAAACATGTTATTGAATCTATTCCTTCTACTCTTTATCAAGCTAGTTTTCCTGATTTAAAATTTATTTTTTTTGATGCTAAAGTTGAGCAATTAATAGGGATTGCTCCACAGCAGTTTGAGCTAGGTTCACTCAATTGGTATGAAAATATAGATCAAAAAGACAGAGACAATATAAAACAGCAGTTACAGCAAATAGTACAAGAAAAACAAACAAACTTTCAATTTGAATATCGAATAACTCATGCAACTACAAAAGCATTAGTCTGGATTGAAGACAACGGCTCAATTGAATATGATAGTAGCGGTAATCCCACCACTATTCATGGTGCTTTACTTAATATTGATCTGCGTAAAGAAACGGAAAAAAATTTACAGGCCGCCTTTGAATCTACAGTTAAAGCTGTTTCAAATGCCCTAGAAAAACGAGACCCCTACACTGCAAACCATCAAATTAATTGTGCTCATATTTCTAAAGCAATTGCACAACAAATGAACCTCGGCTCAGAAACAATTAACGGTCTTTATCAAGCAGCTGCAATTCATGATATTGGAAAAATATACCTGCCCTCTGAAATTTTAAACAAACCATCAACACTAACGGATGCAGAGCTCGGCTTGATTAAAACACATTCTCAAGTCGGCTTCGATATTATTAAAGATATAAAATTCCCTTGGCCAATTGCAAAAATAATTTTACAGCATCATGAACGTATTGATGGTTCTGGGTATCCAAATGGCTGTACAGCAGATGAAATTTGTATAGAAGCAAAAATACTGGGTGTTGCTGACTTTGTTGATGCATCGAGTTCAGATAGGCCTTACCGAAAAGGAATTGGTATTGACAATGCATTAAATGATCTAAAAAAATATAGTGGTATTTTATACGACCCAGAAATAGTTAATGCTTGTTTAATCATCTTTAAAGAAAAAAAGATCACATTTTATGATAAATCATGATGATTATTTAAAGGGCTTAACAGCTTATATTGAAGCCTCCTTCCCTAAAACATGCGCTGTTTGTGGAAAAAAATATCACACGGCTGAACAATTTTTAAGCGAAACTGAAAACATGCCAAATAATCGATCATCTTTAAAAGAAGCGTTAGAAGAAGATGGAACAACTATTGTAGAAGTTTTTCGTAATTGTAGTTGTGGCTCTACATTAATGGACGAATTTAACAGTCGCCGAAATACATCAAAATTAGGTGATGAAAGGCGTATTAGATTCAATAAATTATTAGCGACTTTACAAGATCAAAACCTACCAATTGAAATAGCCCGAATAGAAATACTTAATCTATTTAAAGGCAAGAAAAGTGAAACACTTGATTTTTTACTAAAACAACATCCCATAGTAAAGTGAATTATGACAGATAGAATACTACTCCTTGTTGATGATGAACCTAATATTCTAAAGGCTTTAAACCGTCTATTAAGAAGAGATGGCTACACTATTCTAACAGCTGAATCTGGTATGGCAGCATTAGAGATATTAAAGAACAATCCTGTCAATGTCATTATCTCTGATCACCGTATGCCGGTTATGACGGGAATAGAGTTTTTAGGCAAAGTAAAAGACAATTACCCCGATATAACACGTATTGTACTCAGCGGGTTTTCAGACCTAGATACCATTACCAATGCTATTAATGAAGGCAATATCTATAAATTTTTAGCCAAACCCTGGGATGATACTCAGATAAGAACCACCGTTAAAGAAGCCTTTGAACATAATGAATTACGTTTAGAGAATGTACGCTTAACAAAAGAATTAACAGCCGCCAATAAAGGGCTTGAACAAGAAAACCAAGAAACCTCTGGCTTATTAGAACAAATTGTAAACCATAATACAGATGGCATTATTGTTACAGATATTCATAAAAAAGTTATTTTTTCAAATCCAACCGCATTATCCTTATTAATCGATCATTTTAAAGTCTTACCTGGGAATGATCTTGAGCTTCCTTTTAAAGAAAACCAAATAATACATCATCGATTAAGCAGCAATAAACAAACCAAATTTTTATTAGAAATTCGCTCATCAACCATTACCCATGAGGGTGAACCTGCTTATTTGATTACGGTACATGATATAACTGATATCGAACGTATGCATGAAGAAAAAAAACGTGCAGAGACAAATATAAAAAAAGCCCTATTACAAACGGTTAATGCCATATCTATAACCGTTGAAAAACGTGACCCATACACTGCAGGACACCAAGCTAGAGTTGCAAAACTAGCTGTCGCCATTGGTGAAAAATTAGACTTTGATGATCATCAATTAGAAGGTTTAAGAATAGGTGGCTTAATACATGATATTGGTAAGATATATATTCCTGCTGAAATTTTAAATCGCCCCGGCCCTGTTAATAAGTATGAACGCTTGATTTTACAAGACCATACAAAAGTTGGATATGAAATCATCTCAACCGTTGATTTCCCTTGGCCAGTGGCAGATATGGTTTTACAACATCATGAAAACATAGATGGCTCTGGCTACCCTAATGGCCTAAAGGGTGATGAAATAAGCTTTGAAGCAAAAATCATTGCTATTGCAGATGTAGTGGCAGCTATGTCTGAATATAGGCCTTACCGGGATATTATTCCAATGGATAATATTATTTCTACGCTTAAACAACAACGGGGCAAAAAGTTTGACCCTGAAATTACAGATATCTGCATTGATATTATTCAAAATGAATCTTTCGATTTAAATATTGAGCATTAGACTGGAGATACAATTTTGAAAAAAATATATATAGCTTTTTTAGTTTTAATATTACTGGCTCTCATAATATTTCAATTCTCCCCTTCACTATTTAAAAAAGATAAAGATAATGCCGTTATCACAATTGGAATAAATACATGGGCGGGTTATGACCCCTTTATTTTGGCAGATGAACTCGATATGTTTAATCAACATAAAGTTCAGGTAGAGATAAAGCGATTTACATCAGCAATCGATCAAATACAAGCCTTGAAAGATGGAAAAATCCAACTTGCAGGCATAACAATGGACGAAGCTTTTTCCCTTATTGACTCAGGGTTTAAAACAAAAATAATTCTTATTGTTGATTATTCAAATGGTGGCGATATGCTTATTTCTCAAGCCAACATTAAAAATATCCAGCAACTTATAGGGAAAAAAGTTGGCTATGAAGGCTCTGTTGTTGGTGAATTTTTACTAGACCGTGCTTTAAAAGAAAACAATATCAAAAGAAATCGGATCAAATTAGTTAATGTTGCTGTTAGCGATTGGGCTCTCCACTTCAAAGAAAAGACAGTTGATGCCTTAGTTTGTTTCAATCCTATCGCATCAACCCTACTAAATCAGTACAACGCTAATATTTTATTCAGTTCATCCGAGATTCCTTATGAAATTATCGATGTACTTATAGTTTCTGAATCATTTTATGCCAAACATAAGCCATCTATTACTGCAATACTTAAAGCTTGGTTTGATAGTATCGAGTTTCAATCCAAAAACATTGCTGATGCCGCAACGATTATTACAAAGGCTAAAAACATTTCAGTCAAAAATTATGAGCTTGGACTACAAGGTTTATTTACACAAGACCTTAAACAAAATAAATCTATTTTTGATCCAAAATCAAAAAATAATATTTACAAATATTCACAAGTAATTGTTGATTTCATGTTATCTAATCGCTTACTTTCTAGACGTATAAATACCACTGAGGCCTTCCAGTCAGAATTACTCTATACAATAAATACCCTACCTAGCGAACAGCTTATAAAACCATGAAGACATTAAGTTTTAATAGTATTAAAACAAGGCTGACATTCTGGTTTTTTATTGTTGCCTTAACGCCTGTGTTAGTTACTTTGGTAATCACATACCAACAAAGAGTCAGTGTTATCGAGTCTAGAACTTTTGACAAACTCGTCGCTATTCGGGACTTAAAAGTTGAACGAGTACATGATTGGTTGCATGAAAGAAACGCTGATATACAGGTTATGAGAAGTGATGTTGAACTTTATCCTCTAAAAGAATTGATAGGTAAAACAACTTATTCCACTAGCCAAACAGATGATAAAAATAACATTAGAACTTTTTTAAACCGATATTTAAATAACTATCCAGCTTATGAAGAGTTATTTGTTCTTGACCCATTAACAGCGAAAGTAATTGTTTCTACAGCAAGGGAAAATGAGGGGCTTGATAAATCCAATGACGTCTATTTTAATCAAGCTAGGCAATCTAAAAAAATAACTATTACAGATATCTATTTTTCTGAGACTCTACAGCACAATTCAATGGTTTTCTCCATTCCAATTGTTTATTTTAAAAATAATAGACAATACAAAATAGGTATCTTTGTCGCTCGTATTGACCTAGAGAACTCGCTATTTCCAATGCTTCAAGATAAAGTTGGGCTGGGTGAAACGGGCGAAACCTTAATTGTAAATAATAATATTACAGCACTAAATGAACTTCGCTGGCATAAAGATGCCCCGCTAAAGCTTAAAATATCAGCAGAGCCTGCTTTAAAAGCATCGCAAGGACAAACAGGTATTACTACCTCTAAAGATTATAGAAACGAACCTGTTCTTGCAGCTTATACCTATATACCTGAAACACAATGGGGATTTGTCAGTAAACAAGACCTCTCTGAACTAAACCAGCCTATCCAAGAAATGGTCAATGATTTTATATGGCTATTTGTAATATTCTCTCTATTTCTTTTAATGATTGGTATCACAATTGGTAATGGCTTAGCTGCACCTATTATCAAGATAAGCCAGATTACAAAAAAAATACGGGATGGCAATCTTTCGGTAAAAATCCCATCAAATTCCCACGATGAAATTGCATCTCTTGCTGAGTCAATCAATGATATGACTCGCTCACTTGAGTCAAAGATTTATATTCAGCAAGGAGTCGCATCAATCTCTCAAACACTGATTGATCTTTCAACTATTAAGAGCGAAAAACAGTTATTAATAAAATTAATAGAAATAACAAATGCTCAAATATGCGTGTTTTATATTCAGGATGAATTAACATTAGATTTTAAATGTTATTTATCCTTGGGTAAAAACAAGAAAAACTGTAAAGATTTTAATCTGACGACGTCAACAGATCTATTGAATAAAGCCTTATTAAAACAAGAGGTCATTCATTTACGCGATATTACTGAAGATACCGTCTTTACATTAGCAGGCGCTAAAAATAATGAATGGGTAAAAGAAATAATTACTATCCCAATATTGCTCAATAACAATATTGATGCTTTTATTGCCCTTGCAACAGCTGAAAACTTCAGTAATGATATGGTACAAATAATTAAACACTCCCAGTTAAATATTTGTACGCAATACTACAAAATACTTTCAAATCAGAAAGTTAAAAACCTTCTTAATCAAAATAAAAAAATCAATGATCAGTTAAAAGTTCAGGCAGTTGTTTTAACTGAGGCTCAGTACCAAGCTGAATCGGCCAATCGTTCCAAGAGTCTATTTTTAGCAAATATGAGTCATGAAATTCGAACCCCAATGAATGCTATTTTTGGGTTAACGTATTTGATACAAAAAGACAATAAAGCACCTGAACAAGCATTACGGCTAAAGAAAATTAATGCAGCGGGCAATCATTTACTTTCAATTATTAATGATATTTTAGATATTTCAAAAATTGAAGCGGGTAAGTTAGTGCTTGAGGAAATAGACTTTAATATAGAAACAATCTTTAATAATATTCAATCTATGTTGGGGGAGTCTATACAGGCTAAAAATTTAACTTTTGATACCGATCTAAAAAACATCCCTCTCTGGCTTAAAGGTGACGAAACTCGAATTCGTCAAATATTACTCAATTTTATCAACAATTCGATTAAATTTTCTAATGATGGGTGTATTTATTTACGTGCCAAACAGATAGATAAGACAGAGGATAAAGTTTTAATTCGCTTTGAGGTACAAGACTCAGGTATTGGTATTAGTACAGATAAAATACCCAGTTTATTTCAAACCTTTGAACAAGCAGACCCATCAATAACACGTAAATATGGCGGTACAGGCTTAGGACTAGCCATTAACAAGCGTCTGGTTAAATTAATGCAGGGTGAAATTGGTGTTACTAGCAAAGAAGGAGAAGGCAGCACTTTTTGGTTTACCGCCTGGCTTACAATAGGAAAACAGCTTAAACCTGATTGCATAGAATACAGTTTAGAAGCGTTAGAGCAAAAACTAGCGACACACTATGCAGACTCTCGTATTCTATTGGTTGAGGATAATGCTATTAACCTTGAGGTTGCTAACGATCTCTTGAGTGGAATGGCGCTACAAATTGATACCGCTGAAAATGGGTTGATAGCCGTTAATAAAGTTAAAAACAAGCAATATGATTTAATTCTAATGGATTTACAAATGCCTGTAATGGGTGGATTGGAAGCCACTCAATTAATTCGTGTTCAGCACAGTAAAGAGCAACTCCCTATTCTGGCCATGACTGCCAATGTATTTGCTGATGACCGTTTAGAATGTGTTGAAGCCGGCATGAATGGTTTTATCGCTAAACCCGTTGACCCTGAGAATCTTTATTCGACTGTGATTAAATGGTTACCTGAAAAACAGGCACAAGCGCTAATTCCCGTCACAGTTATAGAGTCTAAAGAAACAGCAGACTTAGTCAGTCTACGAGAACAACTCAGTAATATTGAGGAATTAAATTCAGAGTTTGGTTTACGTAATTTACGTGAAGATGTATTACATTATCTAAAAGTACTGCATCAGTATGATAATAACCATGGCAAAGATGACATTAAAATAAATAATTACCTGCAACAAGAAAAATTTACAGAAGCTAAAAACATTGCGCATACCATTAAAGGTGCGGCCGGTACTCTTGGTGTAATTGGTGTACAAGCTTCTGCTAAAGCATTAGAAGAAGCGCTACGAGAGAAATTAAATGACAATAAATCCCTTGTTGACCCTTTGCTTGTAGAGTCAATAAAACTAAAGCTCAATAATTTTCACCACGCTTTAGCTAACATTGAGGCACCTCTACCTCTCCCCTCAATACAAAAACCTGAAGTTGACTCAGGCACAGTACAAAAAATATTGCAGCAATTAGAGTTGTTTT
>ENA-OSET01000513-OSET01000513.1-sediment-metagenome-genome-assembly--contig:-NODE-513-length-43091-cov-47.306528_pt1 | contig 43091 bp, 38 predicted proteins | sample MGYA00237882_ERZ534229 | MGnify/ENA primary metagenome ERZ534229 (study PRJEB26408, sample SAMN06266212) | sediment metagenome | isolation source: Hudson Canyon methane seep mesocosm | place...
CCATTTTGAGCCCGAACATCTGGCATCTCAATACCGTGATCAACAGCATTTCTAACCAAGTGAACCAAAGGGTCAGATAGCGCTTCAACTAGATTTTTATCTAGATCTGTATCCTCACCAACCAATACAAGATTAACTTCCTTCTTGAGGTTTCGAGCAAGGTCTCTTACAACACGAGGGAAGCGGCCAAAAACCTTTTTGATGGGCTGCATTCTTGTTTGCATCACGGCCGACTGTAAATCGCCTGTTACCACATCTAAGTTAGAAACAGCTTTTTGCATTGCCTCATCAGTACTGGCATCCCCAAGTCGTTTTAAGCGGTTTCTTACAAGAACCAACTCTCCGACCATATTCATAATGTCATCAAGGCGTTTTGTATCTACTCGTACTGTTGTTTCAGTCGCAATACCATCTTTTTGACCACTGGATTTTGGTTTCGCAACAGTTTTTGGTTTCGCTTCGACTTTAGGTGCTGGTGGCGGAGCAATAGGAGCCGATTCAGACTTAGGAGGCGACGCAGAAGTGGGTGACTTACCAGCACCATGTAAATCATCTAGAATGCTCTCAAATTCATTATCTGTAATTAAACCGGAATCATTATTTTCAACTGGGGGGGGCGGCGCACTCGCGACAGGTTCTACAGGCGTATCACTGCTCACTTTTTCTGAATTAAATTGTCCTTCCCCATGTAAATCATCAAGCAATTTCTCAAACTCTGCTTCACTTATATCACCTGACGCCGGTTCAGGGGCACTTGCGGTTTCTCCTGAAGGGCTTATAGATTGTCCCTCACCATGAAGGTCATCAAGTAACTTTTCAAATTCATCATCAGTAATTTCATCACCAGAAGCTGAGTCTTCAGTAACACTCGGCTCTTGAGTTGAGGCCGTATTTGGAGTTGCCCCATCTAGCGCATCAAGTAACTGTTCAAATTCATCATCGGTGATATCACCTTCATCTGCCGCAGGTGCTTCAACAATAGACTCGGCAGTTGCTTCTGTAACCATAGGCGCAACAGGCTCAGGATTAACAGGTGTTGGTGCAGCAGCACTAGCAGGCGTAGCAAACTTTTCTAAATCTTGTAGTAATTGCGGATCAGCTGGAGTGGGTTGATCACCAGCACGAACCTCTCCAAACATTTCATTAACTGCGTCAAGTGCACGAAGCACGACGTCCATCAATTCTGCATCAACACTTCGCTTACCGTTACGGAGTATATCGAATACGTTCTCTGCTATATGACAACAACCTACTAAAGCGTCTAATTGAAGAAAACCTGCTCCGCCTTTTACAGTGTGAAACCCACGAAATATTGCATTAAGCAAGTCCATATCTTCAGGGTTTTGTTCAAGTTCAACTAATTGTTCCGAAAGCTGCTCAAGTATTTCACTCGCTTCGATCAGAAAGTCCTGAAGTATCTCGTCGTCTTCACTCGACATTTTACGCCCCTTAAAATCCTAGACTTGAAAGCAAGTCATCCACATCATCCTGACCAGAAACAACATCATCCCGTGCCTCTGCATGTATTTGCGGACCTTCGCCTTTCATATTTGTTTCTTGTTGTTTTACTTCTTGCTGGACATTACCGGTCATCTGATCAACTTTACCTGCCATAGTGACCAACTTAACCAGATTTTCTTCAACATCCTTAACCAAGGTAGTAACCCGGTTAATAACCTGCCCTGTCAAATCCTGAAAATCTTGAGCTAGCAATATATCAGATAAATTAGAGTAAACTTTATCGGAGTCATTACATAGTTTGCTAAGAAAAGTCCCCATTTTCGAGGTTAATTGGCGAAACTCGTCAGGCTTCATTTCTTTCCGTTGAAGACGTGACCAGTCCTCTTTTAGCTGTTTAGCTTCTGTACTGATGCCTGATGCATACGGCATAGTTTCTTCAACTAAATCTAATGTCTTATTGGCTGCTTTATTGGTCATATCGACCACATAAGCCAAGCGATCAGAGGCATCTTCTATTTTGGAAGCTTCCTCATTTGTAGCAGAATTAGCAGTATCAATATGAAAATTTCGAATCGATTCGTGTAATGTACGCGTTAAGCGCCCTACTTCTTGGTATAGTGTTTTATCACGAGTTTCATTTAGCTCTGAAATAATCGCTAAAGCACCCGAAACGTCACCACTATCGACCAGATCTTTTAACTGATTTGCCTGCGCTTTGAGTTGATCTTCAAACCCAAGTACTGCCGCATCATCTAATGGTTTCTTATTTGTCATGCTGCGCCTTTAAATTATGAATCGATACGCTCAAATATCTTATCAATTTTTTCCTTCAGCACCGCAGCTGTAAATGGTTTAACAACATAGCCATTTACGCCCGCTTGAGCAGCAGCAACAATCTGATCTCGTTTAGCCTCTGCTGTTACCATTAAAACAGGCAGGGTCTTAAGGCTTTCATCAGCTCGAACATTCCTTAACAGGTCAATCCCTGTCATACCAGGCATATTCCAGTCCGTGACCAAAAAGTCATATTTTCCTGTTTGTAACATAGGTAAGGCTGTATTACCGTCGTCAGCCTCATCTGTGTTCGCAAAACCAAGATCCCGTAATAAATTCTTTATAATTCTCCGCATTGTAGAAAAATCATCTACAACCAGGATTTTCATATCTTTATTCAAGTCGACCTCCACTCATGTCGATACCCGAAATTACTATTAAATACCTAAAAACAAGTCTAGTCGCAGTTCTTAAGGTGGCCAGTTTTTTTTAACAATTGTTGCACTTACCTAATGACTTCCAGATAAGTACCATCAAATCTGTTATTTCTTGATCAATTAAAATTAATCAGTTTTCTTTCGTTTGTTTTAGCTTAGCTGGTAAATAAATTAAAGCACTGTTTTTACAAGAAAAGGTTTATAACCAAGCTGTCATCCTAGAGCGTAACCTAATCGCAGCCTGGGAGTGAATTTGACTAACTCGTGATTCACTGACTGAAAGAATCAGCCCAATTTCTTTTAAGTTTAATTCCTCTTCATAATACAAAGATAATACGAGCCGCTCTCTTTCAGGAAGCGTGTCAATTTCATTCGCTAAATGAGACTTAAATGAAGCATCCTGAAATGAGCGATCGGGCGAAGAGGTATCACCAACAAGCGTGTCACTAACCACATCACCTTGTTCACTAAGCTCTTCATAACTGAACAATTTCCCACCGTTACTATCTTTCAAGCACGAGAAGTACTCATCTAGCGTCATCTCTAACTCATGAGCAATTTCTTCGTCTTGAGCATCTCTCCCTTCTCGGTCTTCAATCTTTTTTATAGCTTCAGAAATTCGTCTGGAATTGCGATGCACTGACCGAGGTACCCAGTCACCTTTGCGAACCTCATCCATCATTGAACCGCGAATTCGGATCCCTGCATAAGTTTCGAACGCAGCACCCTTCGAAGCTTCATATTTTTTAGACGCCTCTAGCAACCCCATCATACCGGCCTGAATCAGGTCATCTACCTGAACATTTGATGGCAAACGCGCGATCAAATGATGCGCAATTCGTTTTACAAGTGGAGCATGTTTCCGAATTAAATCGTCGGCATGTTTTATTTGAATATCGGTATACATCAAAATTACTGATAGTTAGTATTTTTATGGGTTACATCAGTCATATATCAAAACCCTTTAATCATTAACAAACGATAAGACATGAATGATATTTATTGTAGTTTAATTCGGTGAAGCCTGTACCAGTCGCTCTATAAAGAATTCAAGATGTCCTCGCGGAGAAGATGGCAAAGGCCAGCTATCTGCTTTTTGTGCAAGTGCCTTATATGCAATCGATGCTTTCGCTCTTGGGTAAGCATCTGTCACTGCACGCTGACGCTGAACAGCCTTCCTGACAGCCTCATCATAAGGAATAGCACCTATATACTGTAGTGCAACATCTAGAAATCGCTCGGTAACATTGGTAAGTTTTGCAAAAAGATGCCTTCCTTCGTCTTGGCTTCTCACCATATTGGCAAGTACACGAAAGCGATGCATATCATAATCACGGTTTAGGAGCTTAATCAGCGCATAAGAATCTGTAATCGAAGTGGGTTCATCACATACGACAACAATTACTTCTTGAGCAGCCCTTAAAAAGGAAACAACGCCATCCGAAATCCCAGCTGCGGTATCAACAATTAACACATCAAGGTCATGAGAAATTTCACTAAAAGCATTAATCAATCCCGCATGCTCCATCGGGTTTAATGCAACCATCTTTTGCGTCCCCGAGGAAGCAGGAACTATTTTAACGCCATGAGGCCCATCCAGCATCACATCACGTAGCGAGCAATCCCCATTAATAACGTCAGCAATATTACGTTTTGACGTAAGCCCAAGGAGGACATCAATATTTGCCAAACCCAAATCGGCATCTAAAAGCACTACTCGACGCCCCATTTGAGAAAGCATGAGCGATAAATTTATTGAAACATTACTTTTCCCGACACCGCCTTTACCACCAGTGACAGCAATTACTTGAACCGGGCTAGAATTCGCCATACCGGTTTGCACCCTCTTTACTACTAGCAACAAACATTAAGCTCGTTGCAGATATTGGTTGAACCCGTGAATAAATAAATATCACGATTTTTTTACTATTTAGTTTATTACCTTAAGCGGTATGAAACAAAAATGAATCTTGATCTAATCCTTTCTCGCTTGAGTTGATTGTCACCCATCGCTCTGAACTATTCAACAAGGCTTGAGCCCTCTCAAATAAATCTTGTTTTTTCATTAAGTGAATATCTTCCGGAACTCGTTGCCCATCAGTAAAATAACTGGCTTTTAGGCGGGTATCAATCAAAAAACTTAAAGCTTCACCTAAACTAACAGCCTCATCAACCTTTGTAATGATAGCACCCGATAGCCCAACCACTTTATAATTATAATAATTTGAGCACATAACTTGGTATTGCCCTACCGCTGAAACAACCAAATAACTTTTTATATCATGCTTGGATAGTTTCATTTCTTGTAACTGCTCCGACCAACAAGCATCAGAATGCATTAAACCTGCCGTATCAATTAGCACCATTTTTTTATGACTTAAGCTGTCTAAAATGGTATCAAGACTATTCATTTCATCAACAGCATGAACCGGAACGTTTAAAATACGGCCAAAGACTTTCAATTGTTCGTGCGCTGCAATCCGGTAACGATCCGTTGTGACCAAAGCAATACTATCAGCACCATACTTCATTACATAACGCGCTGCCATTTTCCCTATTGTCATCGTTTTGCCACTACCTGTAGGGCCTACTAACGAAATAACACCCCCATGATCAATAATCTCAGTTCGCTCTACCGAAACCGCACCTTCGATTTGACGGCCAATTTTATCCCATGCACTTTCAAAATCTAATTGACCTTTAATCGATTCAACTAGTGATTTTTGAATTGGAATAGATAAACATAAGGATTGAAGAGTTTTTTCAACCTGTTGCTGAAGAAGGCTTGTGGCCCTAGACTTTTTTAGTGATTCATTATTCGAAGGCTGACGACTAATCATACCTTTTATTTCCATAATCTCAGCGCGCATATCTGATAACTCAGCCCATTCAGAATCTTTGCGCTCAGTGGAATGCTCTATAGGTCCATTTATTTTTTCATCATTCATATTTGGCTTTAACTGTTCGCTGCGCGCCAAACCATTTTTATTTCGTGTAGACTTTACATTCTCAATTTTTCTTCGGGCACTATCCATTTCTCTTTGTAACTTTACATGTTTATCAGCATGCATACGTGCTAATTGAGAAGGGGTTGGCTCACCCTGTGAAATAAAGTTTGACGCTATATCACTTTCTGGAGCCATTTCTTCTTCGTAATCTAAAGCCGCAACAAGCTCTATACCTCCATCAACTTTTGTATTTGATAAGATAACAGCATCTGGACCTAAGTCTTCTCTCACCATGCGAAGTACATCTTGCATAGATTCCGATAAAAAACGTTTCACTTTCATAGTAACCTACCAGATATTATTCATCAGACATTTCGTCAATTTATTGACCCACCGTAGAAACGATAGTGACTTGTTTGTTACTTGGTACTTCCTGATAAGAGAGCACTCTAAGCTGCTCATTACCAAAACGCACAAACTTCGCTAACACTGGCCTTAATGGCGCAGAGACCAGTAAGATAGCGGGCTTACCTAGCATTTCCTGACGTTGAGCTGAATCAGCTAAAGAACGTTGCAATGACTCTACAATCCGAGGTTCAAGCATTAAGCCCATCTCATCACTAACGCCAGTTTTTTGTGACTGCTGTACAGACTTAAGCAAGAGCTGTTCCAACTCTGGCTCAAGGGTAATAACGGGTATTTCTGGTTCTGCACCACAAATACCTTGCACGATCATGCGCTTCATTCCTTGACGACAAGCCTCAGTCAATAACACAGCATCAACACTTTTAGGCATTACATTGACTAATGACTCGGCAATAGATCGCATATCTCTAATTGGCACATCTTCTAACAGCAAAGTTTGCAATACTTTTAACAGCAGGCTAACCGTAATGGTATTAGGGACTAATTCTTCAGATAGTTTTGGCGATGCTTTAGCTAATTGATCTAACCATTGCTGCACCTCTTCATGCCCGATTAGCTCACTAGCATGCTTCTGAAGCACTTGATTAAGGTGTGTAGCGACCACAGTACTAGAATCAACCACGGTATAACCTAAAGTTTGAGCATGATCCTTTTGGGTTGTTTCAATCCAGATAGCATCTAGACCAAACGCTGGATCACGTCCATCAATTCCATCAATTTTTCCAAAAACCTGCCCAGGATTAATAGCTAAATCACGCTCAGGATGAATCTCGGCTTCAGCTATCGTGACCCCCATTAGCGTTATTCTATAAACATTGGGCATTAAATCTAAATTATCGCGAATATGAACCGAAGGCATCAGAAAACCTAATTCTTGCGATAGTTTTTTACGGACGCCTTTAATACGCCCAAGAAGCTGCCCCCCCTGAGATTTATCAACCAAAGGAATTAAACGATACCCGACTTCCAAACCAATAATATCGACAGCCAAAACATCATCCCAACCTAACTCCTTATGAGATTCAGTACCACCATCAACCGAACCGGGCAAATTTGGATCAACAGGTGCAGGCGTCCCGCTAGATTGAGCCTGAGCCCCATTAGGGCTTCGTGATACTGTCGCCTCCTGTTCCCCCTCTCCTTTTTTATTCTTATTATCACCATACCAAGCTAGACCACCTAAAAGCCCCCCAAGCCCAATAAAAACGAAATGAGGCATACCTGGAACCAAACCCATGACGATTATAATCGCCGAAGCAACATATAAGGCCTTCGAGGACAAAAACATTTGATTGACGACTTGGGTCGACATGTCTTGCAAACTATTTACACGAGTCACCATAATTGCAGCAGCAGTAGAAAGTAATAAGGATGGGATCTGCGCAACCAATCCATCACCAATCGTTAGCAATGAATATTTTTCCATTGCATCACTGAATTCCAGATCATGCTGCATCATACCAATGCTCAAGCCACCGATAATATTGATTGCTAGAATCATTAAACCCGCAACAGCATCACCACGAACAAATTTACTGGCACCATCCATAGAACCATAAAAATCGGCCTCAGTAGCAATTTCTTCACGTCGAATTTTCGCGTCTTCCTGCTCAATAATGCCGGCATTCAAGTCAGCATCTATGGCCATTTGTTTTCCAGGCATCGCGTCCAGAGTGAATCTAGCACTTACTTCAGATACCCGCCCTGCACCTTTTGTAACAACAACAAAGTTAATAATCATGAGTATGGCAAATACCACCAGACCTACTGCATAATTTCCACCAATAACGACCTCACCAAAAGCCTCAATAACCTTACCAGCTGCATCACCGCCTTCATGCCCTTCAAGTAGCACAACCCGCGTAGACGCGACATTCAAAGCCAGTCGCATCAAGGTCGACACAAGTAGAATCGTTGGAAAAACTGAGAAATCCATTGGACGAAGGGAATAAACACATACTAATAAAACGACAAGCGCTAAGGCGATATTAAAAGTAAACAATAGGTCAAGTAGAAATGCAGGAACAGGCAAGATCATCATGCCAAGAATTGCGACTAACACCAATGGAATAGCTATATTCCCTTTCGCAATTATTTTAAATTGTTGAAATACTGCTGCTTGCTGCATAGGCTCTAAAAATCATCACTCACTTGATAAACGGACTTGAAACTGCCATTTTTATGACAAACACAAGATATAGAACCACTAACAAGCAAGAATCAAACCTAACAAACACAACACATTGTTTTAAAACATAATTATAACAGAATCACTGATCAGAACGCAGTTCATCAGGGATAGGAAAATCAGGCATTTCAGGCCTTGGCGTTACACGCCGACGAAATTGTTTTAACTGGAATATATAAGCCAGAATTTGAGCAACGGCCATATATAAGCCACTTGGAATTTCATGCCCTATTTCAGAATGATGGTAAACAGAGCGCGCCAGAGGTGGAGCTGAAACAATCTCTACATCATTTGCTTTTGCAATTTCACGAATCTTCAATGCGGTTTGATCATTCCCCTTAGCCAACAAAACTGGCGCAGCATCCACCTCCGGATTGTAACGTAAAGCGACAGCATAATGGGTGGGGTTAGTAATAACGACGTCAGCATCAGGCACATCAGCCATCATTCTACGCTGCGCAACCTCTCGTTGCAGCTGCCTAATTCGACCTTTGACTTCAGGCTTACCCTCGGTATCTTTATACTCATCTTTGACTTCTTGTTTCGTCATTTTAAGATTTTTGTGATGGTCATAAATCTGGAAAGGCACATCAGCCATCGCAATCACAATCATCGTACAACTCAAATAAAAGAAACTCCAACCGAGTATCTGAACGGAATGCGCCATCGCACGAACAACACTCTCCTGACCTAAGCCTAATAATTCTTCAGTTCGGGAGTTCAATATTAAAACAGCAAAAAATAGCACCACACTCACTTTTGCGACAGCTTTCAAAAGCTCGACTAAAGCTTTTAAAGCAAACATCCGCTTTAGACCTTTTAAAGGATTCATCCGGCTAAATTTTGGCGCCATAGCTTTTGCTGAAAGCAACCAGCCACCCAGAACAATTGACCCAGCAATAGAAGCAAGAAACAGTACAAATAAAAAAGGAAGTAAAACAGTTGCGACCTCTATCGCCGCATTCATTAAGTAAAGCCCCATTTGGTTCGTGTCATAAAGCACTTCACGAGGCAAAGAAAAGCTAGTGCGCATAATATTTTTGATGGAATTACCTACCTGACCACCATACATCAGCAACCCACCTGAACCGACCATTAAAATGACCGTCGTATTGAGCTCTTTCGATCGGGGAACCTGCCCCTCCTCTCTGGATTTCTCAATACGTTTACCGGTGGGTTCCTCGGATTTGTCTTGACTACTGTCTTGACCGCCTTCAGCCATTTAACCCAGCCTCTTGAATCTGACGTAGAAAAAGAAAAGTTTGTTCACTGATTTTTTCAAATTGCGGAACCAACCCACTCGTACTAACCCATATAATCAGCAAACCAAACAATATCCCAATAGGAAAACCTAAAGAAAATACATTCATTTGAGGCGCAGCCCTAGTCATAATCCCAAATGATAAATTAACAATTAGCACTGCTGTAACTAAAGGCAAGGCAACAAGCAAGGCTGAAACAAATAACCAAGTCATACGCATCAGCATTTCCCAAAGCAAATCAATACCAAAACCACCTTCACCTATAATATTGGTTGAAATTGGCCACGCTTTAAAACTTTCAACCAAGACTTCAAACATAACCAAATGTCCGTTCATCGAAAGAAAAATAAGCGTTACGGCAATTAAATATATTTGGGATAGAACGGCAACCGACACGCCATTACTCGGGTCTATCATAGAGGCAAAACCTAAACCCATCTGCATTGCAATCATCTGCCCTGCAATAACAAATACCTGCATAAGCATGACAAACATAAAGCCCAGTAATGTCCCAATAAAAACTTGCTGAAGTGTCAGAAAGAATGCGTGAAATGAAAGCGCATCTACTTGAGGCACTGCTGGTAGCAGGGGGGCAACAACTAAGGTAATTAAAACAGCAAGGCCCAGACGTACCCTCATAGATACCAGCTGAGTCCCGACAATAGGGATAACCATTAAAAAACTCGCCACTCGAAATAGCGGCCAAAGGAAGGAGCCGACCCAAGCACCTATTTGAGCATCAGTAAATTCCATTCAATCATCCAATATATAACGGGATGTTTCGATACAGGCGCTCTGAGAAATCCATAATTTGCTGCATCATATAGGGTCCTGCAGCAATAATTACAAACAGGGTTACCAAGAGCTTTGGTAAAAAACTCATTGTTTGTTCATTAATAGAGGTCGCAGCTTGAAAAACACTCACCATTAAACCCACAATCAGACCTGGTACAAGAATAAGCGTAACCAAAGTAAGAATTAAAAAAATAGCTTCTCGAACGATATCTATAGCAACTTCAGGTGTCATATCATAACCCTCGGGTTTGGTATACTTGCTCTATACTCCGAAACTGGCCGCTAATGTTCCGATAACAAGCGCCCAACCATCAATCAATACAAAAAACATTATTTTAAAAGGTAAGGAAATAATGATTGGCGACAACATCATCATCCCCATTGCCATTAAAACACTGGCAACAACCATGTCAATTATCAAAAAAGGTAAAAATAATATAAACCCAATCTGGAAGGCTGTTTTTATCTCGCTTGTTACAAATGCAGGCATAATTATCCAAAAAGGCACTTCTTCAAGCGTATTATATTGCCCCCCTGAAATTCTTACAAAAAGCCCTATATCGTCTTCACGCGTTTGCATTAACATAAATTCTCTAAATGGACCACTGGCTTTTTTTACTGCTTCCAGTGGAGCCAGCTCTTCTGCCATATAAGGCTGAATAGCTTCAGTATTTACTTTTTCTAAAATCGGCGTCATGATAAAAATAGTCAGAAATAACGTTAAACCAAGAAGGACCTGATTAGAAGGTGTTTGCTGTAGACCTAACGCTTGGCGAAGAATAGAAAAAACAATAATAATTCTCGTAAATGAGGTCATCATCATCAGCATTGCAGGCAAAAAAGTCAACGCCGTCATTAATGCCAGAATTTGAATTGTCACTGTATAAGACTGAGAGCCGTCTTTATTCGTCACGAGACTTAAAGCTGGGATACCAACATCAGCCCCTAAAGCAGACCCGGCTAGCAGCATAAGACCAATGGAGAAGAGAATTTTACGCACGATCATCACTCGAAGATTTGGCTACTTTTAGTAGCTTATGTAATTTTTCTGCAAAGTCATTTTTTGATACTCCTGATAAGGTAGTATTGCTCGCCTCAACTTTTTGGGTATCAACAACAGGCTCATCAAAAGTATGGAGATGATTAATGTTTTGAGTAGTCACGCCAACTAAAAACTGCTGACCTTTAACATCAATTAAAGCAACCCGCTCCCTTGCCCCCAGCGGAACCGATGACAACACTCGCATATCACGAGCACCAGCCATACTAAAACCACCATACCGTTTAACAAACCATGCTAAACACAGTATCAAACACACTATACCAAGCAGCATTAAGATGACTACAGGCCAATTAGATAGAGTCGAAACACTAGGTTTCGGCGTACTAACCAACAGACCGGCCCCTTCAACAAAATTATTTTTAACATTACCAGTGATAGTGGCGCTTTCTAACTTAGCTATAGGGGGTTCTTGTTGAGGTAATGCTTCATCAGCCCAAAGGCAGCCACTAAAAAGAAGCAAAGTTATTAAGAAAAAAGATTGCACTAGCTAAGCCGCCTAATTCGCTCTGTTGGACTAACAACATCAGTCAAACGAATACCAAACTTGTCATTTACCATTACAACCTCACCGTGGGCTATCAGAGTTCCATTAATGAGTACATCTAATGGTTCACCAGCCAGCCTGTCCAATTCAATCACAGAGCCTTGGTTTAATTGTAATAAATTACGAATTGGAATTGATGTATTCCCTACTTCCATAGATATCGTGACTGGGATATCTAAAATCACATCTAAATCAGGCGCGCCTGTCGCTTGCTGTGGTGAAGGAGTTGCTTCAAATGATTCCAAAGGCGCAGACTGAATATCATCAGGCGCAGACTTATCAATGGCATCCGCTTCAGCCATTGCCGCAGCCCACTCATCTTCTACCCCGCCACCTTCTGAATCGCCTGATTCCTCCATAGCAGCCTCCCATTCAGAAGCTAATTTTTCATCCTCACTCCCACCTTCTGGTGGTACATCTTCTTCACTCATCATCTTCTACCATGTTTGATATTGTATTTGGTCGCTCAATTCTTTCAGTAATTTTTGCTGCGTAAGTACCGCCACTTTGTCCTAGCTGCGCATTGAACATCGGTACATTATTAGCGGTTAACGTAACTTGCTCAGGTAATTCGATAGGAATGATATCCCCGGCTTTCAAGTTTGAGACATCTCGAAGCGATATCTGATTTTCCAATACGGTTGCATTAAGAGGTACGCTCGCTTCTAACAAATCTTTTTTGATCGTCGTCATCCATCGCTCATCAACATCATCAACATCACTTTGAACACCGGCATCTAATACTTCCCGGATCGGCTCAATCGTTGAATAGGGAATCGCTAAATGAAGATCGCCACCACCGCCATCCAACTCAATATGAAATGTACTCACCACAATCACTTCGCTTGGACTAACAATGTTTGCCATTGACGGGTTGACTTCAGAGTTCACATAATCAAATTTTATTTTGAATACTGAACGCCATGCTTCTTCCATATCAATAAAAATTTGCTCAAGTACCATATGAACAACACGAATTTCAGTTGGAGTAAATTCACGCCCTTCAATTTTTGCATGTCGCCCATCACCACCAAAAAAATTATCAACTAACTTGAAAACCAGTTTGGCATCAAAGATAAATAAACCCGCCCCCCTTAGAGGACGAATTTTGACAATATTTAAACTGGTTGGCACATATAAAGTATGGACATATTCGCCAAACTTCATAATTTGAACACCGCCTGTGGATACATCAGCATTACGTCGAAGCAGATTAAACAGACTTATACGTGTATAGCGAGCAAAGCGTTCGTTGATCATTTCAAGTGTAGGCATTCGCCCACGGACAATCCGGTCCTGACTTGCTAAGTCATAATTTCGTATGCCTTCTGCATCGGAATCGTCTTCGGTTTCTACATCACCGTCGTCAACACCATGTAAAAGCGCATCTATCTCGTCTTGCGATAGTAAATCTTGCACGTTACAACAGCCTAATGTAAATAAGCATTACCGTATTATATAATTGCAGTAACTCAGCAACTTACTGTAATACGAAGTTTGTAAAAAACACAGTTTCAATACCTGAAGAACCTTCACCTTCAAGCACATTATTAATGATGGTAACAGTCTGCTCACGAAGAGCGATCTTACCATCTTCTGTTTGAATACTCGCAAAATCAAGCCCACTATAGGCTGATATTACTTTAGACCGTATGAGTGGCATATGGTATTCCAAGGCATCTAATGATGATGCGTCTCTACTTGATGCTGTCATTGAGACCTGCATATAACGCTGTCGCCCGCCTACATTAAATGTAACTAGAAAGGGGGGCTTAATACTCGAGTAAACGGCAGGAGAAGGTAATTCTTCGACCTCTTCAATGACCTCCTCGCTTATTTCTTCAGGTTCATTATCCCCAAGTAAAAACAGTGTCACTCCCACGGAAGCGGCGATAGCAATCAGCGCAACAATAGCGATAATAATGATCAGTTTCTTTTTGGGCTTTCCTTCGCCCGTTCCTTCTTGATTATCTTCTGCTTTATTTTCTTCTTCAGCCACGCCAATATCCCGTCGTTTAATTCATTGCTAAAGCATTTACAATATGCTCCAGCAAACTGTATGCCAAAATTGCAAATAGATATTTACAATTAATACTGCAACATTGAAAATTTGCAAAACTATTTTGGCTATTAAAAATTTAATTGTAGCGTAAAGCTACCTATAAAGAAGGGGAATATGAGGGAACGGACATAAAAAATAATTTGCCCATTGTTAACTAGGCATAAAAATCCACAATACGGTTTGAAATATTAGACACCTGCATATCTTCATCGGTCTTTTCACTCAACGAGCTACTTTGTAACTCTGATTCAGATGAACCACCTTGCCCATTGGTATCCTGCTCTCCACTTTGCGCCGAGTACTGGTTTTCAGATTCACCGCCCCCAACCGAAACCTCGGTTAAGTCAACACCATTTTCATTCATCATATCCCTTAAGCGCTGAACATTTGATTCAAGCATGTCACGAACAGTGGTATTTTGCGCATGGAAAGTAACGGTAGTTTGTTCATTCTGAACATTTATTTTAACATCAATAGGACCTAAATCTGCCGGATTTAAATGAATCTCAGCCGATTGAATCGCTCTTCCTGTAAGCCAAACAATTTTCTGCCCCATTTCTCCGCCCCAATCAGGGTCATTAACATTCGAGTCAAGCGATGTCGTATATTGTTTCAAGCCTGCGCCTTGGACTTTCGACTGAATCTCCGAAAATTGAGTTCTTGATTGTTCACCACGCTCCAAGCGCCCACTTGATTCTAGAAGCTCCCCTATGTCGGCATTTGGCTGCCTTAGAGCAGAGTCAAATGTAGATTTAAACTGAGCATCAGTCTCCGACTGAAAACTGGCCATCTTCGCACCATCCAAAATCTCAGTCTGAACGGTTGTCACTGCAGCTGTTTCTGTATTTTGAACTCCAGAAGCACTAATAGTTTGAGTTCCGTTCGTAAAACGATTCCAGTTTTTTGCATTTGAATTATTTTGAACAGCTGAATTTAACGGCATCGTTACAGCAAACTCACCTTTGGTATTAGGTAAACTTGCTGAACCAGTACTTAGGTCAAGTCGAGTGATAATACCTTGGTCACCAACTTCTGATTCATTAAATACACTGTATGGTATTTCAGCTTTCTCCAGCTCTAAATTTGAAGAAACTTGGTCTGGTTTTGGCAATATTGGAGGAGCCATACTTGGCAATGAGTCATCGACACTAACTTCTTCCACTTGAAGAGGCGGCAAAACTTCACCTTGATTCATTACAGCTGTGGATAAATCTTGCCCCTCTAATAAGGTCTGTAACTGCTCAAGTATTTTAGGGTTTTGCTCTATTTGATTAAACAAAGCAGGATTTTCATTTAATAAGTTCTTCAACTTAGCCAGATCTTCTTCTTGAATTCCAGAGCCACTTTGTGACAATTCAAGTCCATGAAGAATCTCTATAAACACATCCTCAACACCTTGATCACCTTGTATATTTAGTGAAGTAACGCCCGCAACCGGTACATTAACAGTATTAAATTTTACTCTGGATTCAACATTAGAAAATGATAGATTTGGAGCAACATTGGGAGAGTTACCCACTTGGGTAACTGAAGCGTTATTTGCATCTTTAGTTTGATTTGGCAATATATTCAGAGAAGAAAGCGAAATTTGCTGCATAACCCAAGTCAACCTTAAATAATCTAAAAGAAAAGAATTATCTTTGGTAAAGCTAAATTCGGGCCAATTCTATAAGTATCTTTTTAAGACGCAAAAATTCCTGGTGAATAGTGGGTAACTCTGGGTCAACAGATGAAATAGATTCTTTACGAGCGAGTAGCTCAATTTCTAAACAATTATTTGCCAGCAACTCGGCACCAATATTTCTACAACTACCTTTAAGGCTATGCACGCCAATAATAAAAGCGTCGTTGTCTTTTTCAAGTAATTGCTTCATTAAGGATGTAATCAAGTCATCTGAATGCGCAATAAAAGTACGCACAAACTCAGGAAACTCTCCCTCAAGCATAATTGCCAACTCATCAATTTGCGCTCTGTTTAAATGTTCAAAAGCCATTATTTAGTGTCATCTCCAGCGTGCTTCCATCGGTATACTGCTTCAGCTGCATTTCCATTCCCTTCATATACAATTGACTCACATAATGTCATCAATAATGGTATTCCCCTACCAGACATTTGTGACACTTTTGGGATATCGAAATCTATTTTTTTCAAGTCAAACCCTGAGCCAGTATCAACGACACGAATAACCAACACACCACCAAATTTATCCGGTTTGTGTCTCAATGAAATATGCAAGCTTTCACCTGTTAAATTACTTAAACGCTTGGTACGTTGGTCATAATACTCCTGAAAACCATTTGCAGATGTTTTCAGACTTGAATCCAAACCTAGCAAACCATGATCAATCCCATTAGTAATAAGTTCAGATAAAATCATGCAGACATCATTATTGAAGGCTCTCAATTCAGGCACCTCCATTGTTACCTGAAGCATGAGAGGGATAGGGTTAAAGTCACGAATTGTTTGGTTAAACATTTCAAAACTCATTGACCAATCACGTGCGCCATGCAACTCACTATTTTTAATTAATTCATGCTTGCTAGATATAACATCTTCTGAAATCATCGAAATTTCAACAAATGTTACGTCATCAATATTTGATTCGTTTTTCTCAGCACTCAACTTGTCCTGATCAATGACATGCGAAAAAATATCTTCCGGATTTTGATTGTCCGATAAAAAATTAAAAAAACCATTCAGTGAAAATTCATTACCTTGATGGTCTTTTAGATCAACGATGCCATCTGAAAACAAATACACTCGCTCCCCGACTTTCATGTCTCCTTCAATACACTCTGAGTTAAATTCTTCAAAGGGTAAAATCCCCAAAGGTAAGTGCAATGATCTAAAAGATTCAACACTGCCATCATTTTTCTTTAGCAGGACATCCAGTAAACCTCCGTTCCATAACTTTATTCTTTCCCAAGAATAGTTAATATCGACAATACAAGCACAACAGAAAAAACCGACAGGAAGAATATTTTTTAACTTTTGATTTATTTCTTGAAGAATTTCTTCTATCCCGAACCCTTTAGCAACCATACCATAAAATATTTCTGCGACAGGCATTGCACCTATCGCGGCAGGTAATCCATGGCCGGTGAAATCACCCAAGAAGACAATCATTCCACCTGAAGGTTTTCTTGATGCCAGCAATACATCGCCATTAAAAACAGACATGGGTGAAAGAAGGTGTTTTATATTAGGTGCATTCAAACACCCTAAATGAGCTACATTATCAAACACACGTTTTGCTATTTTTTGTTCTTGAAGAAGGTACTCGTTTCGATGAGTTATTTCATCTCTCTGAGTTTGAACAGTACGATGCAAGATCACCATTCGCTTAAATGCTTGAATCTTTGCAGCGATAACAATGGAGTTATAGGGTTTAGAAAGGAAGTCGTCACCGCCAGCCTCTAGGCAGGATACAAGAGAAACATCATCATTTAGTGAGGTTAAAAATATTATAGGAACGAAATCCTCACCAACTAACTGCTTGATTCTTTTTGCTGCCTCGAAACCATCCATTTGAGGCATCAAGGCATCCATTAGGATAATATCCGGTTTTTCTTTTACGTAAAGATCAATAGCCTCAAGACCATTGTTCGCGATAACAGTCTTATACCCTTGATCTTTAATGATCTTATTAATGATCAAACAATCTGCAATATTGTCTTCAGTTATTAATATTTTCAACTGCTGAGTTTCGCTCATCTACACTCACCTAGAAATGTATAAGTTATTTCACTTAGCGGTAGAAATTTGAAACATTTGATCAAAATTCGAAATTTCAAAAATTTTGTATACATCTTCATTGCAGTTGATTATTTTAATTACTGCATCACTCCCAGCATGATCTCTTAACAACAAAAGCATACCTAAAGCCGAGCTATCCAGATAAGTTGTTTTAGCCATATCTACATGGTACTCCTTTACATTTAGATCATTGTTATCATAAGACTCGCGAAAGTCTTGGTGGGACCCAAAGTCAAACCGGCCTTGAATGCCGATTTTCATAACGTCACCTGAAGCGGATAAATGGGACACTATAGACATATAGTTTTCCTTATTTGTTGTGATTTATATAGATTATCTTTCACAAGCTTGCAGTAAGCCATATCTAATTCTGTTAATTGGTAAAACTTTCTGTACAGCATCTAATTTAACTGCCGCGCCGGGCATACCCCAAACAACACTGGTTTCTTCATCTTGCGCATAGGTCATACCTCCACTGTCAAGTATTGCCTTTAAACCACTAGCACCATCGTTGCCCATTCCTGTAAGTACCGCAGCAACAACATTTTTTCCTACACATGATATGGCAGACTCAAATAGTATATCAACTGATGGTTTATGCCCATTAACCTTGTCACCGTCATCAAGAGCAATCATTAGACGAGATTTTTTTTCAATGATTTTTAAATGCAGACCGCCAGGTGCAAGGTAAGCATTTCCAGCCTCTAAAGGCATACCTGCTTTTGCCTCGCGAACCGTTATCTGGCATGCCTTATCTAAACGTTCAGCAAGTGATGCACTAAATACTGGCGGTATATGCTGTGCCAGCAATATTGGTGGACAATTTGTTGGCATGCCAAAAAGCACCTCTTTTAGCGCCTCAGTTCCACCGGTTGAGCTTCCTATACAAATGACTTTCGATAATTTGAAATTTACTTTATGGTTTTCGTCTGTTTTAACGGGCAAGGAAGAAATAGGCGTGAGGCTTTCTCTTGTCGTCATATTTGCAAGTGCAGCACCTCGTATTTTTTCTTGAATCACTTCTGCATAGTTTTCCAGATTACCCCAAGAGCCACCTTGAGGCTTTGCAATATAATCAACAGCCCCGACCTCCAAAGCATCTAACGTTGCTGGCGCGCCATGCTCTGTCAAAGTAGATATCATGACAACAGGCATCGGCCTTAGACGCATTAAATTTCGTAAAAAAGTAATACCATCCATTTTGGGCATTTCAATATCGAGCGTTAATACATCTGGATTAAATTGTTTAATTTTTTCTCGTGCATCAATAGGGTCTACGGCGCTAGAAACGACTTCTAAATCCGGTGCAGATGAAATAATCTCAGTCAACAGCTGCCTGATCAATTCGGAGTCATCAACAATCAATACTTTAATTTTTTTCAAACTTCATCTCCAAAAAAAGGCCTTGCAACAAATAATAAACTAATCAAATAGTTCTATATCACCGGCTTTATCAACTTTATTATTGAGGGACCGACTGTATGTTTTCTCTCTTTGCATGAGCGTATCATTCGAAGTTTCACGAAGTTTCCTAATTTTGACTGCGCCAGTATCAGGAAAGTAGAGTACTTTTCTTGGGTAAATATCCCCTACATCTTGAGCAGTAATTTCAAAATTTTCTTGATAAATATATTTTTTCACAAAGTCTATATTTCTCTCACCAATATCGGTCATATTACTAAGGACATTCCCTCCACCAAATATTTTTATTTCTAAATTTCGACGAGTTCCACCAAGTTTTAGAATTTCATTAATTAAAAATTCCATGGCCCAGTTTCCATAACGCGAAGCTGAGCTGATATCGTCACCCCAGTTAACAGTCGAATGTTCTCCTTGTTGAGGCAACATAAAGTGATTCATACCACCCACGCCAAGCTGTACATCACGAACGCACGCCGAAATACATGAACCTAAAACAGTGACGATCATTTCACCGTGTCGGCTAACATAAAACTCTCCCGGCATAATTTTCGCTGCATGGAGTTTCATATGTTTATCCCAGTAGCGGTTTATATGCTCAAACCCTGGTAATACATCTGGCAAGGGTTGTACTTCTGCCATGGTGATAATTTCCTATTATTAATAGTAATAAATTATTTGATTATGAAATTTTTTGATAAATGGTCTTACCAATTGAACTAAACCGGTTACAGTTTCGGCTTAAGCTTTCTGAGTGCCCAATAATCAAATACCCACCATCCTTTAACATGTTCGCATATTTATCAAACAAAATAGCTTGCGTTTCTGCATTAAAATAAATAACTACATTTCGACAAAAGATAAAATCGAACGGTCCTTTCATTGGCCAGTTTTCCAGTAAATTGAGTCTCTTAAACCGTATTAGTTGTTGAAGCTCAGGTTTTACTTTTACAATATCAGGGTGGTTTTGATCCTTTAAAAACCATTTCTTTTTTATTTCAGGTTTTAGTGATTCAATTCGTTCAAGACCGTAAACACCTTGTAGACCTTTATCTAGAACAGTTGAATCCAGGTCAGTTGCTAGAATCTTACAATCCCAGCCATTTAAATCCATACTCTCTTTAAAGGTGATTGCAATGCTATAAGGCTCTTCTCCAGTGGAGCAGCCTGCTGACCAACCTCTTATTTTTCGGCCAGCGCTATTTGTCTTTATCAATTCAGGAATAAGTTTTTCTGACAAGAAATCAAAGTGATGCATTTCTCTAAAATAAGAGGTTAAATTTGTTGTTATCGCATTGATAAACTTACTAAGTTCTCCGTTTGTATCATTTTCAATTAGCGGAATATAGTCACCCACACACGCCAAACCAACATCACGTAAACGACGAGCAAGTCGCCCATAGACCATATCCCGTTTCTGAGGGCCAAGAACAATCCCCGTATACTTGTAAGCTAATTCACTAATTGTTTTAAAATCTGAATCAGACATAAAAAATTCGCGCTGTAGCTCTTGAGAGTCCGATTTCACCCGTTTATGACCTCTGAATATGATTTTTTATATTGGATTTAATTGCTTTTAACTTGCCTGAAGCTGACGGCCTGCTAGCACATCAGAGTCAGTTATAAGCTGTTCGGTTAATTCAAGTAAAATAACCATTTTATCATCGATACTCCCTAAGCCTTTAACATATTGCGCTTGCTTTGTTTGTGACAGCTCTGGTGATGGCTGAATATGCGATTTTGAAAAATTATAGACATCTGAAACGGCATCAACGACAACACCCATAATTTTTGGCTCCCTTTCGGTCTCCACTAACATAATAATAACAACTGTTGAGTCTTCATAAGTTGCTGCCTCGACCCCAAAACAAAGCCTTAAATCTATAATCGGCGCAACCGTTCCACGTAAATTAGTAAAACCCAACACTTGATTTGGCGCATTTGGAATAGGAGTGATGGGCTCCCACCCTCTTATTTCTTGTACAGCAAGAATATCAACACCAAACTCTTCTCCAGCCATAAAAAAGGTTAAGAATTGATCACTCGGCTCGTCAGACTTAACGTCTGTAAGTTCATTGTTTATTTCATCGAGCTTGCTACTGGTCTCATCACTCATTTTATTCAGCCTTTCTTTTGTTTATTTCTACGCTGCTTCAATGTCATTTGATTCGCTTACTTTTTTATAGGCATCTCGCCCTACTCCAGCAAGTTTAATTAAGCCACTAATATCAAGTATGAGTGAAACTGTACCATTCCCTAAAATCGTTGCACCGGAAACACCATGTACAGGTCGATAGTTTTCTCTGATACTTTTTATAACAACTTGCTGTTGAGCAAGTAAATCATCAACCAGTACAGCAACCTTAATATTATCGCCCTCCACAATTACGAGAAGCCCATCTTCAACCGTTTCATGATCAGATTTAATATTAAAAACTTCCCAGAGTTTTATAATCGGAATATATTCATTTCTTAATCGTAAAACATCACACCCCCCTGACACCCGGTGAATCATTTGATCGTGAGACTGAATTGATTCAACAATAGAAACTAATGGGAAAATATAAACCTGATCCCCCACATTAATTAATTGACCGTCAAGAATTGCCAATGTTAATGGTAGTCGAATCGTAAAGACACTCCCCTCACCTTCTTTAGACTCAACTTCTACAGACCCATTAAGATCCTGTATATTTCGCCTGACAACATCCATGCCTACGCCTCTACCTGATATATCAGTTACAGCTTCAGCTGTTGAGAACCCAGGCAAGAAAATCAAATCATTTATTTGATCATTGGTTAGATTATCACTGGCTGAAACCAAACCATTTTCAATCGCTTTGGAGAGTATTTTTTCTTTATTTAGGCCAGCACCATCATCAATAATCTGGATAATAATATTTCCGCCTTGATGAAAGGCATTAAGCGTAATTTTTCCCATTTCATCTTTACCTGAGGCCACTCTATTTTCAGGTAATTCAAGTCCATGATCTAAAGAGTTTCTAACCAGATGAACAAGAGGGTCTCCAATACGCTCCATCACTGTTTTGTCTAACTCTGTTTGTTCACCTAATAAAATCAGTTCAACTTTTTTATTTAGATTTTTGCTCATATCATGAACTAAACGTGGAAACCGTGAAAAGGCAAAACTAATAGGTAGCATACGAATTCGCATTACATTTTCTTGCAGCTCTCGCGTATGCATACTTAACTGCTCCAAACCTTCCATAAGCTTAGGCATACTCTCTATACTGAAGTCTTTCCCCAGCTCACTTAACATCGACTGAGTTATTACTAATTCACCGACCATGTTGATTAAGTCGTCAATTTTATCTGTGCCTACACGTATTGAAGCACTTTCTGTTTTAGTATCTTTTTTGGACGCAGGTTTCTTAACTGCTTGCTTTAGCGTTGCATCGACGGGTTCATTTATTTGCTCTTGTACATTCTCAAGGACAGGCTCAGATAGCTTTTCTTTTTCATCAGTTACGACAACTTGTTCTTGTTCTTGTTCTTGTTCTTGTTCTGCCTCTCCCCCAGTTAATGAAAGCGGAGTAATTGTTAGTTCAGAATCATCGACAACCCATTCAAACACTTCATTAACTTGCGCTTCAGTCGCACTTCCCCATAGCGTTAAATTCCATGCCATATAACATGCTTCTGGATCAATATCTGAAATTGAAGGTATCTCATCGATCACAGCTGATACAGTTAACTCCCCTAATTCAGCCAATTCACGAAACATGCGGACAGGGTCATTACCCGTTCGAAGAATATCTAACTCTGGTTTGAAATATATCTGCCACCCTTCAGAGTCTGACGCGTCGCTCTGATTATCGCCCTCTATACTGCCAGAGTTAGAGTCAGTATCTGGACTCGCTTCACCATCAAGCAGTAAATTAAAAGCGATTTTAAGCTCATCGGCGACTTCCATATCACAACTGGCACCGCTTTCAAGCTGGTTTATCATAGTTCGAATGCAGTCAACAGACCTTAAGAATAAATCCACATGATCGGCTTTCATTTCAAACTGATCAGATCGTATCAAATCTAAAAGAGTTTCAACTACATGGGTAAACCCTGCTATATCGACAAAACCAAAGGTGCCGCTTCCACCTTTAATAGAATGAGCGGCTCGAAAAATTTCATTGATTGTTTCGTCATCAATTGCAGATATATCAATATTTAAAAGGGCGGACTCCATTACATCCAGACCTTCATAACTTTCTTCAAAAAATACTTGATGAAACTGACTTAAATCGACGCTCATAACAAATGACCTGCGTTCTGATAGATTACAATCTTTTGGAAAAGTTCATTCAATGATCAAATTCAAACTACGGAATAGAGCTTATTTAAAAGGCCTACTTAAATTAGCCCATTACTTTTTTGATCGTTGCTAATAATTGTTCGGGGTTAAAGGGTTTTACTAACCACCCTGTTGCGCCGGCATTTTTACCTTGAACCTTTTTATCACCCGCAGACTCCGTTGTTAACATTAGAATCGGTGTAAATTTATAGTCAGGTAAAGTTCTCAGGTTTTTAACCAGTTCAATGCCATCCATCACTGGCATATTGACATCTGTTAATACCAAGTCGACAGCACTAACCTTTGCTTTGTCTAAGGCTTTTTGGCCATCTTCAGCTTCAATCACATTGTAACCTGCTCCTTTAAGTGTAAATGAAACCATTTGTCTCATTGAGGCAGAATCATCAACCGCCAATATTGTTGCCATCATTTTCTCCATTTTACTTAATAAAAAATCTTGCTCATGTTTCTTGCACCTGCCGCTAGACAGGCAAGTTCAACGCTTGCTCCATACCTAGCAACTTAGCTGCTGCAAGTAATTCGTCCGAGACGCCACTCCACTCCACTTTCGCACCGGCAGTGTTCATATGAGAAATAAAACTTGCAAGCAACTGTAATGCAGCCGTATCGACCCTTGATACTTCTGACGCATGAATTTTTGTTGGCAAACACTGACGAACAATGTTTTCCATTTCATGAAACAAACTTTCAGCTTTCGCGATATTCACGACACCTTCTAGCTTTATACTTTCTTCATTCATTGACAGACTCGCATGGCATTCATGCCATATTTAATACAACTCAAAATAGTTCAAATTTTCTACGAATATAGAATACAGTTTTATAATGAATTAACTTTAGTCGGGATTTATAGGAATTCCACTACAGCCATCCTGAAAAATCGTATTTTTTCCTATGTAATTTAAAGGTTTAAATTTGATCAAGGTATTCATAACCTTGCTACCTTTTAAAAAATATAAAACCGACAACAAGTTAACTTTAAGTACATAAGCCCATTCGTACTCTTTATATGATTCTAGTTATAATTTCTTTTTAATAAATTACCCAACTTAACTTACAAATCACTACAAACGACAACCACATACATCTATATACTAAAGCGCTATAATCAGGAAAACCTTTATGCGTTTATTTACTAATTTCACTAACATTAAAACCTCTCTATTCTTTTTACTTTTTTTAATATTAACTGGCTGTGGCGGGGGAGGAGGTGGAAGCTCATCAAATGTAGCACCTCCGCCTATTTTAGATTCACTTACAATTAGTGGTTTGACTGAAAATCTAAAAACAGGCAGTAGTCGACAGCTCGCAGTGACAGCAACATACTCTGACTCAAGTACAGAAGACGTTTCTAACTCAGTTATCTGGGCCTCTTCATCATCAAGCATTGCGAATATATCGAATAGCGGAATCCTTACATCCATCTCTTCAGGCAATGTTGTGATCAATGCAACACTGCATGAGGTGGTAGGAAGCTTTGAAGCTGAAATGATTGAATTGGTTACTATAAATGTTTCCCCTGCCACACTAAAAATTGCTAAAAATTCCAAACAACAATTAATCGCAACAGGACTCTACTCTGACAATAGCACTGTAGATTTAAGTACTACGGTTTCATGGAACTCGAGCAATAACAGCTATGCAAATATTTCTAGTACGGGACTACTCACGTCCTTCTCTGAAGGTACTAGCATTATTAGTGCAAGTATAAACAATACTTCTGGCTCCTCTTCTATCACCGTATCAGCCGCTGAATTAGAGATCATTTCAATCAGTGCTCCCCCGTCAATTGCAGCGGGAATCTCTAGCCAGCTCATTGCAACGGGAACCTTTTCAGATGGTAGCACTCAAGATATAACTGAAAATGTTATGTGGGGAACTGACAATTCAGCTTTTGCAAACATTGGTACCAACAATGGCTTTCTTCAAGCCATTCAGCAAGGAAGTGTTGAAGTGTCAGCGACCAATGGTAATTTAACGACAAAATCATCAATAGAAATAAAGGCTGCAACCCTATCAAAAATCGTCGCAACCCCATCCGTTATTTCACTTGCAAATGGCAGTTCATTCTCAGCAAGCGTGGTTGCCATTTTCTCTGACCAAAGTTTTGTCGATATTACAAATCAAGCTGATTGGAACAGTAGCAATAATGATATTGCATCTCTGAAAACTGATAGCACTGAAATTATAGCGAAGAAAGTTGGGTTGACCGAACTCACGGCAAGCTTTTCTGATTTCGAAGCGGTAATACAAGTTGAGGTTTCAAGTGCGGAACTGGCAGAGCTTGTTATCTCACCATTAAATGCCTCAATTCCAAAAGGGCTTACACAACAATTTTCTGCTTCTGGGCGATATACTGACGGGTCAGTCCAAGATCTGAGTACTCAGGTTACTTGGATATCCAGCAGTGAAACGATTAGCACAATTGATAACATCACAACTCAGGAGGGCCTTGCTTACGGTTTAACAGAAGGCCAATCAACTATCACAGCAATTATAGGCGAGATATCCCAATCAACCGCTCTAACCATTTCCACGGCTCAACTAAGCACAATTGAAGTACAACCAACCAACACAACTATAGCCAAAGGCTTTAGTCTACCAGTTAAAGCAATGGGCTATTATTCCGACGGTTCACAGATTGATATAACAAATATCGTTGACTGGTCTAGCACTACAGCAGACATTCTTGACTTGTCAGAAAGCAACAATGGTGACATCAACACTTTAATGGAAGGCAGTACTCTCATTAATGCGAGCAATAATGACATAACTGGTTTTGGACAAATAAACGTGACCGCAGCAACGCTGCAGTCAATCACAATTGATGGGCCTAACTCACCAATTCCTGACGGTCACCAACAAATATTAAAGGCGTATGGGCTATTCTCCGATAGCTCAACAAGCGATATCAGTCAGCAAGTCACTTGGCAAAGTGATGACACATCAATTTTAACAATAGACAATACGTTAAATACTGGGCTTTTAGTTGCAGTCGATGCAGGTCATACATCGGTTTCTGCTAGTTTTAGCGACGTTTCAAGCAATATCCCTGTGACAGTTACAAATGCGACACTCAGCCAAATTACTATTTCAGTTGAACAAGCTACCATCAATGCAAAAACCAAAACTCAAGCCACTGCAATAGCCGCCTATTCAGACAACAGTATTAAAGATGTTACCCAGCAGGTTAATTGGAGCTCAACAGCCTCTGGAATAGCATCTGTAGAAAACACTATTTTGCTTAAAGGTTTGATTAATGGGGTCTCTGCTGGCACAGCATCATTATCTGCAAGTTTAAACGGGATATATTCCACCTTGCTGCCGATCGAAATTACTCAAAATCCGAATATTCCTGTGTCCATCAGCCTCAGCATCTTCCCTAATGTAATATCTAATAACCTTTCGGATAGTGCAATATTGCAAGCGCAGGTAATACCAGCAGACCAAAACGGCAGTATTTCAGATACAACTCAAGTCGAGGTTACGATTATAGAAGGAGACAATACCCGCACAGAAACCATATCCACAAACAATGGCATAGCAAGTGCAACAATTACCTCAGACTACGAAGGCTTGATCCACATTACAGCTAGTGTAATTGGCGAAAAGCTTAACAGTGATACAGCGCTCTATAGCACGTCTAATTTTGGTAATGTTATCGCATTTAAAACAAACTCAGATGCGCTTTATGATAACAGCATGTTGTTACAAGACAGCTACTTTGCTATTTTTATACGAAACCTTTCTAATCGTGAATTCAAGATTGATCAGGTTGATGTCGCCACTGAACTTTCTGGTATTTTAACCCACTTGCCAGACTCTCCAATCACAGAGACAGCATTCCTGAGTAACGGGGCTTTATCTGGCGGGGAATTTTCTGCATTAGGTTATATACTGGATATCAATATCCCAAGCAATAACCTTAGTATTATTTACGAATTCACCGATGAAACCAGTGGCCAACCTTTTGTAAAAGGGGTTACATACAGTTTTTAAGTAGCTCAATCAATATACTGAAGTAACCAATATAATCATTACAACAGTATTTGGTTGTTAGTGCATTGACGCAAGAAGATACACCTGTCTAGTATCTTGCGTTAACGCATCCAGCGAACACGGAATGATCGCCCTTTCATTTTTCCATCGCTTAGCTTTTTATTTGCAATCTTTGCAACATTTGTTTCCACGGCAACATAGGCACGATTATCGAATAAATTAATTTTGCCAACTTGCTTACCCTCAATACCGCCGTCACTTGTGAGTGCACCCAAAATATCTCCAGCTCGGAGTTTTTGTTTTTTACCGCCATCTATCTGAAAGCAAACCATGCTAGGAATATCGATCGGTTTGTCTAAGTAGTTGATAGAAGGAAGCTCTTCTGGCTTGACCGTTAAACTATTCATTTCTTCTATCACTGAAACTTTGTAGCTTTCTTTATCACTATACAATGAACATGCCATGCCAGACTTGCCTGCACGACCAGTTCGCCCCACACGGTGCACATGCACTTCTGATTCCCGTGAAAGATGGTAATTAATAACAGCATCTAATGTGTCAATATCCAAGCCTCTTGCAGCAACATCTGTAGCGACAAGAACAGAGATCGACTTACTGGCAAACCGTACTAAAACCTGATCTCGTTCTTTTTGTTCCAAGTCACCATGTATAGCCATCGCTGAAAACCCACGATTAAACAACTCATCTGCTACATTTTGGGTTTCTATTTTAGTATTACAAAAGATGATTGTAGATTTTGGTCGATGCTTCTGAAGTAACAAACGAACAGCAACCATACGGTGCTCATCATTATCGACCTTATAAAAATGCTGCCGAATGGTTTCTGGATTATGTCCCTCTGTGACACTAACTCGCTCCGGCTGTTTCATAATTTTGTTTGCAACAGAGGCTATTTGGTCTGGAAAGGTGGCACTAAATAGCAATGTCTGACGATGCTTTGGAGCAAATTCAACAATCGCATCGAGTGCAGACTGAAATCCCATTTCAAGCATTCTATCAGCTTCATCCAAGATAAATGTATTCAAGTTATCCAGATTCAAGGTGCCTTTAGTTAAATGCTCTTCTACCCTACCAGGGGTGCCTACAATGATGTGCGCACCATGCTCCAATGAGCCTATTTGAGGACCAAAAGGTTTTCCACCACATAACGTTAACACTTTAATATTATGAATGGATCGCGCTAAACGACGTATCTCCTTTGCAACTTGATCTGCCAGTTCACGTGTAGGACATAACACTAAGGTCTGCACGCGGAAACGTTTTACATTTAAGTTTTGTAAAAGACCTAAACCAAATGCCGCAGTTTTACCTGACCCTGTTTTTGCCTGGGCAATCACATCCTTACCTTCTAGAATCAAGGGAATGCTCTGTTCCTGGATTGGTGTCATTGCCAGATATCCAAGTGTTTCTAGATTTTCCAGTAATGCTTGTTTCAATTTTAAAGTTGAGAAGGTCGCTTGAGTCAAAGGTATTTCCTACAGGAAGGTCAATTTGGGGGCGCTATTGTAGAGTAAAAAGTAGACAATCACACTCTATTCTAACGCTAAGTATCGATATCAACCATAGAATGTATTAGTTAGACATGAGTAAGCACAACTCATGAAGCTCTATGCGCCCTGACGCCCTAGATCCTCTAGCTTATCTAACCACTTTTCTCGTTTGGATTTGGAAGCGTTAATCACAGGCCCAAGCATTTCATTTCGAATATTTTTATAACCACAAAAGCCTAATGTCGTTATCTTCAGTTGCTTCAAAGCCGGCGCGCCCTGAAAAAGCCGGTAATACCAAACTGGCGTATCCATCGTCATAATAATTCTTGCTGTTTTTCCTTTCAGCAATTTTTCAGGCATTGACTTGCCTGCATGGTATCGAAAGGCAAAATCAGGTAAAAATGCTCTATCGAACACTCCTTTAAATTTCGCTGGTAAGGTCCCCCACCAAACAGGTGTTGTAATAAGTAGATGTTCGGCCCACTGGATTGCATGTTGAAATTCAAGCAGGTCAGGTTCTAAGTTCTGAGTTTTTTCATAACCTAGCGTTAAGTTTGGGTCAAAACTCATCTCGGATATTTTGAGTATTCTTACGTCATGCTCCTGGCTAGCCGAACTTGCATAGCTTTCAGCTAGTTTTTCTGAAAAACTGCTTTCTTTTGGGCTGCCACTTAAGACTAAAATTCGTTTGCTCATAAACTTTATCTCTGGTTTAAACGAGAAATTATAAAGTCTTCCCTTAAGGGGAGAGTCAAACATTTTCTGCTAGACGTTTATTTGGTTTATACAGTCGTCAATTTTTTCTATTTTTAGATTCAGCGCTTTGATTTGCTCGACAATCAGATTTCTTTGCAACTTTAAGAATTCTTTTACTTCAACCCAATCTAACTGGCCATCACTGTATACCACAATTGATTTTAGCTTCGCTAAAGTGATACCTAGTGACTTTGCTTCTTTAATAAGTAAAAGGATATCGATATCTGACTGATCATAAATACGATAGCGGCCATCGCGCTTTGGTTTGGGGATTAGCTTTTTTTCCTCATAGAAACGAATGGCTTTAATAGACAAGCCTGTATTTTTTGAGACTTCACCAATATACATGTTATTTTCTTATTTCGGTTCAAAAATGAATTATACCCAAGTAGCTTATTCATAACCTAAGCTACTTCTCCATCAGAAACGTTACTTTACACATTTATTTTCTTTAAGCTTGTCTATTTCTATTTGAGTGTAACCGATGCTTTCTAACACAGAATTAGTATCTGCTCCCAAAACTTTACCTGCTTGATGAACTTTTTCTTCTCGAAAAGGTAGAGCTGAATTAAGCTGAGGAATACTATTTCCATTTGCATCATACGCTTTCGCAATCATGTCCCGTTCAATAAAGTGCGGGTGTTTAAATGCTTCATTGGTGGTTAAAACAGGTTCAACACATGCATCTAAAGGTTCAAAGATAACAACCCAATGGTCAAGCGTTTGTTGTATAAAAACATCAGCGAACTTACAACGCACTTCATGTTGAACTTCCGGACGCTGGTCAGCTAGTTTTGACATCCAATCAGTCATACCCAATGCGGCAAGTACTTTTGTTGCGAAGACGGGCTCTAAGCTACCAAGTGAAAGATGGCGGCCATCCGCTGTTTCATAATAATCGTAAAATAAGCCGCCATTTAACATTTCACCACCGAGTTCGGGCGTTTTTCCTCCCGCCAAAGCACTTGCACCAAACATAGTAGTCAGTGCTAAAGCAGCATCACTCATACTGATATCTAAATATTGCCCTGCTCCAGTGACAGACCGCTGGATGATAGCCGCCTGTATAGCTATAACAGCATGGTGTGAACCGCCCGCAATATCGGCTATTTGAGTTCCCGATAAAATTGGGCCCGTTTCTTTGCGCCCCGAGTAACTCGCTAAACCCGATAGCGCTAAGTAATTAATATCATGCCCGGCTCTATCTTTTAATGGGCCTGTTTGACCATAACCTGTAATAGAACAATAAATTAACTTGGGTTGAATTTTTACGAGTGATTCATAGTCTAAACCCAAGCGCTTCATTACACCGGGTCTAAACTGCTCAATAACAATGTCATAGTCTTTGATCAGTTTATAAATAATTTCTTTTGCTTGATCGTTTTTTAAATCCATCGCAATGCAATCTTTGTTTCTATTTAGACTGGCATGCGCCGCTGATACACCACCGACTATGGGAGGCATAAACTTTACTAGGTCAGGCCTGGTTGGCGACTCTATGCGCAAGACCTCAGCACCCATATCTGCTAACAATTGCGTCGCATAAGGACCGGGTAGCAAGGTCGTGAAGTCGAGAACTTTTAGGCCTTTCAAAGGGAGAGTCATAATATTTCCAAAATGAAATAGTGAGCTTTGCACTCAAATATGGTGTGCTTTTCAGGTCAGCCTAAAAGGCACAATAATAAGCGTCACCGTCGCTTAAAAGCTGATGCTTAACAACGACGGTAACGATATGAAATTAAACCAAGCTCCGTCCGATAATTAATTTCATAATCTCATTCGTGCCGGCATATATTTTCTGAACCCGTGCATCAGCATAAGCGCGCGCAACAGGGTATTCCAACATATAACCATAACCACCATGTAACTGTAGACATTCATCAATCACATCGCACTGCATTTCTGTCGAGATGAGCTTTAATTTTGCTGCCGTTACGACATCTAGATTTTTATCGACCAATAACTCTAAACATTTATCAACAAAAACACGCGCCATGGTTATATCAGCAGACATTTCTGCAAGTTTAAACTGGGTGTTCTGAAATGATGAAATTGACCGCCCAAAAGCTTTCCGGTCTTTTACATACTCTACGGTTTGCTCAAGAATTGACTCAGCACTTGCGATGGCATTAAGCGCAACAGATAGACGCTCTTGCGGCAATTCCTGCATCAAATAAATAAAGCCCATACCTTCTGCACCCAAAACATTCTCTTTGGGCACTTTGACATCTTGAAAGAACAACTCTGAAGTATCTTGTGCCTTCATACCAATTTTTTCAAGATTCTGGCCTTTTTCAAAGCCATCGCTATTTGCATCAACCAATAATAAGCTCGTACCTTTTGAGCCTTGCTCCGGGTTAGTTCTAGCAACAACAATCACAAGATCAGCCATCTGGCCATTGGTTATGAATGTTTTAGAACCATTTAATATGTAATGATCGCCATCCAATACTGCATTGGTTTTAATACCCTGAAGGTCAGAACCGGTACCGGGTTCAGTCATTGCAATGGCTGTAACAATATCCCCGTTCACACAACCCGGAAGGTATTTCATTTTTTGCTCTTCTGAGCCATAAGCCATGATATACGGCACAGCAATATCTGAATGCAGACCAAAACCAATACCACTTAAACCTAGCCTAGCGATCTCTTCATCCACCACGGCATTGTAACGAAAGTCAGCCTCAACACCGCCATATGCTTCCGGAACAGTTGGACTCAAATAACCATGCTGCCCTGCTTTCGCCCATAATTCACGCGAGACCTGCCCATCTTTTTCCCATTGCGCATGATATGGAACAGCTTCAGCTTCTAGAAACTTACGAAAACTATCACGAAACATTTCGTGTTCTGATTCAAATACAGTACGTTTAATCATTATTTTTCCTTTTTTTCACAGCAATAAGTTCAGATTTTATTTCACACTAGGGGCTTTCACCCCGATAATGAGTTTTCTTAGTCCTTGAAGGTCAAGCCATCTTTTTCCATATCTCTCAGTAACTTAGGCACAGAAAATCGTTCACCACATTGCTCTGTTAGCTCATCTGCACGTTTAATAAATTCAGTCAAACCTGTCTGATTAATGAACTGTAGTATCCCGCCCGTCCAAATAGGGTAACCTATACCCATGATCGAACCGATATTGGCATCACGCACACTCGTTAATACTTTTTCCTCTACACAACGAACTGTTTCAATTGCTTGAATGTACAATAAGCGATCTTTAATTTCTTCAAGCGAATAAGGTGTTTCTGCATTTTCAAACATCTCTTTTAAGCCTGACCACAAGTGTTTTTTCGCGCCTTTTGGATAATCATAAAAACCTGCGCCACTTAATTTTCCTGATCGATCAGTTTCAAGCATACGGTCAACAATTGAATCTGAGGGGTGTATTGGGTACGTTCCGCCTTCAGCCTGAAGATCTTTAATGGTTTGATTGCGAATTTTCTCAACCAAAGTGAGGCTTACCTCATCTGTCACGGCCAATGGCCCAACCGGATAACCCGCTAGAAATGCCCCATTTTCAATTGCAGCAGCGGGCATGCCTTCACCTAGCATTGCTATACCTTCGTTAGCAAAAGTGCCAAATACACGAGAGGTAAAAAAGCCACGGCTATCATTGACGACAATCGGTGTTTTACCAATCTGCAGTACATAATCATAAGCTTTTGCTAAGGTTTCATCAGAGGTCTGCTCGCCACAGATAATCTCAACCAGAGGCATTTTATCTACCGGTGAAAAGAAGTGAAGGCCCACAAAGTTAGCTGGCCTTTCTGACGCTTCAGCTAAACCCGTTATAGGTAATGTTGAAGTATTTGTTGCAAACACTGCTGAACTTTCTAATTGAGCTTCGGCTTCTTTGGTTACCTTAGCTTTTAACCCTCGATCTTCAAATACAGCCTCAATGATTAAGTCACACCCTTTCAAATCTTCAGCGTCTGCACTAGCTTGAATAGAATTTAAAACAGCATCACGTTTTTCAGCACTTAAGCGCTTCTTTTTAACTTTCTTATCTAATAATGTTTGTGAGTAGGCTTTTCCTTTTTCAGCATTTTCAAGACTGACATCTTTTAAGACAACATCAATACCTTTTGATGCAGATGAAAAAGCTATACCTGCACCCATCATTCCTGCACCGAGAACACCTACTTTTTGGACTTTAGATTTTTCAATATTGTCAGGCCTACTTGCACCGGCCTTAATTTCATTGAGTTGAAACCACAAAGTTCCAATCATATTTTTTGCGACCTGCGAGCAGACCAATTCAACAAAATAACGTGTTTCGATACGCATGGCTGAATCAATATCAACCTGCAAACCTTCTACCATGACTGATAGAATTGATTCTGGTGCGGGCATAGTGCCTTTTGTTTGTACTCGCATCATGGCTGGCGCAATCGGCAACATCTTCGCTAACGCCGGGTTTGAAGGTTTTCCACCAGGAACTTTATAACCCTTAACATCATAGGGTTGCTGCACTTTAGGGTTCGCTTTGATCCAGCTAATTGCGGCATTAACGAGTTGATCTTTGGTCTCTACCACTTCATCAATCAAACCCAGTTTTTGTCCTTGCTCTGGTTTAAACTGCTTACCTTCTGTTAAATAAGGTAGTGCAGCCTGCAAGCCTAAAAGACGTGACATACGAATCACACCACCACCACCGGGCAATAAGCCTAAAGTCACTTCTGGTAAACCTAAGGTCACACCTTTATTTAAAGCTATACGATGATGGCAAGCCAAGGCTAATTCCCAACCACCACCCAGCGCTGCACCATTAATACAGGCAACAACTGGCTTTCCTGATGTTTCTAGTTCACGCATCACCAGTTTTAGTTTATTAACCATTTCATAAAGTAAATGGGCATTTTCTTTGGTGGTGGCATGAAGATCATCCAAGCTGCCACCGGCAAAAAAGGTTGATTTTTCAGACCTGAATAGCACACCTGCCCAGTCATCTTCACGTAGTTTCTCTACAGCTGCGACAAGCGAGTCGGTAAACTCTAAATCCATCAAATTTGCACTAGCGTTTGGCTTATCCAGAATCAGGTGAACAATTTTATCCTGATCTTTTTCATATTTTACTGAAGTCATTTTAGTTTCTCTTTATATACGTTTACGCAAAAGAACGGGATGATTAAACACGCTCAATGATTGTTGCGATCCCCATACCACCACCCACACATAAGGTAGCCAAACCTGTTTTAAGATTTCGAGCCTCAAGTTCATCAAGCAAGGTTCCAAGAATCATGGCACCCGTCGCACCTAATGGGTGGCCCATTGCAATTGAACCACCATTGACATTGACGATATCTTCACTGATTTCCATTTCATCCATGAAACGCATAACAACAGAAGCAAAGGCTTCGTTCACTTCAAATAAATCAATATCTTTTACAGACATTCCTGCAACCTTAAGTGCTTTGCGAGCAGCAGGGCCTGGACCCGTTAACATAATCGTTGGATCCGTTCCCACGACTGCAGTTGCGACCACACGTGCCCTTGGCTTCATACCAAACTGTTTCCCTGCCTGCTCACTTCCAATTAATAGCGCAGCGGCTCCATCAACAATTCCGGATGAATTTGCAGGGGAATGTACATGTGTAATCGTTTCAATTTGTGGGTAACGCACTTTGGCAACACTATCAAACCCCATCTCACCCATCATTTGAAACGATGGCTTTAATTTGGCAAGTGTCTCAAGTGAACTGTCAGGTCGAATCAACTCATCATGGTCTAAAATCATCAAACCATTTTGATCTACAACAGGTACAATGGATTTCTCAAAAGACTTTCTCTGCCAAGCAGCCGCCGCTTTTTGGTGTGAGCGAACGGCAAACGCATCGACATCAGTACGAGAATACCCGCCAAGCATGGCAATTAAATCAGCACCAATTCCTTGAGGCATAAACCCTGTTTTGAAGTTAGTTTCCGGATCCATCGCCCATGCACCACCGTCACTTCCCATCGGTACACGAGACATAGACTCGACACCACCGGCTACAACCAAGTGCTCCCAGCCGGAACGTATTTTCATCGCAGCAGTATTAACGGCTTCAAGGCCTGAAGCACAAAACCGATTAAGTACCATACCGGCAACATCATCGTTCCAGCCTGCAGCTAAAGCAGCTGTTTTAGCAATAACAGCGCCTTGATCACCTACTGCCGTGACACACCCCATTACGATGTCATCGACTTCAGCAGTATCAAACTGGTTGCGCGTTTGTAAGCTGTTTAACAAACCTGTTAGCAAGGTGACAGGTTTTACTTCATGGAGTGCGCCGGACGATTTACCACGCCCACGAGGTGTACGTATCGCATCAAATATAAGTGCTTCATTTGTCATTGTTCTTCATCTCTTATTTGCTGAATTTACAAAATAGATCATAAAAATAGTTATCACCTTTTCTAGGATAAAGAACTGACGAAGAGTCTCAATGACCAATCATTACATTCGGATTGACCTTTTCTTGCAGAATTTTGCGCCGTAATATTACTTATCACTCTTAAAATGGCCGCGAGATATGTGAATTACCGCTACTTTTTAATAGGCAGAAAAGCATACATAAAGCACAGTATTCTGTAGACTCAAAGCTAGTTGTTACTTATTTTCACCCCTTATTCCAATCATTAAAATAAAACCTATGCCTACCTTAAATTTCGTTAAGCCATATTTAGCCTTATTCAGTATTTTATTTTTTTCCGCCTGCATTCAAGCAACAGGACTAACCACACAACACGGCTTTGCACTTCATGAGGACTTAAAATACCCCGAAAATTTCAAGCACTTCAGCTATGTCAACCCGAATGCGCCAAAAGGAGGTCAACTTAAACTTATGGGTTTTGGAACTTTCGATTCACTTAACCCCTACACGCTTAAAGGAACCAGCCCTTTTAACACTGGCGGCCAATTTATTTACGGTTTTTCAGAATTGAATGAAACCTTACTCATTGGCACTGGAAGCTATTCGCCTTCCGGTGATGAACCACAAAGCGCTTATGGTTTATTAGCTGAGTCGCTCACCTATCCAGAAAATATAAAATGGGTTGAATTTACAATTAGGTCTAATGCTCATTTTCATGATGGACATGAAATTGATGCTGATGATGTGGTTTTCTCTTTCAAAACACTGATCGAGAAGGGTCACCCCCGGTTTCAACAATCACTATTTGGTGTTTCCAGCATTACTGCAAAATCGCCCCATGTGGTTCACGTTGAATTTAAAGAGAAAAACCAGAGAGCTAATATTTTACGAATTGGTGAAATGCCTGTTTTGCCAAAACATTATTGGGAACAAAAAGAGTTTGAGCGCAGCTCTCAAGTTCGACCACTATTAAGCGGCCCATATGAAGTTTCAAGTTTTGACATTGGAAATTCGATCACTTTAAAACGCAAAGCAGATTTTTGGGGGCACAAACTCAACGCCTATCAAGGCCGGTTCAATTTCGACAAAATTACCGTTGAATATTACCGCGATCAAGCTGTTGCTTTTGAGGCATTTAAAGCAGGTGATTTTGATTTATTCTATGACTATATGGCAAAAAACTGGGCAAGTGCTTACAACTTTCCTGCACTTAAGAACGGAGAAGTTATTAAAGAAGAAATAGGCCATAAGATTCCTTCCACTACTCAAGGGTTCTTCTTCAATACACGCCGAAAGCTATTTGATGACGCACGAGTACGACAAGCAATAAGCCTGATGTTTGATTTTGAATGGACAAACAAAGCACTTTTCAACCAAGCTTACACTAGAAACCAAAGCTACTTTCCCAATTCCGATTTCTCTGCCAGAGGCTTACCAAGCAATAGAGAAACGGCACTACTCATGCCCTTTAAATCTTCTCTGCCTCCTGAATTATTTAATCAACCCTTCTCATTCCCCCCAACAAAGGGCAATGGCAATATCAGAACACAAACCAAACAGGCACTTGGTCTTCTGAAAAAAGCCAACTGGATAATTCAACAAGGGAAATTAACGAACAAACACAGTAAGAATGTATTTGAATTTGAAATACTTGTTCAACAAGCAAGCATACAACGCCTGATCATGCCCTTTATTAAAAACCTAGAAAAAATAGGCATCAAAGCAACCGCAAGACTTGTAGATTCAACCCAGTATAAAGTCAGAATGGATAACTTTGACTATGATATGACGACTTACTCACTGTCGCAGGGGAATGCTCCTAGCTACGAGCAACGTGATTATTTTCACTCCAGTAACGTAAATATCGCAGGAGGCCAAAACTATTCAGGTGCTAGCCATCCTGCCATTGATGGTATGATCGAAGCAGTCATAAGCGCTAAAGGGCGGACAGAGTTGGTTCACGCGATGCGTGCCTTAGATAGAATTTTGTTATGGAATCACTATACAATCCCTAACTGGCACCTTGATTATCACCGCCTAGCTTCTTGGAATAAATTCGGCCGACCTGAAAACCAACCCATTTACAAACTAGGGGTTGAGAATTGGTGGTTTAAAAAACAACCAGAATAAAAAAATCCCGCACTGTTGAATACCTCTTTATCAGAGAACAGTACGGGAGTCTTTCCAGCAATACCTCAGGCCAAAGTATTACTTCTTATCGTTAAAATACAGTAGCAGTTCTAGCTACTTAGGCTACTTGCAATCTACGTGCATTCATTTCTTCACGAAATACAGCAATGGGATCTACATGAAGCTCATGAGGGTCATTCTCGTGCGTCATTGTCCAAATCATGTAATCCATTAGTTCTTTTTCTGCGTTGATTTTTGCTAAACGTGCACTTCGGATATCTCTAATTTCTGCTGACATACTGAATTCCTGTTTTTATAAATTTCGTCAATTATTAATCATTGTTGTTTCTTATAAGTCTTAATAAGCGACATTCGTGCCAACACTAAAACAAAAGCATAAACATCTAAAAATTAATTAATATATTTCTTTAAATTCATACAGTTAGGATGGAATAATATTTTGAGACTAATACCATTTTATCTTTTAGAATTTTTAATTGACTAGAGAAGTCGTCATTTTTTTGTTTGATAACTAATAAGCCAAAAAAATGACTAAGGTGATATTTTCAATTAGATAGGTATACCTGCAATGTTCAAAAATAGCCTGGGACATACTATTAAAATACAACCGCCACTAATAACACCCGCTGGTATATTGATCAGTAGCCTTTATTTCAGGCATAAAAAAACCGGTAATCACAAGTGATTACCGGTTTTTTAATTGGCGTCCCCTAGGGAAGTCGAATCCCTGTTACCGCCGTGAAAGGGCGGTGTCCTAGGCCTCTAGACGAAGGGGACATAAACAGTTTTGAACTATAGTTGGTGGAGCCATGCGGGATCGAACCGCAGACCTCAACGCTGCCAGCGTCGCGCTCTCCCAGCTGAGCTATGGCCCCTTTGTAGTCATTCAAACTACTCGTGGCATCAACTCGGTACGGTAAGTACCAACTGAGACACCTGCACTACGTCGTTCAACGGGGCGTATAATATTGAAGACCCCCTACTGAGTCAAGTCGATTTTTCAGTTATTTTCACTTTCTTTTTCAGCAAGCTTGGCACTCAGTGCCTTGTACTCTTTCTCGACTTTTTTGGTTTCCTTTTTAGAAAAACCTTCCAGAACATTTACTGCATGACGAAGACGGGCACGAGTCATATCAGGACCTAACTTATCCATTGACTCAACAACCGACCATGAATCCGGTGTCCCCGCAATTGCAACAAAAATAGGCTGCATAAAATCACCTAACTTAAGCTCCATTACTTTTGCGAGTGATTTAATGTCAGCAAAAATAGTATCTTTACCCCAGTGCCTTTGTGCTTCCAATGTCCATAACGTAAATTGAAGCACGCGCTTCACCTGCCCTACTTCTAGTTTTTTATGCTCAAAATCTGCTTGATCAAGGTTAAGCATTCCTGAAAACATAAAGCCCGCTAAAGGTAGTATATCGGTAAAAGTAGCAACACGCCCCTGAACCAATTCAACTAAAGGTAGTAGTGCCTTTTCGTTAAAAGCCCACTCTTTAGTCCGGCTAACAAACTCTTCCGCGCTTAAATTTTCGCGAATCCATAAACCATTCAACCATTTAAGTTTTTCAACGTCAAAAATTGGCCCACCCAAAGAAACACGGGTAATATCAAAATGCTCAATCATCTCGCTTAATGAGAATTTTTCTCGCTCATCTGGCATTGACCATCCCATGCGGCCTAGATAATTTACGATCGTTTCAGGCAAAAATCCTGCTCGTTCATAGTAGTTAACACTGGTTGGGTTTTTACGTTTACTCAATTTGCTTTTATCAGGGTTTCTCAATAGAGGCATATGACAAAGTTCTGGCATCGTCCAAGAGAAGTACTTATATAAGAGTTGGTGCTTAGGCGCTGAGTTAATCCACTCCTCACCTCGAATAACATGTGTGATCGCCATTAAGTGATCATCAACGACATTTGCTAAGTGGTAAGTTGGCATTCCGTCTGATTTCAATAAAATTTGGCAGTCCACTTGAGACCAATCAATTTCAATTGTGCCACGCAACATATCACTAATGACACATGTGCCTTCATCAGGCACCTTCATACGAATAACATGTGCATCACCATTGCCCAAGCGTGCTTTCACATCTTCATCAGAAAGTTCAAGGTCTCCTTTGATTCCCGGATTTAGCCCTGCTGCTTTACGCTCCTCTCTGATAACATCAAGTTCTTCAGGCGTTCTGAAACAATAGAAAGCATCACCCTGCTCCACAAGTTGTTCCGCATATGCACGGTAATCGTCTTTACGCTCACTTTGACGATATGGGCCAAATTCACCCCCTACATCTGGCCCCTCATCCCAGTCCAACCCTAACCACCGCAATGAATCCAATATATCTTTTTCTGACTCCAGTGTGCTCCGCGCCTGATCGGTATCTTCAATTCGAAGAATAAATTTTCCATTATGTTGTTTCGCGAAACACATATTAAACAGTGCAATATAAGCAGTACCAACATGTGGATCACCTGTTGGTGAGGGCGCAATTCGGGTTCTTACTATCTGAGACATTCAAAGACCTTTAGTTATCGACATAATTAAATATAAAATGGAAACTGTAAAAACAATAAACAGTGCTTAACCGTAACCACCTACAAAAGGGTTGCTTGCTTTTTCATGCCCTATTGTGGACATGGGACCATGACCCGGAATAAATTGCACATCATCTGGCAAAGCCCATAGATGTGTACGAATTGAATTCGCTAGAGTATCAAAGTCACCCTTTGGAAAATCTGTTCGGCCAATAGAGCCTTGAAATAACACATCACCAACAACAGCTAATTTTGAGGTAGCATGATAGAGAACAATATGACCAGGTGTATGCCCCGGACAATGAAAGACACTTAAAGCTTCATCACCAATTTTAATGACATCATCTTGCTCAAGCCATCTGGTAGGCGTAAACGTTTTGACTACTGGAAAACCAAACATTTGGCTTTGTTGAGGTAAAGAGTCAATCCAGAATTGGTCTTCTTTATGAGGACCTTCTATTGGTAGCTGATACGCTTCAGATAATTCTGCAGTCGCACCGGCATGATCAATATGTGCATGCGTTAAAATTATCTTTTTAAGCGTCAGCCCTTCTGATTGAACAAATGCTAATATTTTAGGAATATCCCCACCAGGGTCTACAACCGCTGCTTCTTTCGTTTTATCACACCAAAGAACAGAACAGTTTTGCTCAAAAGCAGTTACCGGTACAATTTTATACTGTAAACTCATCACTCATCTTATCTTTTAGAAAAGAAGCATTATCGCTTATGGTTTTTGAAACTCAACATGAAAAATAACTTTCTGCCCATAATATTGACTCTACTACTTCCTTTAACACTTATTTCTTGTTCATTTGTAGAGCTATTGCCTGGAGACCATCGCATCATTTATGCAAACAACCCAGACTCATGTAAGAAACTGAAAGAGTTAGTGCTGACTGTAAAAACAACAACATTTTTTATTTCTCGCTCAAGTAAAGCCATTGCTGAAGAGCTGCAAATTTTAGCGCAAAACGAAGCAATTCGCTCCTACGCCAATGCTATTTGGCCAGTTTCAGAAGTAAAAGACGGGCAACAAAGCTTCTCTATACTGCGCTGTTCAAGAAAGTAACGATATACAAAATCAGTTTAGAAACTTACTCCTGCACTCAACCAAAGTTTTTCAGTATCGATACCGAAGTTCTTTTTGGAATATTCAGCATACTTCAAATTAAAATGATACTCGTTTAACTCTCCACTGACTTCCAGTCCCCACTCTGTCCCAAGGTCTCCCAAACCAAAACGCTGACTATCTGATTTATATTGATGATAAACACCTGTGACATTGAAGTTTTCAGCGCATGAGAAACCTAAACTCACATATCGGTCTTCTATTCCACCAAGAATATTTCCCAAACCTTGATTTTGAAACTGATCTGTCCAACCCTGAAAATTATGCAAACTTGCCAAAGGGGTAACAAAATAACCTAAACCATCCGCACCTAAAATTTCTTGCCCCACCCCTAACCTGAACTTATTATAAACAACCCCGGCTTCTAACAGACGATAATTTGCTTCATAGTTTTGCACATGATCATTTGAGTCGCTTTGTCTTGCATACTCGAATGCATAGTCTATTTCAGGCTCATTTTTTATGCGCCCGGAAAAACGTAGCCCATAAGTCATTGTATCTTCTTGATCGTTTAAATAATCACTATCCAGCAAGTACCCATAAAGCGCTAACTTACTATTCACAAACCCTCTATATTCAATATTGACTATTTTTGCATCAAGGTCACGATGACCGTTTGAGTTCGACTCACCTTGCACACCTTCAACTTGATTAAGCTGGGCCATCCTGATCCGTAAATAATTTAAACTCTCATTAAGAAAACTGACTCCTGTAAAGGTTTGCTCATTCTGTCGCCATTCATCTCTCCCAAAAAAGCGCTCGTTATCTAACGAGATATTTTGACGCCCATATTTAATCAAGGTATTGGCGATATCAAAGGCTAGCCAAATACGATTTAGCTCTGTTCCTTCGGGATCCAGAACAACAGCATCATCCATTTGGCCATTACTAGTGGAGTTGTAATTATCATCATCAGGAATTGCAATAACATCATCAAACTCAAGAAGTGCTGAAAACAACTTGTACTGCTTAGTTTCAAAAGACAGTCTCGATCTTAAAGTAAGTGCCTGTGCGCCTTTTTCATGCGCCGTTGTTTCGTTCACATCCTCATAACGGGTACGGAAGCTTAACTTAGCATCCCCTTCTTTTATAGCACTGACCAGCGTGATGTCATCAGCCATCACAGAATTGGCACCTAACAAAAGACACGCACCCACCAAAAATACACTTCTCATA